>ERZ795050.47-NODE-47-length-155989-cov-55.853727_pt1 | contig 155989 bp, 149 predicted proteins | sample MGYA00375134_ERZ795050 | MGnify/ENA primary metagenome ERZ795050 (study PRJEB30179, sample SAMN05720221) | activated sludge metagenome | isolation source: Anaerobic digester | place: Japan | collected 2015-05-26 ... | reverse complement strand
CTGCTGCCCCTGTTATGGCAAGGAGGTCGTTGCTTATTGGAGAGGCTACCTCGATTAAAAGGGAGGCATTTGCCCCTTGAGCGTAGTTGCCTTTGATGTTGAGGGTGCCGATGGAGTTGCCGGGTGATATAATACCTCCTGAATGAGATATGCCCCTTTTTGCGGTAATGGAACCCACACCTGAGACTGTGCCGCCTTCGATATTTACTTCAACACCAAAACCGCTTGCATCCTCTGTGATATCTCCGTTTACAACAAGCGAACCCGCTTCAACTTTAACATTATCCCTTGCCTGAAATTTAAGCCCTGACGGTATTGAATATGTTTTATTCGCATTCGCCAGTGTCAGCGAACGCGCCTTGATATCAGTCTGTTGGGTATCCGGCAGATCGCTTACCAATACGATATCACCCATCAGAAAAGTAACATTGTAGCTGTTCCAGGTACCTTTATTATCTGTGATTTCGTCAACCATTGTAATTGACCATGTGCCGAGCCCAGATTCCCCCCAGAATGCATTGGTTAAAAACGTCCATTCGAAATTCGTAACGCTTGCAGTATCCTGTTTTTCGGCAGGCAAATGAGAAGTGGAATTCAAGAAAAGGCTCTGCATGCCGGAAGGCGATGTCATGCTTGCTGCAAGGTCTCCCCGCTTGGGATGTGTGAAGTTGAGAAGCACCTCAACACCTTCCAGCGGCTGTCTTATCGAATCTGTAAGCTCAGACTTGGTGAGTGTAAATGTCCTGGTTGTGCCACCATTATCAACACTTCTAATGCCTGCATTTACATTTTGCGTGCCCGTAGAATATGATGTCTGCTGCGTTACATAGGCAACCTTCTGAACCATATCGACAAACTTGCCTGCATTGATATTACCGAAACCGTAATTGGGGTTAAACCAGTTGCCTGCCCCGTTTTTTAGCCATTTGCCTGTTGTGCTTGCATCATCCGGATCAACCCTGTCGCTCGTCTTAACAAGCACATGTTTTGCCATGCGAACATCCATATCTGGGTTTGCCTCTTTGCCCAGCGCCAGAATGCCGGAGACAAGCGGGGCAGCGGATGATGTGCCGCCGAATGTACTTGTATAACTATAATCCGGGAAAGATTCATAGAGATCACCGCAATCTGCCCATTCGTCCCCGCAGCGGTTGTTTGCGGAATATGCATTGTAGCCCAGATTCTTTCCTGTGCGGTCTGTCGTAAGGATGCCGAAGCCTGTGGAAACGGCCTGGCTAATTTTGTAAAATTCTGTCCTGTTCGACGGTGCGGTAACAAAGATAGATGCACCGTAACTGCTGTAATTGCTGTACTTGCCGTCACTTCCTAAGGCTGCTACATCTATCACGTCTCGATAACTATTTCTCATCAACTTGTTTGCATCCTCGCAATCTGTGCCTCTATAATTGCCTGCTGCAAATACGTGAATCACGCCGTTGGCTGCGGTTTCATGGAGAGACCTCAAAATGATATCGACATTATCTTTGAATGGTTGATCAAACCCGTAGCTGTGATTTTTAATATGTATCTCGGGCTGATTTCTCGGTGTATAAACGATTGAGCTACCTTCTACTTTAAAATCAACCCCGCTTTTCCACATATATGCATTAAAAGCATCTTCAATTACTGAAGCGCTATCAAGCACACGAAGCCCGGCAATCGTGGCATAGGGCGCAGCCCCTGTGCCGCCGATGCCGTTGCCGCCCCTTGCCGCTGCAACACCGGCAACAGCAGTCCCATGATTGTCGCTCTGTTTAACAGGTCCTTGATTTTCATAAATATTACCTCCGAGGAAATTACGGCTCAAAGCCGCACTGTAATTAGGCGCAATATCCTCGTTTGTCCCGTCGGTGCCGTTATCGGCGATACCTATGACAACTCCCTTTCCTGTGAATCCCTTTTTCCATGCATCAACAACATTCGTGTCCACACCTGAGTTTTTCATAACAATGCTTTTCCCATGATATTCATTCTTATACCAGTCGGGTCCATCCGGCTGGATTGGAAACGTCCACGTTATCTCTGATGGGGCATTGTTTTCAAGGTGCCATTGTCCCGGAAAATAGGGCAGTTGAGCGGCATTATAAAAAAAGTACGGGTCGTTTGGGTAAAACGGACTTGTCTGGCAAAAGACACTGACAGGCAAAAATATCCCAAAACATAGAAAAAGTATTATTTTTTTCATATCCAGCCTACCTGTTTTCATGCTCACCTCTGATAGTTGATTTTAAAAGCAGATTAGCCTTTTCAGCAACCTCCTGCGCCTCCTTCTCCAGGGCAAGACCTGACCCTCCAACACCAAAAGGGAATTTAGAGCTTTTACGTTTAATAGTCAAAAGCCATTGCCTCTTGCGCCATATCAAAGGCATAGATGGGTTTAGATGCCAGAGGTAATTAAACCTTGCGCTATCCCCTCTGGTATAATAGAATCCCTCTATCTTGTGGGCATCTGGTTCAATACTTACAATCCCCTTGCCTTTACGGTATATCCAAAGAGTGTCTGTTTTTAAATCAAAGCCGAGTCTATATTCGCCCATGCCTAATTTTTTGAGAGGTATATAAGAAAGAAATAAAATAGCCCCTAAAATAAAAAAAATCGGCGCCATCTTTGCATCCTCGGGTTTACTGAGTGCAGCAAGGCCAACAAAGAGGAAAAACCCCCCAACAGAGATAGGGAATGCCCTGGCAAAATCCCTCCAGCCAGGACTCCTCCAAGCCCTGACAGAAATCTGGGGTGAAGAAGCACCTGTTTCAATATGGTTATATCTACCTGTTATATCACCCATAATTCTTGATAAAGCCTTTTAGAATATTTATAGACCATTAACGCTGGATCAAAAAACCGCTCCTTAGATCACTGAAAATCTCACTGAAAATCACCAAGGCGGCCGATATATTACCGGATTGGAAGTTTGGACTGTCTATACCAACATTTGTAGAGATATTGGAGTTTATAATTATCTATCCTTGTTTTTTAACCAACTCTTTACCTTTATCGGTGAGCCAGCATGCCCTGTAGGTATCCCCTGCTACAGTTCCTCCAAGCCCTGTCTCGGCAAGACCTTTTTTGCATAGATTTTCAAGTATGAGCCTGTCAGCCCTTCCTCGGCAGACCTTGTCAATCCAGGTAGCCCTCCTGTAGCCCCCTCCTGTATACTGATTATCTTCAATTTTTTTGAGCATCTCCATCTCTTCCCGAGTAATATCCATAAATACCTTCTTAAATCTCTCTCTTTTTTATTGAAAAATCAACATATTTTTCCAAATTTTAGATCATTGGGTTTAGCCCTTATATGCCTCGAGAAAGGATGCCATGTCTTCAGGGATAGGGGCCTCTATAAAGACAGGAATGCCCTTGACAGGATGGCTCAATTCTATCCTGAAGGCATGGAGCATAGGTCTTTCTGTTAGATGTCTTGCCCTCTTTCCGTATATCTCATCACCCACTATAGGGTTACCTATATGGGCAAGATGGACCCTTATCTGATGTGTCCTACCTGTCTTCGGGTATGCCTCAACATATGTGTAGCCTTTAAGTCTATCCACAATCTTTACGGTTGTCAGGGCATCCCTTCCACCCTGTCTTGTGACAGCCATCTTTTTTCTCTCTACAGGGTGCCTGCCTATATTACCCTCTATTATAAGGCTGTTATCTATTATGTTACCCTCTACTATAGCCCTGTACACCTTGATAATACCCCTCTGTTTGAACATGGCCGATAGCATCTCCTGGGTCCTTGAGTCCTTTGCTACAAGTATCACCCCTGTTGTCCCTTTATCGAGCCTGTGGACTATCCCTGGTCTTAAAGAGGTCTGACAGGCTGCCTCATTGAATGGATTTTCACTGCCGGAAAGGTATACACCGTGTTTGAATGATGGGTCTTTCAGGTATCCCAAAACCGCATTTACCAGTGTCCCCTCTGGGTGACCGAAGGAAGGATGGACTACCATACCTGCTGGTTTATTTATGGCAAGAATATATTCATCCTCATAAAGGATCTGAAGGGGTATATCCTGGGGCTCAAGGTTTAAGGGTTCTTCTTCTGGTATAAACCCCTGTAAAACCATCCCCTTTTTGACCTTTTGAGATGGCCTTGGGGTCTTGTTGTCCACCAGGATGTGGCCTTCCTCTATGGCCGACTTTACCTTTGTCCTTGTAACAGAGAACCTCTCGGAGATATATACATCAAGCCTCTGGCCTGATGTCTCCATGACAGTATGGGAGATGTCTGTCTTTTTCCTTGATGTTGTCCCCCCTTGGTCCTTTTTATCCATGTTTCGGGGATTACCCTATCCTGTGAGGGCCTCTTTTATGCCTGTAATCAGGTCTTTTTCATCCTCCCTCTGAAGCGTCCTCATATCCAACAGGAGCCTGTCCTTTTCTATCCTCCCTATTATAGGGATTTTAAGGGACCTCAGCCTCTTCTCAAACCTCTCTATGCCCATCTCAGGTTCCAGGGCAAGACCAAAAGAAGGTATGGAGACATCAGGGAGGGACCCGCCCCCTACCTCTGATGACATGGGGATCACTGCAACAGATGATAACCCCTTTAAATGCTTAATCTTTCTCAATAAGGCCCATGCCCTCCTTCTCAGCCTGTCCTTGTCCTCAAATATCATGCGCATAGTGGGTATCTTCTGCCTTGCCCAAGATTCGTCGAGATAGAGCATCAATGTGCTCTCAAGCCCGGCAAGGGTAAATTTGTCAGGTCTAAGTGCCCTTGTCAGGGGATTTGATTTGCATGCCTCAATATATGCTGCCTTTCCTATTATTATACCTGCCTGGGGGGCACCGAGGAGCTTATCTCCGCTGAAGGATATGATGTCTATACCCTTTTTTAACTCCTGTATTATGGAGGGCTCTTCATGGGCGCCCCTGCCCATGATGGGATATAAGAGCCCACTGCCTGCATCAAAATATGTGGGGATACTGTATTTGTTTCCCAGGGAGACTATCTCCTCTGTTGTCAACTGACGTGTAAACCCCTTTATTACATAGTTGCTCGTGTGTGCCTTCATAAATAGGCCTGTTGATGAGGTGACAGCCTCTTCATAGTCTCTTAAATGAGTCCTGTTTGTGGTCCCCACCTCTTTCAGGATTGCACCGCTCTTCTTCATTACATCTGGTATCCTGAATGAGCCACCTATCTCTATAAGTTCGCCCCTTGAGATGACCACCTCTTTACCATTGGCAAGGGTGTTTAAGACAAGGAGCACTGCCCCGGCATTGTTGTTCACCACAAGGGCATCCTCGGCCCCTGTAAGCCTCTTTATAATCTGTAGGCAGTGGTTGTGCCTGTCCCCTCTTGTGCCCCTTTCAAGGTCATATTCCAGATTTGTGTATGAAGATGCAGCGTTTTTTATGGCCTCAATGGCGCAATCAGCAAGGAGAGACCTGCCGAGGTTTGTATGGATTATTATGCCTGTGCCGTTTATAACCCTTTTTAGGCCCGGGGATACCTGCTCTTCAGCTATGCGATAGGTAGATGATATAATTTCCTCTAAAGGGGGTATGGATAAAACCCTTTCCTTTTTTATATCCTCCCGCAGGCTATCAAGGTATCGCCTCAGTGCATCCTTTGCCACTGTCTCCGGGTATCTCTTTATAATGTCCTGCCATGCCCTGTTTTTTATTATCTCGTCTACCTTGGGTATTTGCCTCAATAAATTTTTAGTCATATCAGGATAACCTGCATGGAATCTCAAGACCCTTGCAAATCAATACAGAGGTCTCGGGGTTTATTAAAGATGAATCTATACATTATAAACATCATTGCGTCTGCTTATTTTGTATCATACAAATATACCTTTATCAACATACTAAATTCCATAAATTTGTTGACATGAAATATTGGATTGTGCTAAAAATAGAACAACATGGAACAGAACATAACTAAAATAAACAGAAATTGGTGGTGGCAGTTGTTATAGGTGTGAAACCGTGAACAACATGCCACAGGCGGTTTCACACCGCCTGTGGCTTTTTTGTTTAAGGGGCCATGGGCTTAAAAAACCCATGACCCCTTTTTTATTGAAAAAAGGAGGAAAAGACATGGAAAAGAAGATCTTTTTAAAGGAGAGCGAGATACCCAGGCAATGGTATAACATCCAGGCTGACCTGCCCACGCCCTTGCCGCCTCCCCTTAATCCTGCCACAGGTGAGCCTATTACACCGGATATGCTGGCGCCCATATTCCCCATGAACCTCATAGAGCAGGAGGTATCCAGGGAGCGTTTTATTGATATACCGGAAGAGGTCCTGGATAGGCTTTTGATCTGGAGGCCCACACCTCTTTGCAGGGCATACAGCCTTGAAAGATTCCTCGGGACGCCGGCAAGGATATATTTTAAAAATGAGGGGGTAAGCCCTCCAGGTAGCCACAAACCCAATACTGCCATCCCTCAGGCATATTACAACAAGGTCTTTGGTATCAAGAGGCTCACCACAGAGACAGGTGCAGGTCAATGGGGCAGTGCCCTTGCCTTTGCCTGCCATCAGTTTGGCCTGGAGCTAAAGATATATATGGTAAGGGTAAGCTATAACCAGAAGCCATACAGGAGGGTTATGATGGAGGTATGGGGTGGCAGGTGCATCCCAAGTCCCAGCATGGACACAAACGCAGGCAGGAGGTTTCTTGATGAAAACCCAGAGCACCCCGGGAGTCTTGGCATTGCCATAAGCGAGGCAATAGAGGATGCAGTAACATCAAAGGACACAAAATACTCATTGGGGAGCGTCTTAAACCATGTGATGATGCATCAGACCATCATCGGCCTTGAGGCACAGAAACAGCTTGCCTCTATTGGCGAGTACCCTGATGTGGTGATAGGTTGTGTCGGCGGAGGCAGTAACTTTGCCGGTATTGCATTCCCTTTTATCAGGGACAAGATAAACGGCAAGGACATAAAGATAATAGCGTCTGAACCTACATCTTGCCCTACCCTTACCAAAGGGCCCTATGTCTATGACTTCGGTGATACTGCTGAGACTACCCCTTTACTACCCATGCACTCCATAGGGCACGGTTTTGTCCCGGCACCTATCCATGCCGGGGGACTCAGGTATCATGGCATGGCACCCCTTGTGAGCAGGCTCTTGCTGGATGGCCTCATAGAGGCAAGGGCATATTCACAGCTTGAGACATTTGCAGCAGGCATTACCTTTGCCAGGACAGAGGGTTTTATCCCTGCCCCTGAGACAGACCATGCCATTGCATGTGTCATAGATGAGGCAAAAAAGGCAAAAGAGGAGGGAAGGGAAAAGGTCATACTCATGAACTGGAGCGGACACGGTATTATAGACCTTGCCTCATATGATGCATATATGGCAGGGAGGCTTGAAAATTTTGAGCTCCCTGACGAAGATATAGCAAGGCTTATTAAAGACCTGGAGAAATTTCCAAAACCTGTATAAAATCTTTAGAAGGCTTAAGGGTTATGGGTGATGGGCCATAGGCAATGGGTGATATTTTCAGGAGGTCTATTTGGAAATATATTGCATACAGATGGGTAGTATAATAGAATTCTCTTATTGTATGTCTCAGGATAATGGATTACCCTGCAGGAACATAGTGGGGTGCTGGCAGGACAGGTTTGATATCCAGAGGTTTCTCAAATCAAAGTTCACCGAGGAGGAGATGATAAAGGTATTCGGTGGCCTGCCAAAAAATAAACTGGAGAGGATAATAGAGTGCCTGTCCCGTCATAGCGGGAGGATTAAATGAATACAATCCACAATAACAGGTCAAAAGGGTGTTGAGGATGTGTCCTGTCATCCTGGGCCATTTAAAAAGGCCATAGAATTAATGGCCATAGAATTAATGCATCTCGATAAGGAGGTTTGATGCAGCTTTCAGATAGGGTAATGAATGTAAGACCTTCAGGGGTTAGAAAGATCTTTGACCTTGCAAGAAAGGTTAAAGACCCCATAAACTTAAGCATTGGCGAGCCTGACTTTGATATACCTGAGCCCATAAAGGATGAGGGGATTGCATGGATAAAGGCAGGTTTTAACAAATACACGCCCTCTGGCGGTATACCTGAACTCAGGGAGATGCTCCTTAACCACCTGAAGCAAGACAAGGGGATAATATGCGATGATGTTATTATAACAGCAGGTGTAACAGGGGGGCTGCTCCTCGCCCTGATGGTAACCCTAAACCCCCTTGATGAGGTCATCATACCTGACCCGTATTTTGTCCTATACGAATATCAGGTCTTGCTTTTAGGGGGGAGGCCTGTTTTTATCGATACATACCCGGATTTTACCATAAAGGAGGATAGACTCAGGGCTGCCATAACAGACAGGACAAAGGTCATACTCGTCAACAGCCCCAATAACCCCACAGGCATGGTCTGCTCAAGGGAGGAGCTGGAGATGGTGGCAAGGGTGGCAAGGGAGAAAAACATCCTTTTATTCTCCGATGATATATATGACAGATTTGTTTATGAAAATGGAGATGAAAGGGTCTATCTTGGTTCGCTCTATGACAGGACCCTTACGTTTGGTGGTTTTTCAAAGACATGGGGTATGACAGGGTGGCGTCTTGGCTATGTGGCAGGGCCATCTGAGATAATCCAGTGTATGGTTACCATGCAGCAGTATGTCTTCAGTAGTGTCAACTCCTTTGCCCAAAAGGCAGCGCTTAAGGCACTAAGGTATAATACAGATAGCCTTATAGATGCCTATAAACGTAAGAGAGACCTTATATACGAAGGCCTGAAGGATAAATACAGGGTATTAAAACCAAAGGGTGCATATTTTATATTCCCCGAGGTGCCGGATGGCGATGGTGATAGGTTTGTGGAGAAGGCACTCAAAAAAAAGCTCTTTATAATACCCGGAAGTGTCTTTTCAAGCAGAAAGACAAATGTTAGGATATCCTTTGCAGCAAGTGAGGGGGATATCATAAAGGGTATAGAGATACTGAGGAAGATGGCATAATGGATAAGGTCAGCTAAAGGTAAAGGGATTAAGCCCCAGACCACTGCCACACAGGAAAGGACAGTTTATGTATGAGGATATATGCAAATCATTAATAGAAAACAACACAAGGCTAATATATATAACAAACAGGGCACTGGAAAAGACCCTGGAAAAGATGGACAGGGATAACAATCCTTTTCATCATGAGGTCTGTCTTAACGAAAAGATCGCCTTTGAGCTTGGTCTTGCCGGTGGTATTGCATCTAAAAGAACAGCATGCATATTCTCCACCGAAGGCATATATGAGGCCCTCGACCCTATTATGAGCTCAGCCTACACCGGTGTAAAAAAAGGCCTCCTCATAGTATGCATACAGGATACCCCGCAGGATGTCACACCCCTTGGGCTTTTTTCAAAGATACCTGTAATTGTCGAGGATGGTAATAACCCTGTATCTGATACAATAGGTTATGCCTATTATATCTCAGAGAGATACGAGACCCCGGTGATACTCCAGATATGCCCGGAAGATGAAGGCCACTGGTCAAGGACAGAAGATAAAGGCCTGGGTTCAAAGGCAGAGATATTGGCCCAGCATGCAAGCCATGCCTCCCTTTTTATAAAAGACCCTGGCAGGTGGGCAGCAACGCCGAGCTTTAGATACCATCTCCATAAGGCCCTCAATGAAAAGGTGGAAAAGATAAGGGAGGAGTTTGAGACCTACAGGGGGAACAAGGTGCAGATAAAGGGGAAAAACGGCGTTATAACAAGCAAGAAAGCATACCTTGACTTCTATGAAGAGGATACGAGCCTCCTTTTTATATCAACGGTATTCCCCCTGCCCATAAAACTGGTAAACAGCTTTATAGAAAAGATGGATGATGTCCAGCTCATCGAGGGTGAATACCCTGCCATAGAACTCCAGATACCAGACAGAAAAAAGATAACAGCAGAGCATATAAAGATCCCGTCGAGGATAAAAAGGCACGATGAGGACATGTTTGGATTTGAGATAATAAGAGACAGGCTCGGGCCTGCATCCTCCATTAACATGGCCCATGGTATAAAAAAAACAGAGCCCCAGAGGCGTATCCTTGCTGTGACATATGAAGACCACTTTCTCCACTCCGGGATGCCTGCATTTATAAATACCATGTATAACAATTCTGCCTATGCACTCCTTATCATGGTAAACAATCAAGAGGATGCCATAAAGAGGTTTATGGATGGATGCGGATTCCATAATTATTTTCATCTCGATAAGGTGGAAGAGATAGAAAAATACAAAGATATGGATGGATTAACTGTGTTCTTCTGCAGGGGTATCATATAAAAATGCGTCAAAAAGGAGAGTCTGTGAATATAGAGATTATATGTGCTGGCATCGGTGGGAGGGGGGTGCTTCTGGCATCAACAATCCTCATAGAGTGTGCTATCAAGGCAGGTCATCATGCCATGGCCTCAGACGAATACGGGATGAGCCAGAGGGGCGGTTCTGTTGTCTCCCACGTCAAGATTGGCAATATCAAGAGCCCTGTGATTGGAAGGGAGAATGCAGATGTCCTGCTGTCTTTTGAAGAGAGTGAGTTTTACAGAAACCTTAGCTTTCTGAAACAAGGGGGGCTCGCAATCATAAACAGTAAAAGCAAGACAATCCCTGATTCTGTAAGAGACCTGTTAAACAGGAGGTCTTGCTCATCTTACCTGATAGACGGTGACGGCATAGCAAAAAAAATGGGTATGATACAGGCATCGAATATGGCGGTTCTCGGTTTTTTCTCAGCCTTTTCCATAGGGCCATATAACTATAAGTCTTTAAGCGATACCTTAAGAGAAAAGGTGCCGGAGAGGTTATTCCAGAAGAATATAGAGGTTTTTAAGGCAGGTTTTTCAGAGGCAGAAAAGGTCTTAAAATGTAAGGGGTTATAGATGAAAAAAGTATATATAGACAAAAGCAGGTGCAAAGGCTGTATGCTCTGCACATATTACTGTCCAAAAAAGATACTCATTGTATCGGATATGGTAAATCAGGATGGATATAGGGTAGTAGCATGCACAGATGATGAAAGATGCATAGGGTGTCTAAGCTGCGCCCACATATGCCCCTGTGCATGTTTTGAGATATACAGGGAACAGCCTGTGGTCACAGGAGGCTTGTTATGACAGGGTCTATGTTCATGCAAGGCAAGGCATCGGCAATACTGGGTGAGGCCATTGTAAGGCTTGTGGATAATGGGAGGGTCTATGGTTTTTCCCACCCCCCGGTAAATGAGATATACGAATATATTGCAAAAAAAGGCATATTTGCCCCAGCATTCTCTATAAAGGAGATGGCAGATATAGGCCTCGGCATATCAACCGCTGGCAAGAGGACATTTGTCATCACCTCTGGGACAGGCATCTATGATTGTATGGAGGCCATATCCTATGCCACATCATATGAGGTCCCGTTTTTATCCATCCATATAGGAAAAAGCATCCCTGGTTTTGGTAACCCATACCCTTATCAGGGTGACCTGGAGATACTAAAGGCCGGGGACTTCCCCCCCATCATATTCTGTCCTTATATGGTAGATGAGATACCGTTTCTGTTATCCCAGATGGTAGAGCTGTCAGAGAGATACAGGCACCCGGCAGTGTTTTATCTGGATAGTGCCTTGCTCAATATGACCGGGGGTGCAGACCTAAATCTCAAGGTACCCGAGGCATCGTGGGGCCTAAGGACAGAAAAAAGGGTCATAAGTAGCATCTACCTCGAGGTCAGGGATATGGAAAAAAGGCTATCAGGGCTTAAAGAAAAATATAACCTCATAAGGAAAGAGGCAAGGTCACATCTATATATGATGGAAGATGCTGAGTATGTTGTTGTTGCATATGGTATATGCGCCTATATAGCCAAGAAGGCTGTTGACGAGCTCAGACTCATGGATATAAAGGCAGGGATGATTAATCCTGTAATCCTCTCGCCTCTATCAGACCTGAATGGGCAATTCGTGAGGGCAAAAAAGATATATGTTGTAGAGATGAGTAACGGTCAGTTATACCGTTATATAAAAGGTTATGTCGAGGGTGTTGAGATGAAAACCTATAATGCTTACGGTGGATTGATCCCGGATAAGGGGGGTCTCATAGATTATATAAAGGGGTCGCTCTGATGGATGAGAAAAGAAAGATAGAAAAGGTCTATGGCTTTCCTGAGATATTGACAGAGAAAAAAGCCCACTTCTGTCCTGGTTGCTCCCATGGTATAATGACAAAGGTTATATCAGAGGCCATAGGCGAGATGGGGCTTGAAGATTCCTCAATAGGCGTATATGGCGCTGGATGTGCTGCTATTATGTATGACTATATAAACATAAAGGGTGTGGCTGCCCCACCTGGTGGTGCAGTAGGCATAGCTACCGGTATTAAATCCGCAGGAAAGGGCTCCCTTGTCTTTGCATATCAGGGGGAAGGTGACCTTTTTTATGGGTTATCATCCCTTATAGGTGCTGGGGTCAGGGGCGAAGGGATAACAATTATCTGTGAGAATAACCTAAATATGGGGATATCAGGTGGTGCAATGAGCCCTGCAACACCTGTGGGTGTCATGACCACCACATCACCACAGGGGCGGCATATTGCATCACACGGTGCACCTGTAAGCATTGCAGAGATACTCAAGGACATAAAGGGCATAAAATATATTGCCCGATGTTCTACCCATTCACCAGGGGCTGTGAGAAAGACAAAGTCTATCATTAAAAAGGCATTTGAGCTACAACTATACGGTGAAGGGACAGCCTTTATCGAGGTCCTCGGCATGTGCCCCACAAACATGCACCTTACCCCGGTAGAGGCAGCATTAAAGATAAGAGAGGTCTATGGTGAATTACAGACAGGAGAGATTAAACACCCATGAAGGAGATACATTTCATAAAGGATAGATGCATAAGGTGTGGTGCATGCAGTGTTGCCTGTGCTGCAGAACATAATAAAAATCATCATCTATACGATTCACTGATAAATATACCCTTTGCACCAAAACAAAAAACTGTTTTTCAGGTTGAACAGGGAGAGGCTTTGCCTCACCCTTTGAGATGTAGAAATTGCGAGGAGCCTGCCTGCATGGAGGCATGTATATCCGGGGCAATGAACAAGGAGCACAGGGTTTTTAGCAATTGGAAGAGGTGTATTGGTTGTTTTATGTGTGTAATGAACTGTCCCTACGGTGCAATACTGCCTTTTTTTGGAAAGGCAGTAAAGTGCGACCAGTGTCTTTTTACAGAAAAACCTGCATGCGTTAGGGCATGTCCTGTTAATGCGCTGGTATTTGTGGATTCTCACGACCTCTCTCTTGTAAGAAAACAAAAACGATGGCGCAATAGAAAAGATATGGATGCGCCGCTTCTCAGGGCAAGGTATTGATGGATTATATCATCCTCGGAAACGGTATAGCAGGGATTCAGGGTGCATTAAACATAAGAAGATACGACAGAGAGGGTGATATAACCATTATAACTGATGAAGAGTATGGGTTTTATTCAAGGCCTATGATTACCGATATAACGACAGGGAAGAGACGGCCAGAAGAGATTATACTTATGGGAGAGGAAGGATATAGGGCCTTCGGGTTTAAGTTTATGAAAGGACTGAGCATTAAGAGGATTGACCTTGAAAAAAGGTGCCTCTATTCATCCCAGGACAGGATAAAATTCCATAGGCTCTTGATAGCCACAGGGGCAAGGCCAAAGAGGATAGAAAAACATAGGGACGGGGTATATTACCTCAGGTCTATCAAGGATGCGCTGGATATAAAAAGACAACTCAAAAACACAAAAAAGGCCATAGTCTATGGTGGCGGCCCAGTAGGCATAAAAGCTGCCTATGCCCTTTTATCGTGGGGGATGCCTGTGAGTATAGTGGTAACCTCTCCCCAGATTATGTCACGGGTCTTTGATAAAAAAACAGCTTCTGTGTTCCAGCGTTTATTTGAGGAAAATGGTGCAAGATTCTATCTCGGCAGCTCTATTGAAGATTTGGTATGGCAAAAAGGCCTAAAGGGTGTGGTCACCGACAGGGGGGACTATATAGATGGGGGCATCCTTATAGTGGGGAAGGGGGTAGTTTCTCATACTGAGATTGCAGAAGATGCAGGCATATCAGTAAATGAAGGTATAATCGTCAATGATATGATGGAGACAAGCGAGGATGGTATATACGCAGCCGGTGATGTGGCAGAGACGAATACGGGGCCAGGCAATAAAGGAAGGGTATTTGCCCTATGGCACACCGGGGCTGAGCAGGGGAAGGTGGCCGGGGCAAACATGGCAGGGGAAAAGAAGATATACAATGGTTCTGTCAGTTCAAACAGCGTTGAGTATTTTGGCATGAAGGCCATATCCATGGGGACTATGGAAGGAGAAGGACTGAAGGAGGAGATATACGAGGATAAAGATGGATACAGGAGGTTCATGTTCAGGGATGAACTCCTTGTGGGCGCCATACTTGTGGGGAATATCCAGGGTGCAGGGATACTCCTTAATGCCATAAAGAAAGGGACACCCCGTTCTATATGGGAAAGAGACTTTCTATCATCCCATTGGCCATGCCTGTCTATCCACCCCAACATAACAATGGAGGTCTTGTTTTGAGGTTAAAACACGAAGTCATGATAGGAAATTTTGCAATTGCCCGGGGTCTTGTTGAGGCAGGTCTTGAGCTGGCAGCAGCATACCCAGGCACCCCGAGTTCAGAGATACTCCCCGGGATAATTGAATTTAACAGGCGGGAGAGAGGCAGTATTTATGCCGAATGGTCTGTAAACGAAAGATGTAGCCTTGAGGTTGCCCTTGGTGCTGCCATGATAGGAAAGAAGGCAGCAGCCATGATGAAACAGGTCGGTCTAAATGTGGCATGCCCACCTTTCTTAGGCGCCCAGGAGATGAAAATAAAGGGAGGGCTTGTCCTTGTGGTCTGCGATGACCCGGGACCCCAGTCATCACAGACAGAGCAGGATACAAGACTCATCTCAGCACTTTTTGGTGTCCCTGTATTTGACCCATCATCACCGGCAGAGGCAGCAGACATGGCCTATTATGCCCTCAACTATTCCTTTGAAAACAAGATGCCTGTAATCCTCCGCTCCACCCACAGGGTAAGTCATTCAAGGGAGCCTGTGGCCATATTCCCAGCAGGGAAGAGGAGGCCTGATATAAAAGAGGGGGTTATGGGACTGAAAAAGGGCGAGAGATACAGGACTTCAAGGCTGGGTATCGTAGCCTCTGGCATGTCCTTTTCTGTAGCCATGGATGTCCTCTTGGAAAAAGGCATTGAAAAGGATGTCCCTGTCTACAAGGTATGGGCAATAAACCAGGGCAGGATAGTATGTAAGAATGGACAGGACATCTTGGACTTTGTGGATAAGACAGAGAAGGTACTGGTCCTTGAGGAGACAGATGCAGTCATTGAGCTTATAATAGGAAATAGAGATAAGGTCCTCGGCAGGAGAAACGGATATGTCCCTGGGGCAGGAGAGCTCACATACAATGTAATAAGGGATGTTATAGAGAGGGCAGCAGGGGAAACAGGGGTCTTAAAAGACAGGTTCATCCCGGACAACACCATTGAAGATGCCTTAAAGGGGTTAGATATACCACGGAGGCCCCCAAAGCTATGCGCAGGTTGTCCTCACAGGGCCTCATTCTATGCCATGAGATATTCCTTCCCCGATGCCATATTCCCCGGGGATATAGGCTGTTATACCCTTGGTATCTCCCTTGGTGCTGTAGATACATGCATAGATATGGGTGGCGGCCTGAATCTTGCATCTGGCTTTTTTGAATCCTTTAGACAGGACAAAAGCATTGTCCCCATAATTGCCACCATAGGCGACTCCACATTCTTCCATGCAGGCCTTGCGCCCCTGTATGATGCTGTAATCAAGAACAAAAGTATAGTCCTCGTTATTATGGATAACGGTACCACTGCCATGACAGGGATGCAGCCAACACCCCAGACAGGCATAACTGCCCAGGGAGAGAAAAATACCCCCATATTGATAGAGGAAATAGTCAAGGGCATGGGTATAAAATTTTTAAAGATAGTAGACCCCTATAACCTGCCGCTCATGATAGAGACCATAAAAGAGGCATTTGGGTTTATATCATCAGGGGAAGAAGGCAGGGCAGGGCCTGCCATAATTATTGCAAGAAGGGAGTGTCTCCTTTACGGAAAAGGAAAGGATAGATCTATTCTTGACAGTGTTGCCCTCGAGAAGAACTGTATAGGGTGCAGGAGCTGCCTTAACCTGTTTGACTGTCCTGCCTTTATATGGGACAAGAAGAACAACAGGGTATACATTGATGATGGTTTATGCACTCGGTGCGGGGTCTGCCTTTTTGTATGCCCCATGAATAGGCAGGGAAAGGGTGTTTTTGGATTCCAGGACAGCTATTTTATAAACCACAGGGTCTAATAAGGTTTGGCAGGAAACTCAATAAGGGATGGCCTCAAAACTCTCCATCATCATAATCACAAGGAACACAAGGGAACTCTTAAGGGGGCTCCTCGATTCCATAGAAAAAGACATATCCCTTAGACCTCTTTTAACAGAGACAATAATTGTAGATAATGCCTCTGATGACAACACAGAGGAGATGGTGAGGCTATCCTTTCCCCATGTCATCTATATAAAAAACAAAAAAAATATGGGTTTTGCCAAATCGGCAAACATGGGCTTCTCAAAGACAACCGGGGACTATATACTCTTTTTAAACTCCGATACCATTGTCCTGCCCGGGGAGATAAAAAAAATAATAGATTTTATGGAAAAAGAGGGGTCAGCAGGGATATGTGCACCCCAGCTCGTATACAGCGATATGAGACCCCAACGATCATTCGCCTATGTCCCGAGGCTCTTATTCGAGATTGTCCCCAGGTCCTTCCTTGAGTTTCTATTTCCTAAGAAATATGAAAGGAAAAACAGGACATTTATTGGGCCAAAAGAGGTGGAGTCGCTGATAGGGGCTGCCTTTATGGTAAGGAGGAAGACATTTGAGATGCTCTCCGGCTTTGATGAAAGGTTCTTCTTTTTTCTCGAGGAGACTGATCTATGCGTGAGGGCAAGAAAAGAAAACCAGGGCGTTGTGTTTTATCCTGATGCAAAGATAATCCATCTCCAGGGCAAGACAGTGTCAAAGATGTGGATAAAGGGCAGGATAGAATACAATATATCCCTTTATAAATTCATAAGAAAACATCATTCTCTTTTTTATTACAGTGTATTTAAATCCATAAGGTTTACAAAGGCAGTATTTTTGATAGTCTTTTTGACAGTGTTTCCAGTGCTGCTTCTGGGTAGACATACAAAAAGAAGCTATAGGTATTACTGGAGACTTTTTGTCTGGCACATTAAGGGGTGCCAGGAGGATGCAGGACTAAATGATTTAGACCTAAAGGCCTAACCCTTGAGATATACCACTACCACTAAAGCAGGATGGTATTAGAATCAAAGAAGTCTTTAGTCTGTTGTCTATTGGTTATAAATTAGGTCTCCAAGACAAAGATAACCTCGAGGGTCACCCTGTATTCCACTATCTTGCCATCCTCTACCCTTGCCCTCTGTTCCTTCACCCTTAGCCCTGTAATGCCCCTTAATGTCTTGGCAGCCCTTTTAAAGCCTATGTGTATCGCATCCTCGAAACTCTTGGGCGAGCCGGCAATAACCTCAGTCACCCTTGCAACTCTTCCTTCGGACCTCATTGGAAACCCTCCTCCTTTTTACATATCTTCTTTATGTCATTAATATTTTTTAAAACCTAACAGGAACTATAGCCTCTGTCAACTAATTTTTCTAAGACTTTTGCAAAACCCAGCAAAGGTCTTAGAATTTATCCTGTTTTTTAGGTGAATTTTTATAACTATATGAATATACTACTAACTATGGATGGGTGGCTTGATTATTTAATAATATTAATAAAATCCCATTGCCAAACTGATTCATATTGTATATGATTGTTAAATCATGGTCTCAGGGGCAAAAAAAGGGCATAAAGCACTTAACTATGTCTCTGAACTCATAAAGATAGGTGTAGCCTTATCCTCTGAACATGATATAGACAGGCTCCTTGAGATGATTGTTGATCAGGCAAGGAGACTTACCAATGCCGATGGCGGCACCCTCTACATAGTAAATGATGAAAAAACAGCCCTGGATTTTGCTATTATCCAGAATGCATCTTTGAATGTCCGCATGGGTGGGTCAGGAGAACCTATAAAATGGAGGCCTGTTAACCTTAAAAACATAGACGGCAGCCCCAACTATACCAATGTCTCATCTTATGTGGCACTATCAGGGGAGGTTATTAATATAGCCGATGTGTATAATGCAAAAGGATTCAATTTCGATGGCACAAAAAGGTTTGATGCAGGGACAGGATACCGTTCCAAGTCCATGCTCGTTGTGCCCATGCGTAACCACGAGAACGACATTATTGGTGTCCTGCAGCTTTTAAATGCCATAGACAAGAAAACAGGTAAGATAATAAAATTTTCCCGAACAAGCCAGGATATAACCCTTTCCCTTGCCTCACAGGCAGCCATTGCCCTTACTAACAACAGGCTTATTCAGGACCTTGCCAACCTATTAGAATCTTTTATAAGGTCCATTGCCGCTGCCATAGATGAGAAATCACCATACACAGGTGGCCACGTAAAGAGGGTAGCAGGGCTGGTAATGGATATAGCGGAGAGGATAAACCAATGTACAGAGGGATATTTTAAAGACATACATTTTTCTGCTGATGAGCTCAATGAATTGAGGATTGCAGCATGGCTCCATGATGTGGGCAAGATCACCATGCCAGAACATGTTGTGGACAAGGCTACAAAGCTTGAGACCGTATGCGACAGGGTCATGCTTTTAAAGACACGCTTTGAGATATTAAAAAGGGACTATGAGATAAAGCTCCTAAAGGAGAAGGTCATCAGCGAATATGGGGAAAACTCAATAAAAAAAGAGATGACAGAAGATATTTTTTACAGGACCCTCCAGGATGACCTGGACTTTATTATAAACCTGAATAAAGGGAGTGAATTTGTAGATGATGCCATGATTGAAAGGCTAAACTCTATAAAGACAAAAACGCTCTTTATAGATGGGAAGCCCATGCCCCTTATTACAGACGATGAGTTATATAACCTGAGCATAAAGAGGGGGACCCTAAATTGTGAGGAAAGGGCAATAATCAATAATCATGCTGCCCTTACATACAAGATGCTGTCGCAATTACCATTTCCTAAGAAATTAAGACGTGTCCCCGAGTATGCATCAGCCCATCATGAGTGCCTTAATGGAACAGGTTATCCATTCGGGTTAAAAGAAGAACAGATACCCCTTCAGGCAAGAATAATTGCCCTTGCAGATGTCTTTGAGGCCTTAACTGCCAAAGACAGGCCATACAAAAAGGCAAAGACCCTGTCAGAGGCCATTAAGATAATGACCTTTATGGTAAAAGACAGGCACATTGACCCTAATCTATTTGATTTTTTTGTAAAGGAGAAGATATATCTCGATTACGCAAAAAAAGAGCTCTCCCCAACACAGATAGATATAGAGACCATAGACTAAAGACCACAGACTCAAAAACTTGAGTGATTCCAAAGGGTTTATTTGCCTTAATCCATTTTGGATTTACGATTTGCATTTATTAATGGTGGTCTCAGGGAAATGACCCGCAGTTATGCTGTTATTTAAGTAAAAATGTCAACCCGCTGGACAGACAGACCAAAACACCATAGAGAAAAATACCCATACGAAAACTGTATATATCCCCTGCCACACCGAGAAGATAGGGGACAATGCCGAGTCCAAAGATAACACCCAGTGTTACTATAAAGCCTGTAGCCATGCTCCTGTGCTCTCTATCAAAAATCTTTGATATATAGACAAGGCCAATGGGAAAGAAACCAGTGGATATGCTTGCCTGGAGAAACAGCATGATCTTTACTATACCTATGTCCCTATATGCCAGAAGCATGGTTAATACGCCGGTTATAAGTATGAGAAAAAACAACAGCCTCTTGATGCTAAACCTATCAACTACAAAGCCTGTGGAGATTGCCACAAAAATGCCTCCAAGCCTTGATATCCCGAAGATTTTGTTGGCATAGTCAACAGGAAGGGCCAGTTCTTTGGAGAGATAAAGGGGGATAACGAAATATACACCAAGACATGCACCGGCAGCAGATATCCATACGAGACCCATGAGCCAGAGGTATCTATCTCTAAAGAGGTTCCCAAGGGACTCGGCCTTTATCCTGGGCACCTTTAGTTCCTTGGAGATAAGAGAAAACAACACAGTCAGGATAATAAAGATTACCCCAAAGACAATAAACATCTGACGCCAGTTCATAAGACCCAGTAAAAATATGGCAATAAAAGGTGCGCTGAATATGCTCAAAGAGGCTGCTGAGTCGTGTATTGCCAGTACCCGCCCCCATGTGTTTCCCTCGAAATAGTCTGTTATCAGAGGTATTATGGAGGGGAGGTATATGCCTGTTGATATGCCAAGCATAAAACTTATTAATATCAAGGGGTTAAATTCCTTTACAAAGGATATGGTGAAAAAACATATGGTAGAGATAATCATAGAAAATATAATGGAGCGCTTGTATCCAAAGAAGCCGGATAAAAGACCTGATAGGAAAAGGGATGTCCCGTATCCTATGGATGTAAATGTAAAAAGACTGCTCGCCTTTCCGTGGCTTACAAGAAACTCATCCTCTATTAAAGGCATAATGGGTGAATAGATGGTCCTGACGCTGAAGTTCATAAACCAGATAAACCAGAAGAACATGATGAGGGCAAGCGCCCTGCCCCTCACAGATGTATATCGATGCATTATCATAATTTATACTTTTATCAAGGAAAGATTTCAATGTATTATTGCGAATTTCAATGTTTATATGTTAAAAACAATCATCAGTTAAAAATAAAAGGAAGAGATATGATGAACATACCCATGATTAATCTAAAGGCCCAGTACAGGAAGACAAAAAAGGATATAATGAAAAATCTAACAGAGATACTTTCAGAGCAGAGGCTCATATTGGGCAAATACTGCAGGCTCCTGGAGGAATCCATATCTGCCTATGTAGGTGTACCAGAGGCCATTTCCTGTGCCAATGGGACGGATGCCCTTATACTATCCCTTATGGCACTGGGGATTAAAGAGGGTGACGAGGTCATAACAACTCCCTACACATTTTTTGCAACAGCGAGCTCAATAGCCCTCGTAGGGGGAAGGCCTGTCTTTGTTGATGTAAAAGAAAAAGACCTAAATATTGACCCTGAGCTTATATCCAGGGCAATAACAAAAAAGACAAAGGCCATAATCATTGTCCATCTGTTTGGCAGGCTCTGTGATATGGATGAGATATTAAAAATCAGCAAGGCCCACAATATCCCTGTGGTAGAGGATATGGCCCAGGCCCTTGGCTCAGGCAATGCCAATGGAAAGGCAGGAAGTTTTGGCGATATAGCTGCCTTGAGTTTCTATCCTACTAAAAATCTGGGCGGTATAGGTGAGGGCGGCATGGTCCTGACAAAAAGGCATGACCTTGGTAAAAAAGTGAGAAAATTGAGGGTCCACGGTATGGGTGATACAACCTATCACCACGAGATGATAGGCATGAACAGCAGGCTCGACGAGATAAAGGCGGCAGCACTTGTGGCAAAGTTTCCATTTCTTGAGGAGTGGAACAGGAAAAGGATAGATAATGCCATATTCTATAACACGAACCTTAAAGACCTCCCCCTTGTCCTCCCTGAGATACCGGATGACGGCTCTCATATATTTCACCATTATGTTGTAAGGACAGAGAAAAGAGACGGCCTCCAGTCTTTTCTCAAAGAAAAGGGGATACAGACAGGTATATACTATCCCATCCCCCTCCATCTCCAGGAATGCTTCCGGTATCTTGGTTACAGAGATGGTTCATTCCCCATCTCAGAGCGTGCGGCAAAGGAGAGTCTGGCAATACCCGTATATCCAGAGCTGAAAAAGACAGAAAAAGACTATATTGTCAGGATGATAAGGGGATATTTTAAAGAGCATGGTTTATAATCTTACATATACATGTTGACAAATATAAAATCATTTTACAAAATAGGTTGATATGAAACTAATAAGTGTTGTTTTTGCCTGCTTTTTTTTAGCCTTTTTCTCTGCATCGTGCAACAAGGAGCTCAAGAGCCTGAAGGAAGAGGTAAGGCTCCTAAAGGAAGAGAACAATTTTTTAAAGGCTGAGAATATAAGCCTGAAAAAGGAGATAGAGGAGCTCTATAAAAAATTAGACGAGAGGCTTGAAAAAGAAAAAGAGGCTCAAAAGGCAAAAGAAGGGGCAAAGGAACATACCCAGGCCAAAGAGACAGCCACAAAAAAGACAAGATAGCCTTTTTAGCGTTGCAAAAAGGGTATCTCAAATCCATTAAAGCCAGATATGAGGAATATTAAACTTGTTATATCCTATGATGGGACATGTTATCATGGATGGCAGTGTCAGCCTGATTTGATTACTGTCCAGGAGACGCTGATAAAGGCAGTAGAAAGGATTGTCAACCACAAGATAAAGCTCTATGGGGGGGCAAGGACAGACAGTGGTGTCCATGCCATGGCACAGGTAGCCAATTTCTATACCGTAAGCAAGATAGAGACAAAAAACCTCTTAAGGGGATTAAACAGCCTCCTGCCAGGGGATATACGGATAAAGGGGGTCTATGATGTAGAAGAATCCTTCCATTCAAGATATTCAGCGAGGAGTAAGACCTATGTCTATACCATTCTTAACCGGCCCTTTGATTCACCCTTCTATACCCGCTATGTATGGCATATCCCTTATCCCCTTAATGTCCCATCCATGAACAGGGCCATAAAATATATCAAAGGTGAGCACGATTTTTCTGCCTTCAAAAAGAAAAATGAATCATATAGTAGTCACATTAGGTGTGTATTAAGGTCAGGGGTCAAAAAAAGGGGGGATTTTATCTATGTATTCATAGAGGCCACGGGTTTCTTAAGGTATATGGTCCGTAATATTACAGGGACTCTGGTGCTTATAGGGCAAGGGAGATTAAAAGAGGACTCCATATCAGAGATACTGGCCTCAAAAGACAGGGACATGGCAGGACCTACTGCACCGGCCAGGGGTTTATTCCTTAAGGAGATATACTACTGATGAGAGGCCTCATTTTTGTAGAATTTAAGCAAAAAAATTGCTAATATTTCCAGTGATAAAAAAAGACTGTTAACAGGAGGTAGTGATGAACATTTTTTCAGCAGGTGATATATTTCAATTTGCCATGAGGATAGAGGAATACGGTGAGATATTCTATCACAAGGCAGCCCTAAACGCAGAGAATGAGGAGGTAAGCAGGATATTTAACCGCCTCGCCGATGAAGAGGCAAAACACAAGACCATATTCCAGGACCTTTATTCAAAGGTTAAGGATAACAGGCCTGCAGAGAGCTATCCCGGGGAGTACATGGCCAATCTCAGGGCATTTCTTGACGGAAAGGTGATATTTATAAAAGAATCACAGGAAAAGGAGCTTGCCATTATAAAAGACACAGCCTCTGCAATAGATTTTGCCATCCAGAGGGAGCTCGATTCTATACTCTACTATCAGGAGTCAAAGCAGTTTGTCCACGAAAATCAGCAAAAACTTATAGACGATATTATCAATGAGGAGAGAAAGCACTTTGCTGTCCTCTCTGACCTGAAAAAATCGCTAAACAAATAACAGGTTAAGGCCTTTAAAAAAACTTTTAAATAAAGACCAGGTCAATAGGGGCGTCTGTCACCCTCTCCAGGCAGTCCTTTCGTACTATAAAGTCTACCTCTATACCTATAGCGCCCCTGCCTGGGAATATGAATTTAGGCTCAAAGGCAAAGACCATACCCTCCTGCAGGATAATACTGTGCCTCGGTGTTATCACCGGGAGCTCGTTGATCTCAAGCCCGAGGCCATGGCCTATGAAACCCACCTTACCCTTGCCATGACCCATAAAATGGTCATCAAGATCTGCCTTTTTAACTATGCTGTGCGCCCTTTCATAGACCTCTTTTCCATTGATGCCCTCTTTTGCAAAATCCATGGTAGTCTCTACTATCTCTCTGGCAATATCATAGGGTTTTCTAAAAAATTCATCGATGTTCCCTATCACATATGCCCTTGTCTCATCGGTTATATAGCCATTATAACCACCACCGTAATCAAGTAGTATTGGTATACCCCTTCTGATTACATTCATTGATGCGCCCTGGGCTATGGCATGGGTGATTCCTACACCGGCTATGGGTACATCGCCTGATGACGGTATAGTGCAAGACCTTTCATGGGTTATGTATATATTCATCATCTCCTGATTAAGGCCCCTCATCCTTAAAAATCCCTGATGCCCTTTTTTTCTGCCCTCTGCCCCCAGTATGGCATCTATCTCAAGCTCTGTCATCCCCTCTCTTATAACATCCTTTGCCCTACCGAGGACAAAGGATGTGACCTCCCCGGATTTTTTTATCTGTTCAATCTCAAAAGGGCTCTTGATGAGTCTTAAATCCTTTATCTCATTGGATATGTCCACTACATTGCCTATTTTTAGGATATCCCTCCACCTCTCAAAGAGTGCCACAGGGACCACATCAAACTCCATCCCCAAAGTAGTGCCTTTTATACCCCTCTCATTGAGGATATCCCTTATATCCCTTTCCCTCTTGATAGGTATGAAATCAAAAGGTGTCTCGTATCTTACCCTGTCTGCATTTCTCTCCACAAAGAGCATGGGCTCTCCATCTACAGGGACAATGAGTGCGCCCTTCTGGACAGTCCCGGCAAAATAGAAGAGGTCTACATTCTGTATTATAAGGGATAAATCAACACCCTTTGCCTCCATCTTTTTCTTGAGGTTAAATATCCGCTTTTCCAGTTCCTCTTTAGGTGTCAGTTCACCAACGCTTAAGTTCCTCAACATATTCCTCGACCCTCCTCACAACTTCTTCTTTTTTAACCCTGATAGATTCTTTCTTGTCCCTTTCCTTGATCTCAACAAGGCCTTCTTTAAGGTTCCTCTCACCTATGGTTACCCTCAAGGGGATACCCATTAAGTCACAGTCTTTAAACTTTACACCCGGTCTCTCCTGCCTGTCATCAAAAATAACATCTATATTCTTTTCGAGAAGCTGTCTGTATATAGCCTCGGCAAGCTCCATGCTCTCGGCATGGGAGCTATTTACAGGCAGTACATCTACCTCAAATGGTGCAATGGCAGCAGGGAGTATCATGCCGTTCTCGTCATTGCCCTGTTCTATGGCTGCTGCCACAATCCTGCTGACACCAATGCCATAGCAGCCCATGACCATGTATCTCTCCTCGCCGTTTTTATCGAGGAATGTTGCCTTCATGGCCTTGCTGTATTTAAGGCCGAGCTTAAAGATATGACCTACCTCTATACCCCTTGTAGAGGTAAGTGTGCCAGGACAACGGGGGCATCTATCGCCTTCCCGGGCAATCTTTATGTCATAAAAGCCTTCTGCAGTAAAATCACCGAGATTGGCGTTTATTATATGGACATCTCTTTCATTGCCCCCTACTACAAAATCCTCCATATATAGAATATCCCTGTCTGCATATAGGGGTATCTTTAAACCGATGGGGCCGGAAAAACCTAGGGGTCCTCCTGTAACATCCTCTATGGTTGTCTCATCGGCAAGCTCCATATAGTCCAGCGACAGGAGGTTTCTCATCTTTGTTTCATTTATCTCCCTGTCGCCCCTGATAAGGACGCCTATAACACCTCTATCTGTATTATATATAATGGTCTTGATAAGCTCACCGGGAGAGACATTTAGAAAAGATGAGACCTCATCTATCCTTCTCTGGCCTGGGGTATCTACTTTTTTAAAATAGCCTTTTTTAGATGAATGGGGTACTGTATCTGGATAACCTACCTCTGCCCTTTCAAGGTTTGCAGCATATCCACAGGCATCGCAGGATATTATTATATCCTCTCCTGTATCGGCAAGGACCATGAACTCATGGGAAAAACTGCCTCCAATCTGTCCTGTATCTGCCTCCACAACCCTGAATCTAAAACCGCATCTCTTGAATATATTTGTATATGCATCATACATATCCCTGTAGCTCTTCTCTGCACCCTCCTCATCCACATCAAAGCTATAGGCATCTTTCATCAAAAACTCCCTGCCCCTCATAACACCAAACCTGGGCCTTATCTCATCCCTGAATTTGGTCTGTATCTGATAGAGATTTACAGGGAGCTCCCTGTATGAGCGTATCTCCCTCCTCACAAGGTCTGTTACCACCTCTTCATGGGTAGGGCCGAGACAGAGCTCTCTGTTGTTTCTATCGAAAAACCTTAAGAGCTCTTTGCCATATTTATCCCATCTTGTGCTCTCCTCCCATAGTTCTTTTGGCTGAACAAAGGGCATGAGTATCTCCTGTGCACCCTTTTTGTTCATCTCCTCCCTTATGATATTTTCAACCTTTCTTAGGGATTTTAGTCCCAGGGGCAACCAGGTATATATACCGGATGCAAGCCTCCTTATAAAGCCAGCCCTTAGCATGAGCCTATGGCTTATTACCTCTGCCTCTTTTGGATCCTCTTTCACTGTGGGGATAAACATCTTTGAAAAAAGCATCTATTAGCCTCCTCTTCCTGTGTATATCTTATAGGTCAATCTTTATAGGCAGCGAGAAACTCCACTATCTCATGGGTCCTCTCAACAGCATCACAGAAGCCTTCTATGGGTATCCTTTCATTCCTGCCGTGCATCCTCACTACATCGTCTTTGGATAAGACCACAGGGAAGAATCCATAGGATGGTATGCCGAGGTTCCTGAAGTAACGGAGGTCTGATGCACCTGTGAGAAGAGATGGCAAAACAGGTATCTCCCCCATAGACCCCTCTATGACCTTTTTAATGCCCTTAAAATAACCGGTATTATAGGGCGATGGAATAGGGTCAGATGTCCCGCTGCTTATCCTTACAATCTCTATATCCCTTCCACATAGTCTCTCTATCTTTTTCATAAAGGCCTCTCTATCCTCCTGGGGAAGCAGCCTTGCATCAAAGTATGCCTCTGACTCAGATGGTATTACATTTATCTTCTCGCCGCTTTTCAATATGGTAAGGGTCACTGTGTTTTTTATAAGGGCATTATAAAAGGGGTTGTCTTCTATTGCCTTCTTGAACCTCTTATCTTTCAATGCCTCTTTGAGAGACGGAAACTTAAAGCCCCCGAGCCCCTTTCCTTTCAGTATCCCGGTAAGATAGGTATTCACAACGCCTGTTACCCTCACAGGCCATTCATACGATAGTATAGAATGACATGCCCTTATAATCTTTTCATTGGCAGTGTCTTTTGTGGGCATAGAACCATGACCACCTGTGCCCCTTGCCTTTATCATAAACTGGCTCAATTTTTTTTCTGCCACTGCTATCTGGGCATGGATAAAGCCATCCTCCTCTATAATACAACCGCCTTCGCTTAAGACAAAGGATGCATCTTTGAGGTCTTTCACCTCGTTGAGCATAAATTCCACACCGTATTGACCCCCCACCTCTTCATCGCATGTGGCAAGGAATACAATGTCTCTCTCCGGTATAATTCCTTTTTTCTTAAGACCTATAAAGGCAAGGAGATGACATATAATCTGTGATTTCATGTCTATAGTACCCCTGCCATATATAAAACCGTCCTTTAGCTCCCCTGAGAATGGATGGACCTCCCATTCGTCAGGGTTTGCTGGGACCACATCTATATGACCTAAAAGTATTATAGGCCTGCCCTTTTCCCTTCCTTTTATCCTTGATATGAGGTTGGCCCTCTTTTTAACCGGTAGATAGACCTGTGTCTCCATACCCTCTCTTCTCAATATATCCTCGAGAAAGGCAACGGCATCCTCCTCATTACCCGGGGGGTTGGTTGTGTTTATCCTTATAAAATCTGTAAGTAGTTTTACTGCATATTCTCTCTCTGTCATATTATCCTCTCAACAAAATTTTTATTGACTTGAAAAAAGTAAAGGCTGGTATTGAAAAAGCGTAAAACAGGGCATAAAAAATAAAAAGGGGGTTACCCCCCCTTAAAGCTGCTTAGTTATTTCTTGGTCTTTTTCTCCTTTTTTGTGGTCTTCTTTGTGTCCTTTTTTGGTGCAGCCTTTTTGCAACCCATAATAACACCTCCTGTTTTTTAAGACCATATTATTTTAATGGGCAATATTTGTCAATAGGAATAATGAAAAAAAATATAAATTATTTCAGCCTGCTACAACCTCTTTGACCTCAGGGATCTCCTGTTTTAACTGCTTTTCTACGCCCATCTTCAGTGTCATCATGCTCATGGGGCAGCTACCGCATGCACCACGGAGTTTCACCTTGACAACCCCGTCGACCACATCTATAAGCTCTATGTCTCCCCCATCTCTCTGTAAAAAAGGTCTTATCTTATTAATCACAGCCTCTACCTTTTCTCTCATCTATGCCTCCATATAATTTTTACCCGTTAAGGGGGTAGAAGAATTATAAACATATTTTGTGGATATGTAAATAGAGAGCTTTGAAAAATGTGTTACCCTGGGGGATAATCCTCACGAATAGCAGGATGGTTTTTTTGAGTCTGTAGCCATTTGTCTGTTGTCTATAGTCTTGCTATTAGTCCCTGCAATCTGTTCAAAGGGAAGGGGATTTATAGCCCTACTCAATCTCTACCTTTATCTCTTTTGGCATTGCCTTCTGGGTCTTGGGAACTGTTATCTTGAGTACACCGTCTTTATATGTTGCCTTGGCTTTATCTGCAACCACCTCTGTGGGGAGCTGAACAACCCTCTGAAATGCCCCGTAAACCCTCTCGGACCTGAAGTAATCTGTCTCTTTTATCTCCTCTTCTCTCTTACGCTCACCCTTCACAGTGAGTCTATCTTCTACTATGGATATAGATACATCTTTCGGGTCAATAGACGGGAGGTCAAAGGTCACAACAACATCCTTTTTTGTCTCATGGACATCTACTGCTGGAAGCCATGTCCCTTCCTTTATGGCAGAAAAGCCTGTCTTGTCAAAAAAGTCTTCAAAAAGCTTGTCCATCTCTTCCCTTAGGGTTGGAAACCTTAATTCCCATAAGCTCTTCCATGGTGTCAGTGTCATAATAGCACCTCCTTTTTTATTATTTTGATATGTCTAATCCCCTTCCCTTATCTGTCTTTTCCAGAAACTAACTATACCAAGGGGTCGGAAAAATAGCTGTATCAACTCCCACCCCTGTCTGCCAAAATCATTAAATAGACCGGACAGCTTGTCAATCTGTTCTACGCCCACATCATGGACCTCACATTCACCATCGGGCCTGCAGGCATACACGATATTCTTTTCAGGGTCTATAACTATACCTTTTTTTTCCAGGTCATCCATAGAAAAGATCTTTATTGTGTATTCGAATTTTTCCATCTCCCTATCTCCGATTGTTTTTTTCTAAGTTTTAATATAATATTAATGCATCCGTTTTTATTTTTAAAGCCCCTATGAAAGATTTACCTGTATATATAGAAACTAAATCCCGGGGCAGGCTCGACGAGATAATAGAAGAACTCGAAGATAGGCTTAACCCCTGTGTCCTGTGTCCGAGACAATGCCGGGCAAATAGATATGCAGGCGAGACAGGATACTGCAGGGCCCCTTATGATTTATACATATCCTCTGTCTTTCCCCATTTTGGTGAAGAGTCACCCCTTGTAGGAAAAAAAGGCTCTGGCACCATATTTTTCACACACTGTAATCTAAGGTGCATATTCTGCCAGAACTATGACATAAGCCTCTTTGGTGAAGGCCAGAGATACCCATACAGTATGCTTGCCAGTGCCATGATACAGCTCCAGGAGAGGGGATGCCACAATATAAATCTTGTGACCCCAACCCACTATGTACCCCAGATTATAAAGGCATTGAACATGGCCATAGATAATGGTCTTCATATACCCATTGTATATAACTGCGGGGGCTACGAATCTTTAGAGGTTATAATGCTTTTAGAGGGTGTAATAGACATATACATGCCGGATATAAAATTTCTCAACAGAGAGCTGGCAAAAAGATACTGCAAGGCAGAGGATTATCCTGATGTGGTGAGGTCTGTCTTAAAGGAGATGCAAAGACAGGTTGGTGACCTCAAGACCGATGAAGATGGCATAGCAAAAAGAGGGCTTATTATAAGGCACCTTGTAATGCCATCCTCCGTGGAGAACACAAAAGAGGTCTTAACCTTCATAAGGGAGGAGATATCAGAGGATGCCTTTGTCAATATCATGTCTCAATACCATCCCTGTCTCGGTACAGATGACTTCCCTGAGCTTTCCAGGAGGATTACCAATAAAGAATACACAGATGCACTATACTATGCAGAATCCATAGGCCTTAAAAGGGCCTCTAATCACTGAGCTTTTTCCTCAGTGTATCATTGGCCTTCAGGACCTCCCCGGCATCCTTTCCTGTAATCTCCCAGCTATAGCCACCCTTTGAATCCTTTTTCAGTTTTATCTTTATGTCGCCCCTTAGGTTTTTCTTTATCTCCTCCAGCTCCCTCTTATACTGGGTATCATTCGCGCCTGCCTCCTCTTGAGTCTTCTTGGGAAGGGTCTCCGTTGGCTTACTACAGGAGATGCCAGATAAAAGGATAAATACGGAAAAAAAGAATACGGAAAAAAACCTCATGGATTCATAATACAATCTATTTTTTGTTGTTTTCAACTAAATTGTTGTCTTTGAACATCCAAACAGGGTATAAATGGAATGGACGAGCCATGGGTGTTACAAAGTTTATGATAAGCCCTGAAAAGGAGAGGGCACTCCAGGATAAGATGGCCAGACTGGGTATAAAAGAGGAAGACATCATAGAAAAATTTATCCGCTCCGGGGGCCCGGGGGGTCAGAACGTCAACAAGACATCTACCTGTGTATACCTGAAGCACCTCCCCACAGGCATTGAGGTAAAGTGTCAGAGCGAGCGTTCCCAGGCCCTCAACCGTTTTCTTGCCAGGAGGAGGCTTGTGGAAAAGATAGAGTCACAGGTCCTTGGCAGGGAGAGCGAAAAACAGCGTATGATAGAGAAGATAAAGAGACAGAAACGCAGACGCTCCAGGAGGGCAAAGGAAAAGGTCCTTGCCCTAAAACACATCCAGTCTGAAAAGAAGAAATCCAGGGGTTTTAGGGTAGACCCTTCTGAATTAATCCCTTAAGAGCCTCTCCCTGAGCATGGTGAACCTATTTAGGGGCTTGTTGTTCCTGATGGCTATTGACAGTGCTTTTTTTGTCCCTACTATAAAGACAAGCCTCTTTCCCCTTGTGATACCTGTATATATGAGGTTTCTCTGGAGGAGCATATAGTGCTGGGTAAGTACAGGCATGATTATTACAGGGTATTCGCTGCCCTGGGACTTGTGGACAGATATGGCATATGCAAGTATTATCTCATCGAGCTCTAAAAACTCGTATTTTATAATCCTGCTGTCATAGTCCACACAGACCTCCTGCACCTCCTGGTCTATTGAGACAATCCTCCCTATATCACCGTTATAGACATCTTTTTCGTAATTATTCCTTATCTGCATCACCTTATCGCCTACCCTGAAGACCTTCCCTGCCCTTACAAGCTCCATGCCTTCCGGGTTTAATGCCTGTTGTAGTTCTCTATTCAGGTTGGCAACACCTGCCAGTCCCTTGTGCATGGGCGTAAGGACCTGTATATCATCCACAGGGTTATACCCGAACCTACTGGGCACAGCCTCCCTGCACAGATACACTATATATCTTACCACCTCCTCCGGGTCTTCAATCTCTGCAAAGAAGAAGTCTTCATTCTTATTAAAACCCCTTTTTAAATATGGCATCTCGCCTTTATTCACCCTATGGGCATTGACTATTATCATGCTCTCCTTTGACTGCCTGAAGATTTCATTGAGCCTCACCGTAGGTATATATCCTGAATCTATTATATCCTTCAGGGTATTGCCCGCCCCTACAGAAGGCAACTGGTCTGCATCACCAACAAATATCAATGTTGTTTTTGTCTTAACTGCCTTTAATAGGTGATACATCATGATGGTATCTATCATGGATGCCTCGTCTATTATTAAGAGGTCTCCATCAAGGGGATTGGCCTCGTTTTTCTTAAACTGCCCGTTACTGGGGCTATATTCAAGGAGGCGGTGGATGGTCTTTGCCTCATGTTCTGTGGCCTCTGTCATCCTCTTGGCTGCCCTGCCTGTTGGTGCTGCCAAAAGAACCCTCTGTCCCATCTTCTCGTATATGCTTATGATTGCCTTTATTATAGTAGTCTTTCCAGTGCCCGGTCCACCGGTTATAATCATAACCTTTGAGTGTATTGCATCCCTGACTGCCTCCAGTTGTTTCGGAGAGAACTCTATCCTTAGAACCCTCTGAACCCAGGTCATGGCATCATCTATGTTGACGAGCCTCATCTGTTTTGGTGTGGATAGGAGCTTTTTTAGCCTCTGGGCAATACCTGTCTCTGAGACATGATATTTGGCGAGATAGACAGCCTTTGATTTATGGTCTCCATCTTTTTCCTTATCTATAAATCTGTCATCGATAATAACCTTGCCTTCCCTGGAGATGGCATCAAGGGCAAGGGGTATTTTATCCCCCTCCACATCAAGGGCCTCACAGCATTTTTCTATAAGGGGTCCGTAGGGATAATAGACATGGCCGTCATCTGATAGCTCATGGAGTATGTGCATGATGCCTGCCTCTGACCTTATCTGTGAATCCTTGGGTATCCCCATCTTTTCTGCTATCTTGTCTGCGGTCTTAAAGCCTATGCCAAAGATGTCCATGGCAAGCCTGTATGGGTTTTCCCTGACTACCCTTATTGAATCATTTTTATAGTGTCTATAAATCTTTACTGCATAGGTAGGGCTTACCCCATTGCCCTGGAGGAATATCATAACATCCCTTATCTCTTTCTGCTCCTCCCAGGCCTTTTTTATCATCTCTACCCTCTTTTCCCCTATACCTTCCACCTCTTTGAGCCTCTCTATGTCCTCCTCTATAATCCTTAAGGTCTCCTCTTTGAACCTCGATACAAGACGTTTAGCCATAACAGGGCCTATGCCTTTTATCATCCCTGAGCCAAGGTATCTTTCTATACCCTTGGATGTAGCAGGGAGAAGGGTCTCGTAAGAGGTGATCCTGAATTGTTCTCCATATTTTGGGTGGTTATCCCAGTAGCCATATGCCTTTAAGACCTCTCCCGGTGATATAGAATACATGGTCCCTATCACAGTGATAAGGTCTTTTCTCCCCTGAATCCTCATCCTGGCTATGGTATAGCCGTTTTCCTCATTGTTGAAGGTAATTCTCTCTATCTGGCCTTTTATCTCGAGTTTTGTCCGTTTATTATCCATAGGGTATTGCTCTGGGGCACATCCTTGTATAACTCTTTTATTAAGTCGGTAGTCTATAGTCTGTGTCTCTAAAAGTCAGGCCCTAATAAGCTCCATAAATCTGCAGGGTTGTTCAAGGGCATTGAATATAATATAAAATATCCATGCAAAATGAAAGTTAATAAATGCTTGTTATTTTTCATCCCTTAATATAAATTAATTATAGGCCTTTACAAAAATTATAAAGGTGTCAATAATAAAAAATCTATAGAGAAAAGGTGGATTATGAAACTCGGTATCCTTGTTATAGACGATGAGGATGGTATCAGGAGATCCCTAACAAGGATACTCAGGGAAGATGGATATATTGTCCATACTGCACCCAACGGCGAAGAGGCGTTGAGCCTTGTAAGAAACAATCCATCCAATCTCGATGTCATAATATGTGACCTGATTATGCCGGGCATAGACGGCATAAGGACCATAGAGGAGATAGGCAAGATACACCACGAGGCCACAAAGATAATCCTTACAGGATATGGCACCCTTGAGTCATCCATAAAGGCCATCGAGGCCGGTATAGACGGTTTCATAACCAAGCCCTTTGAAAACAAGGAACTTAAATGGAAGATAAGGGAGTATTATATAAAGAGGAAGATGAGGCAGTTTATTGCCCCTGATGTATTCAATGAGCTCTTGAATGAGCCTGCCCAGCTCGAACCCAGGATATCCCTGATAACCATACTATTCTCTGATATAAGGGGCTTTACCAGGTTGTCCTCCCTTGTCCCTCCAGATGACCTTGCCATACTCTTAAACAGGTATTATTTTCAACCTATGAGCGAGATAATAAAGAGACACAGGGGTATGATAGATAAATATATAGGGGATAGCATAATGGCCTTGTTCGGTGTACCCGTGTATCAAGAAAGGCATGAGGAAAATGCAGTCAACTGTGCCATAGAGATGATGGAGCTTATAAGGCAGCTCAATAAGGGATTTGAAATAGGCATAGGTATCAGCACAGGCCATGTGGTTACAGGGATATTCGGTTCTGTAAATAAAAAGGAATATACCGCCTTTGGGATGCCTGTCAACATCGCTGCAAGGCTACAAAAACTTGCTTTACCTGGTGAGGTGGTTATCTCTGAGGACACAAAAAAGGCCTTAAACAACAACATCCCCTTTGAAAGGGGTGGTCTTTTAAGGGTCTCTTCATCATCCGCCCCTGTCACATACTATAAATGGATTGGAAATGGAAATAATACGATTTAATGACATAGTAGAGGAGATTACAAAGTATAATCCCGGTGCAGATGTAGAGATGCTCGAGAAGGCATATATCTTCTCTGCCAAGGCCCACAGGGGACAGACCAGGCTATCTGGGGAACCGTACCTGATACACCCCCTTCAGGTTGCATATACCCTTACCAAGATGAATCTCGATGTCCCCAGCATTGTATCCGGGCTCCTCCATGACACCATTGAGGACTCCTACGTAAGCAAGGAGGAGATAGAGAGGTATTTCGGCAAAGAGGTGGCAGAGATTGTAGACGGTGTAACCAAGATAAGCAAGATCCATCTAAGACCTGCCGAGGACTCAAGGGCAGAGAACATAAGAAAGATGATACTTGCCATGAGCAAGGATATAAGGGTCATATTGATAAAACTGGCAGACAGGTACCACAATATGCAGACCCTTAATTTCCTCTCCGAGGAAAAACAGATTGAGATAGCAAGGGAGACCCTCGAAATATATGCACCCCTTGCCCACAGGCTCGGCATAGAGTGGCTAAAGGGGGAACTCGAGGACACAGCCTTTAAATACCTAAAACCCCTGGAATACAATATAGTCAGCCAAAAGCTCGCAAAGAAAAGAAAGGAGAGGGAGCAGTATATAAACGAGGTAAAAGACCTCATCAAAAAAAGGCTCGAGGAATCAGGTATAAATGCCGAGGTATATGGCAGGGCAAAAAGGTTGTACAGCATCTATAAAAAGATGTTAAACGAAGGCATAGATGTCAATGACATATACGACCTTACTGCCTTCCGTGTAATAGTCAATACCGTGAAGGAGTGTTACGAGGCCTTAGGCTACATACACTCATTCTTTAAACCCATACCTGGAAAATTCAGTGATTATATAGCCCTTCCAAAGGCAAATATGTATCAATCCCTCCACACAAAGGTAGTAGGCCCACACGGGGAAAAGATAGAGATACAGATAAGGACCCACGAGATGCATAGACTGGCCGAGGATGGGATTGCAGCGCACTGGAAATACAAAGAGGGTAAGCTCTTTGATGCCAAGGAGGACAAGATATTCCAGTGGTTGAGGAGGATAATAGAGTGGCAGCAGGAACTCAAGGACAACAAGGAATTCCTCGAGATATTCAAGATAGATCTCTTCCCGGATGACATATATGTCTTTACGCCGAGAGGGGATGTAAAGGAGTTGCCAAAAGGGGCAACCCCGGTTGACTTTGCCTATGCCATCCATACACAACTCGGTCATACATGTGTTGGGGCCAAGGTGAATGGCAAGCTTGTCCCCCTGAGGCATGTACTGAAGAGTGGCGATATAGTGGATATACAGACCAACCCATCCCATAAACCAAGCAAAGACTGGCTTGGATTTGTAAAGACCTCAAGGGCAAAGGCAAAGATTAGACAGTGGATAAAGACCGAACAACGAGAAAAAAGCATAGAACTCGGCAGGGTTTTACTGGAGAAAGAACTTGCCAAACATGACCTCAGCTTCTCAAAGATGCTGAAATCAGGGGAGCTTGAGGGTCTTGCAAAGGATTTCAGCTATGAGACCATAGAAGACCTTTTTGCCGGTATAGGCTATGGCATCCACACGCCCCTACAGATTATAGGCAAATATGTCCCGGACGAGGAAAAACCGGGCAAGATTAAACAGATAATCAAGACCATTACAAAAACCAGGGATAGCTCTATAAAGATAAAGGGCGTAGATGGTCTGGTGATAAAGTTTGCAAGATGCTGTAACCCTATACCAGGGGACAAGATATTCGGGTTTATAACAAGGGGCAGGGGCCTGACAATCCATGTGGAGGATTGCCCCAATGTCCATACCTACGATGCACAGAGGAGGGTGGAGGTCTCATGGGAGCTCAACAAAGACATGACATATCCTGTAAGGCTAAGGGTTGCCGGTGAAGACAGGAAGGGTCTCTTATCTGATATAAGCACCATTATGTCATCGCACAAGGCAAACATAATAAGCGCCCAGGCCACTACAAACCCAGACAGGTCTGCCGTAGGTGTATATGAGATAGAGATAAAGCACATGTCACAGCTTCAGAAGATTATAAAATCCATACAAAAGGTCAAGGGCGTAAGGACAGTAGAGAAGCTGAGGGGTACAGGTTAATGGTAAAAATGAGACTTGAGTTCCTTGACAAGGCCTATGTTTTCCATGTGGCCTGTCTGTTTTGCCACGACCCGTCCTATAATTGGCCTGTTTAATAGATAGAGGTCTCCTATAAGGTCTAAAACCTTATGTCTTACAAACTCATCCTTATATCTCAGTTTGGTATTTACAACGCCTGTATCGCTGAGCAGTATCACGTTGTTTACCCTGCCCCCGGAGCCAAGGCCCATCTGGTTCAGCCTCTCAAAGTCTTTTAGAAAGCCGAAGGTCCTTGCAGGGGCTATATCTGTCCTGAAGGCGTTTTTCTCATCTATAAAATGATAGTGCTGGATACCTATGGGTTCCGGGTGCACCAGGTCATAGATAACCTCAAAGTGTTCGGCCGGCTCTATATACAGGTGCTTATCATCGGGGAGGTTTTTCAGGGATATGACCTCATTTATCTTCAGGGGTTCAACCCCCTCCTTCTGTTCTACAATCTCTGCCTCCTCTATCTTTTTACAGAGCTCTATGGCTGAGCCATCGAGTATGGGCACCTCCTCGCTCACCTTAATAAGGAGGTTTGTAATACCATACATATGACAGGTTGCCATTAGATGTTCTATAGTCCTGACTATGCATGTCTTCCCCTTGACCGATGATGCATAGCCTATGGAATATACGTAATCTATAAAGGCAGGTATCCTCTCCCCTTCCGGGACGTGTTCGAATACAATGCCCGTGTCCTCTGGCATGGGTAGAAGTATCATCCCGGTCTTGACACCGGAGTGGAGACCTACACCATAGACAACGATGCTCTTACCAATGGTCTTCTGCTTGCATATGTTAGGGCCCTTTGATATGCCTATTCTAAAGTCATCCTTTTTGTCCTGTTGGGGCTCTTTTCCAGCAAGACCCCTTGATATGACCTCAAGGACCTTCTCTATGGTCAGGGGCTTCTCCAGGAAATCAAAGGCACCCATCTTGACGGCCTCCACTGCTGTTGAGATTGTCCCGTGCCCGGAGATGACAATGACAACAGGGTCATTATCCCTTTTCTTTATCTCCCTTAAGATCTGTATACCATCCATCTCTGGCATCCATATATCAAGAAAGACTATATCCGGCCTTTCCTTCTCAAAAATGGATAACCCCATCTTGCCATCCGTTGCCTTAAATACTATAAACCCCTCATCCTCGAGCATGGAAGAGAGGATATCGAGTATGTTCTTCTCGTCGTCTATAATAAGGAGTTTTTTCATAGCCATGGTATTCTACTTTAAATAAAGGGAATTTACAACAAAATCAGAAGATTGCCGCAAGGCATTTAAAAAACTTTGCAAAAATTATGAGGTTTTTATGCATCAATACCTATAAGGATAAGTGGTACAGCTGGGACACCACGACCTTGACGAACTATATTATAAAACTCGCCTTCGTAGTATGCGATACCAGAACTCATTTGACTTTGCAATGACTTCATTGGGAGTATCTCGATCCCTACATCAATAAGATCACCTATATAAAAGGCCAAATGTTTCACAAAAAGATCATAGGCAACAAATGCATATTTCCCAAATTGGACCTCAACGGCAACTCGATCTTTAACAAAATCAGTCTGATTGTAACTAAAAATTGGCTTTTCACCTGCCTCCTCTATTTCTCTTTTTTGTTCCTCTGGTGACATGGTTAATGTCTTTCTGATAAGCCTCTCATTTTTTGTTACCCAATAACTTACCCGATTTTCTTGCCATTTTTTTGAACGTAAAAGCTGTTTGAAAGCTGCATTTATATCAATAGGGCTGAATAAAAGCCTCCCCTTCATTTTCTTCTCATTGGAAATCTTGGTTCTGCAATTCTGTGCATCTACTGCCGAAACAACATCCTTTATTTCTTTCCAAAGAGCCGGTTTATGAACGAGAAGAAATTCAAGTCCGTTAAGATGTGAGTATACTTCAACAATCTTCAATTATCCTCCTTGTCTCCCTTGCTATCTCTTTTTTCGAATAGCATCATCTGATTGGTCTCTTTTTTCCATGGGGCATCGGTAAGTCTGTTACCCGATGTAACAGGGTCATATATTGGTTTGTCCATAGGCCTAGTGCGCAAAGTGCCTTCCATCTCTTGTTGTATTCTCTTTAATGCAATCTCAACATATCTATGAACTATTTCTGCCCCAACACCACGTCTTCCATGACGTATAGCAGCAATCATTGATGTACCTGTCCCAAGAAAAGGATCTAATACCCAATCATTCTCATTTGTAAGAGAAAGGACTAAACGCTCAATCAATTCTACTGGAAACTGACAGGGGTGTTCTGTCTTTTCTACGTGGTTGCTCTTGACATTCGGGATCATCCACAAGTCGCCCGGGTTTTTGCCAAGCGGATTGCATGAATATTGTCCTGCTTTTGGACCTTTAAAATATTTCTTTCCAGGGTATTTTTGTGGGATTCGAACAGGGTCAAGATTGAAAACATAATTATCATTCTTTGTGAACCAGATGATTGTTTCATAACGGCCTGAAAAACGGCGCCTACAATGCAGACCATGTTCAAAGTGCCAGATGATACGGTTACGCATACGTAGGCCGAGGTTTGCAAAAATAGGATATAAAATATTGTCCAGTGGTATTATAGCACCTTTTTCTACATAATTTCCCACCTGCCAGCAAATGCTTCCTCTTGGTGTTAATATACGCACACATTCGGCGATTACCTGGGATTGTTGATGCAGATATAGGTCAAGATTAAGTCTTTTTTCATATTCCTTGCCAATATTGTAAGGGGGTGAGGTAACAACAAGCTGTATTGATTCATCAGGTATGCTTCTCATTAGTTCAAGGCAGTCACCGGGGTATAAGACTATAGACTCTGCTAAAGAGAATTCATTGGCTATTTTATAATGCTTGCCAAATAAGGTCTGGGCGTAAGTCTTCATTTCTTTTTCATTAATTTAATAAATCAGATTAATTATCTTATCGTGATTTATGGATGTCAAGGGAAAATAGATGGTCTTTTGTGCGTCTCTATCTTAGCCGCCAACAGGCAAGGTCTTGTTGCCTTAGAAAAACAATGGAATTTTTCCATTAAACCTGCTAATTTATAGCTACGGGATGTAGCTCAGTATGGTTTAGAGCGCTTGCTTCGGGAGCAAGAGGCCGCTGGTTCAAATCCAGTCATCCCGATTTAATCCTTTAGAAGGAGGTCTCAGCGGTGAAAAAAGCGCTTTTTATTGTTTTAATCGCCCTTGTCTTTGCAACTATATCCACATTCAGTATGGTATCTGCACAGAAAAAAGCCCCTGAACCCATGTCGCTCAAGATAGAGGGTGGGAAGCTACCGGCTGTCAGCTTTTCCCACATAACCCATACAGAAAAAACAAAGATCGAGTGTATTACCTGTCACCACAAGGATAAAGACCCTAAAAACCCTGAACCCTGTATCCAGTGTCACCTCATCAAAGAGGTAAAGGACAATGCACCCATAGCAAAAGAGGCATACCACAAAAACTGTATAGACTGCCACAAAGAGAGCACAGCAAAAGGAAAGGCAGCACCTACAAAGTGTAATGAGTGTCATAAAAAACAACAGGGGTGAGCCTCTTCCTGCAAAGGAAAAAAGCCTTAAGAATATAATACTTGGTTTTTTCGGTTCTGTTAGGCTTGCTGTAGCTGTCCTCACCTTTATTGCTCTTGTATCTATTCTGGGGACAATTATAAAACAGAATGCCCCACCGGATGAGTATCTATCCCTTTATTCCCAGACATCCCTAAAGATAATATCCCTTTTCGGGCTTGATGATGTATTTCATGCACCGTGGTTTATAGGGGCTATAGTGCTTTTTGTCATCAACCTTTTGGTGTGCACATATAACAGGTTTTTTAGTTACTTTAGGGCAGAGAAAAAAGTAAGACTACCGGAAGAAAAAGCCCTTATGTCCTTGCATATGTGCTTTAAGCTAAATCTGGAGAGAGAAAAAGATGCCATTGCCATAATAAAAAAGAGGTTCAGGAGGATATTATATCAGGGCGAGGATGGGGTTGTGCTGGAGCGGGCTCCATATGCGAAATACGGTGTCCTTCTGATACATGGGAGCATATTCATCATCCTCATAGGCAGCCTCATAGGTCTTTTATGGGGTTATAAGGGGTTTATTGTCCTCCACCGTGGTGAGGTAAAGGATATGATGGTTGTAAGGGGCAGGGCACCAAAAGAGATACCCCTTGGTTTTGCCTTAAAGTGCCGGGACTTTAATGTGAGCTTCTATCCCAATGGTGCGCCCAGGGACTATGTGAGCAGGCTTGAGGTCATAGAAAAGGACAGGGTCATCCTCGAAAAGGATGTAAGGGTAAACAGCCCTTTGAGCCACAAGGGCATGCACATATACCAATCCAGCTATGGTGCAAGCCCTACATTTGTCTTTAGGGTGGATGGGGAACCTGTATCCCTAAGGGAGCAGGATTCCCATGAAGACGACGGCTTTATAATGATTGCCATGAGGTTTGAAAAGGCCATACATGATTTCGGCCCCGGGGTTCAGGTGGCATTCCTTGACAATGGTGAGCCAAGGACTACATGGTTTTTAAGGGACATCCCAAGGATGAGACAGAGGGATCTGGGTGGAAAAAAGGTTGTCCTTGAGGACATAAAAGAGGACCTCTGGACAGGGCTCGAGGTATCCTATGACCCCGGTATCCCCTTTGTATGGACAGGATTTGGCCTTATGATGTTGGGGCTCTATATCAATTTCTTTGTTGTACCTGGCAAGATTTTTTTAAGGAGGCTGCCAGACAGTATCATCGTGGCCGGGGTAGGCTCAAGACACATTGACCGATTTGGGGAGATATTTGAAAAGATAAAAGGGAATCTATATGACACTGATGCATCATAAGATATTAGGACTCGTTACTGCCTTATATCTCGCTATATTCTTTCTCCATATCCTCTATTTTGCCATAAAAAAAGAGGTTCTTGTGAGGTCTATATGGATTTTTCTCTATATAACCCTTGCCCTGCATACAGGGGGGATTATATTTAGGTGGGTTGATTCATACAGGGTGGGTATGGGCCACGCACCCCTTTCCAACTTCTATGAGTCCCTCATCTTTTTTTCATGGTGTATAACCTTTATGCTCGTATTGATGAAAAAAAGGCTCTCCTATCCTGTAATTACCCTGTTTGCCTCTCTCATATCCCTTATATGGATAGGCTATGCCTCCATCTCGCCTGGTGTAGACAAAAACATCCAGCCCCTTATCCCGGCGCTGCAGAGCAACTGGCTCCACATACACGTTATAACATGCTTTATATCCTATGCTGCCTTTGTAGTCTCCTTTATATGCGGTCTTTTGTATTTTTTTAATATGGCCTGGACTGGGTCACCCTCAAGGTCAACCTTAGAAGAGATTAACTACAAGAGCGTAATGGTGGGGTTTCCCATGCTCACTGCCGGCATATTAACAGGTGCTGTATGGGCGCACTATGCCTGGGGGTCATACTGGAGCTGGGACCCAAAAGAGACCTGGTCACTAATAACATGGATTATATATGCCCTTTTTCTCCATGCCAGGTTTGTAAAGGGATGGAGGGGAAAAAAGATTGCCATAATATCCATCATAGGTTTTTTTAGTGTAATATTCACCTATTTTGGTGTAAATTTTATACTGTCCGGTCTCCATAGCTATGCGACCTGATTGTTGTGGATTTTTTGAAATAAGATTAATTTTCCATTGTATTTTTGAATAAAATATAGATAAAATCTATTCCTCTGAATTTAAACAGGGATTATAGGGATAAGCCAACATGAACAGGAGGTATTTTTATGAATAAACTGGACATAATAAACAAACTCGCAGCAGACCTGGGTCTCAACCAGAAGATAGCCAAGATAGCCGTTGACACCATTGTAGACACCATAAAAAAGGCAATAATAGACGGTGAGAGGGTCGAGATAAGGGGCTTCGGCAGCTTCACATTGAGGAGTTATAAGGGCTATAAAGGCAGAAACCCAAAGAGCGGAGAGGTGGTTGAGGTAAGCCCAAAGAGACTCCCCTATTTCAAGGTGGGCAAAGAACTCAAAGATATGATATGGAAGGGTTAAAAGACCCCCCAATAAGGGCTTAGCGCCCTCTTCAGTCTCTCCACAACCTTGACAGCTTCATTGGAAGGGGCATCCTGTTTATAGTCTGTATAGGCAGGCGTGCCCTTCATCTCTTTTACAACAGCCCTTACAGAGTTTGTAAGGCCATCTAAACCATAACCGCCTTCAAGGGCATAGAGTATCCTTCCTTTACAGTGCCTTTGTGCTATCTCAAGCATGGCACGGGTCATCATGGCATAACCCTTCTCCGTAACCCTCATGCCGCCCAAGGGGTCGTTGTAGTGGGCATCAAACCCGGCAGAGACAAGTATTATCTCAGGCTTATACATATCAGCCACAGGCACCAACACCTCTTTAAAGGCAAACATATAGTCATCATCGCCCATGCCATAGGAAAAGGGGACGTTCACCGTATAACCCCTGCCTTCCCCATCGCCTGTCTCATCTACCCAGCCCGTTCCCGGGTAGTATGGATACTGGTGTGTGGAAAAATAAAGGACAGTAGAATCCCTATAGAAGCTATGCTGTGTGCCGTTTCCATGATGGAGGTCAAAGTCTACTATTATTATCCTCTTCAGGTTGTATCTTTTCTCCAGGTATCTTGCGCCTATGGCAATATTGTTGAAGAGACAGAACCCCATTGCCCTGTTTCTCTCTGCATGATGTCCCGGAGGCCTGATAAAGGCAAATCCATTGTCTATCTCGCCTGCCATAAGGGCATCTATGAGGCTTAAAAAACCCCCTGCTGCCATGAGTGCTGCCTCATAGCTCTTTGGTGATGTGGATGTATCAGGGTCAAGCCTTACACTCTTTCCTTTTGTGGCATGGATGGATTCGATGTATTTAGGGTCATGGACCATGGCCAGCTCTTCATGGGTGGCGCTTCGGGCTGGTATCCTTATTATATCTGTATTGCCCAACTCATCGAGCATAGCATATATGTGTTTTAACCTCTCCGGGCTTTCAGGGTGGTAGTAGTCTATTACATGTTCCAAGTATATGTCTTCTCTTGCTATACCTGTCTTCATCTTATCCTCCCTCCTTAATTTTAAAGCACCCCTTTTGTGGAAAGGGGCCCTTTAATCTCCTTATCCTTTGTTACAGCCTCTCTCAGTGCCCTGCCAAATGCCTTGAATATGGACTCTACCTTGTGGTGTATGTTTTCCCCGTACAAAAGATTTATATGGACTGTAACCCTTGCCTCGTTAACAAAACCCTTAAAGAATTCCTTTATAAGTGTAACATCAAAATCACCGGTATACCCCTTGAGTTTTCCATTAAAGACAAATGTGGGTCTACCGCTTATATCCACTGCAAAAAGACACAGCGCCTCGTCCATGGGCACAACAGCATGACCGTATCTCCTTATGCCGCTGAAATCTGAAAGGGCATCCTTTAATGCCCTGCCCATTCCAATGCCTATATCCTCTATGGTGTGATGGTGGTCTACCTCAATGTCGCCTGATGCATCTATCTGGAGATCGAAAAATCCGTGTCTGGCAAAGAGCTCGAGCATATGGTCGAAAAAAGGTATCTCTGTGTTGATGGCTGCATTGCCGCTGCCGTCTAATCCCCATTTTATCTTGATATCTGTCTCCTTTGTCTTTCTCTCAATGCTTGAACCCCTCTTCATTGTCCCCCCTTGATTAAGGTATAACCTTGTTGAGCGGATACTCTACAATGCCCTGGGCGCCGGCCCTTTTAAGCTCCGGTACGATATCACGGACAGTCTTTTCATCGATGATTACCTCCATGGCAACCCACCTGTCGTCGGCAAGATTGGATATGGTAGGCGTATGGAGGGATGTGAGTATCTTGGATATCCTTTCTATCTTGTTTCTCGGCAGGTTCATCTTGAGCCCTACCTTCTCCTCTGCCATGAGTGCGCCTTTTAAAAGTATGGTGAGGTTTTCCATCTTCTTCTTTTTCCAAGGGTCGTGCCATGCATTTTTATTGGCTATAAGCACTGTCTCTGATTCCAGTATGGTCTCTATAATCCTCAGGTTATTTGCCCTAAGTGACGCCCCTGTCTCTGTAACCTCCACAATGGCATCGGCAAGGAGCGGCGGCTTAACCTCTGTTGCCCCCCATGAAAACTCAATGGTCACATCTATCCCTTTTTTCCTGAAGTATCTCTTTGTAAACCCTACAAGCTCTGTGGCTATTTTTTTCCCCTTCAGGTCCTCTACCTTCTGAACCGGTGAATCAGCAGGGACAGCCACGACCCATTTGACACCCCTAAAACCGACCTTGCCGTATTTTAGCCTTATAAGCTCCACTACCTTGGCATCCTGTTCAAGGACCCAGTCATAACCTGTGATGCCCATGTCGAGTATGCCATCCTGGACATATCTCGCCATCTCCTGTGCCCTTATAAGAAGGCCCTCTATCTCCGGGTCGTCTATGACAGGGACATAAGACCTCTCCAGGACCTTGATATCATACCCTGCATTTTTAAACAGTTTAAAGGTGGTATCCTGAAGGCTACCCTTTGGCAATCCTATCTTGAGTTTCATATCTTCGCCCCTTTTCTTGCCTTAATTGATTCTCCGTGGGCAAAAAGCCCCTCTATCCTTGCCAATCTTACCGCTTTATCCCCGTATCTTTCAAGAAAATCTCTATCTATCTCTACCTGAACCCTTCTCCTTTTGAAGCTGTCAACAGAGAGCCCTCCTGTGAACCTCCCTGCACCGCCTGTGGGGAGGACATGGTTTGTCCCTATATAATAGTCACCCATGGCAACAGGCGTCATAGGGCCTATATATATAATCCCGGGGTATAGTATCTTCTCCCCAATGGCCTTATGACCTATTAACTCCATATGTTCAGGGGCTACGGCATTTATAAAATCAACGGCCTTATCTATATCTTCAAAATAGACAAAAAAACTGTTTGCCTTTAAGGCATTTTCTATAATATCCCTTCTCTCGTTGGTTGCCTTCAAGCGATCTATGCTCTTTATTACCTCTTCTATGTGTGCCCTGGAGTTGGAGAGGAGGCCCACTGTTGCCATCTCGTCGTGTTCTGCCTGGGAAAAGAGGTCTTTTGCCACTAAATCGGGTGAAAAACCATCTGTGCATAGCACTATCAGCTCTGAAGGACCTGCAAGCATATCAATACCTACTGTCCCGTAGACATCCCTTTTTGCCTCATCTACATAGGCATTGCCTGGACCCACAATCATATCAACCTTTGGTATACTGCCTATCCCATAGGAAAAGGCATATACTGCCTGTGCACCACCTATCCTGTATATCTCTGTTGTGCCGAGGAGCATTGCTGTTGCCGCCACATAGGGGTGTAACACCCCGCCCGGTGTTGGTGTTGTTATATAGATATCCCTGACCCCGGCGATCCTGGCAGGGACAACGCCCATAATCATGGAGGAGGGGTATGCTGCCTTACCACCGGGGACATAAACCAGTGCCCTTTCAACAGGGACAATGGTCTCCTCTACAATAAGCCCCTTTCTTTTATAGACCCTTGTTTTTAAACCCTGATTTTTGTGGTAGAGGCCCACGTTTCTTATCATGCCTTTGATGACAGACAGGTCTTGTCTGCTGACCCCTGACGCTGCCCTCTCTATGTCTTTTTTATCTATTTTGAGGTCATAATCGCCTTCCCATCTGTCAAATCTCCTGCACAGGCCCTTTATGGCCTCCTCACCGCCCTCTTTAACCTCCTGTCTTATTGCCTCTACCCTGCTTTTTATATCCCCCCTGTTCTGTTCCCTGCATCTCATAATGAAAGAGAGGATTGCCTGATAATCCTTTTCAAGCTCCCATACCTTCATCCTTCCTCCTCTCTATCTTTGCCCCCAGCGCCCTGAGTTTCTCCTCTATGGATTCGTAGCCCCTGTCAAGGTGATAGATCCTCGATATCTCTGTGGTCCCATAGGCTGTAAGGCCTGTCAGGATAAGCGATGCGCTTGCCCTTAAATCCGTTGCCATGACCTTGGCCCCGGAGAGCATCTTTACACCCCTGACTATGGCTGTATTGCCGATTACCTTTATATCTGCACCCATCCGCCTCATCTCTGCCACATGCATCATCCTGTTTTCAAATATGGTCTCTGTTATGGCGCTCACACCCCTTGACACGGTCATGAGTGCCATTATCTGTGCCTGCATGTCTGTGGGAAAACCGGGATATGGCGCTGTCTTTACATCTACTGCCATGGGTCTTTTTTTTGTCATGGCCACCTTTATGGTGTCCTCGTTTTCTATAATATCCATGCCTGCCTCCCGGAGCTTGTCTATGAGAGACTTGACATGGCCGGGCATACAACCCTCTATAACCATGTTACCCCTTGTTATACCGCAGGCTATTAAGAATGTCCCTGTCTCTATCCTGTCCGGTATGACCTTATAATTACAGGGTGTAAGTTCGTCAACGCCATTGATCCTTATAATCTCTGTCCCCTCGCCATCTATCCTTGCACCCATCTTCTTGAGCATCCTGGCAAGGTCAACAACCTCTGGTTCCCGGGCTGCATTCTCTATAATCGTCTCACCCCTTGCCTTGACTGCTGCCATCATAATGTTTTCTGTCCCACCCACTGTTGTTGTGTCAAACCTTATCCTCGCACCTTTTAGCCTTTTTGCTGTTACATCTACATACCCCTCTTTTATGTTTACATCACACCCTAATGCCTGGAGCCCTTTTATATGCAGGTTTATAGGCCTCTCGCCTATGGCGCAGCCACCGGGGTATGACACTGTTGCCCTCCTCAACCCCCCTGTAAGAGAGCCAAGGACAAGGACAGATGCCCTCATCTGTTTAACAAGCTCATAAGGGGCGATGTGGTTATCAAGGTCATTGGTATCGACCTGGAGTGTATTTTTGTCTGTCCATTCTGTCTTGGCGCCGAGGATGTTCAAGAGCCTTGTCATTGTCCCTATATCCCTTAGCCTCGGGACGTTTTCTATCTGATAGATGCCCTTTTTTAGAATGGTTGCAGCAAGAAGGGGTAGGGCAGCATTCTTTGACCCGCTTATCTTAACCGTGCCCTTTAGCCTCTCTCCGCCCTCTATGACAAATTTATCCACTGTCCCTTCACTATCCTTTCTGTACCGCTGTAGTCTCGCTTAATAGACACATCAAGGCCTCTCTGGACAAGCATATCTTTTATTGCCCTGGCCTGTTGGCTACCCCCAACCTCGCACAAAAACCACCCATTGTTGTTGAGGGTACCCGGCAGGGTATCTATAAGCCTCCTGTAGACCTCAAGCCCGTCTTCACCACCTAATAGCGCACACCTGGGCTCATAACCTTTCACCTCTTCTGAGATATCATCCCACTCCTTAAGAGATATATAGGGCAGGTTTGCCACTATTACATCGTATCCCACATGGTTTTTTATGCTGCCCATCAAATCCGTGCATACAAACCCTATGTTTTCTGATATGCCCAATCTCCTGCTGTTTATGTATGCTACCTTTAGGGCGTCCAGGGATATGTCTGTACAGATAACCCTTTGGCCTGTGTGTCGGGCAATGGTTATACCTATGATGCCTGAGCCTGTCCCCACATCTATAATCCTTAGAGGGCTGGGTAGCCCTTTTATAATCTTGATGGCCTCCTCTACGAGGAGCTCTGTCTCCGGTCTTGGTATGAGAACAGATTCGTCTACATAGAACTCCTCTGAATAGAACTCCTTTGTCTTCGTAATATAGGCTATGGGCATGCCATTTTTTCTTTTCTCCATGAGGCTGCCTATAAACTCCATGTCCTTAAAATCGAGTGTCTTTTCTGGCTTTGTTAAGACATCCTCCTTTTTCATGGAGAGGGCAAAAGACAGTATACAGAGCCTGTCAGCTATATCAAGACCCCTTGTCCCCTTTATAATATCAGAAATATTCAATCTTCTTAACCTGTCTTTAAGGCCTCTGCCTGAAAATGGGCAATCAATGGGTTCAGTATGTCCTCTATGTCGCCGTTTAGTATATTCTGGAGCTTGTATAGGGTCAGCCCTATCCTGTGGTCTGTTACCCTGCCCTGGGGAAAATTATATGTCCTTATGCGCTCGCTCCTGTCACCTGTCCCTACCTGCTTCCTTCTCTCCTGGGATATCTCCTGCTCCTTTTCCATCTCCATCTTCTCTTTAAGCCTTGCCCTCAAGACCCTTATGGCCTTTGCCTTATTTTTATGCTGGGATTTCTCATCCTGACATGTAACTACAATGCCGGTGGGGATATGTGTTATCCTTACCGCTGAATCTGTGGTGTTTACGTGTTGTCCCCCTGGCCCGCTGGAGCGGAAGACGTCTATCCTCAGTTCCTCTGGGTTTATATCTACCTCGAGTTCTTCTGGCTCAGGGAGCACAGCCACGGTCACTGTGGAGGTGTGTATCCTGCCCTGGGCCTCTGTTACAGGGACCCTCTGTACCCTGTGGACACCGCTTTCGTATCTGAGCATATTATAGGCATCTCTGGAATCGATGAGGACTATGATCTCTTTTATGCCCCCTAAATCAGATAGGCTTGTCCCCATGACCTCTGTCTTCCACCTCATCTTCTCTGCGAACTTCATATACATGCCGAACAGGTCCCGTGCGAAGAGTGCTGCCTCTTCGCCCCCAGCGCCTGCCCTTATCTCGAGGAACATACTCTTTACATTCTCTTCGTGCATCTTAAGGAGCATATCCCTTAATCGGGATTCTATATCTGACCTTGTCTGTTCAAGCTGGGATGCCTCCTCCTTTATCAATACCCTCATGTCGTCGTCTTTTTCTGTAGTGAGCATGGCAAGGGTCTTTTCCATCTCCTCGCCCTTTTTCTTCCACTCCCTGTAGACCTCTACGATGTCCTTGAGTTCATTGTATTCCTTGGCAATCTTTTTATAGGCATCCATATTTGCCATGGTCTCGGGCCTGGCAAGCTCTGCCTCAAGCTCTTGGTATCTTGATTCTATGTTTTCTAATCTCTCGAACATTACTGGGTCTTTTTACCGTAACGCTTTTCAAACTTCTCTACCTGTCCGGCAGAGTCAATGCGCTTTTCCTTTCCTGTAAATATGGGGTGGCATTTGGCACATATCTCTACGCTTATTTTTTCTCTTGTGGAAAGGGTCTCAAAGGTGTTGCCACACGCACATTTTACCGTTGCCCTCTTTAGATTGGGGTGTATGTTTTTCTTCATTTTATCCTCCCTTACTCATAGAATATAGAAACTCTCTGTTTGTCTTTGTATCTTCAAGCTTTTCTAGTAGAAACTCCATTGCCTCTACAGGGTTCATGGGCTGGAGCACCTTTCTCAAAAGCCATATCCTTGATAGGTCGTCCTTTTCTAAAAGCAGCTCTTCCTTCCTCGTACCAGATTTATTTATATCTATGGCAGGGAAAACCCTCTTCTCTGCCAGCTTCCTGTCTAGATATATCTCCATGTTGCCTGTGCCTTTGAACTCCTCAAATATTACCTCGTCCATCCTGCTCCCTGTATCGATGAGGGCTGTGGCTATGATGGTAAGGCTACCTCCCTCCTCTATGTTCTTTGCTGCGCCGAAAAACCTCCTCGGCTTCTGCATGGCCGAGGCGTCTATACCGCCAGAGAGTATCTTGCCGCTGGAGGGAACAACAGTATTGTATGCCCTTGCAAGCCTCGTTATGCTGTCGAGGAGTATAACCACATCATGCTTATGTTCTACGAGTCTCTTTGCCTTTTCTATGACTATCTCGGCGACCTGAACATGCCTTGTTGCAGGCTCATCGAATGTAGAGCTTATCACCTCGCCCTTGACCGACCTTGTCATATCTGTTACCTCCTCCGGTCTCTCATCGATGAGGAGGACTATGAGGTCTATCTCTTTGTGGTTCTGGGTTATGCTGTTGGCTATAAGCTGTAGAAGTATGGTCTTTCCTGTCCTGGGAGGTGCCACTATAAGACCCCTCTGTCCTTTTCCAATGGGTGTAAAGAGGTCCATAACCCTTGTGGAGAGGTTATCCGGTGTTGTCTCGAGGACAATCCTCTCGTCGGGGTAAAGTGGTGTCAGGTTGTCAAAGATTATCTTGTCTTTTGCTACATCCGGGTCATCGAAGTTGATGGTCTCCACCCTCAGGAGGGCAAAATACTTCTCATTGTCCTTGGGTGGTCTTATCTGGCCTGATATTATATCGCCTGTCCTCAGGCCGAATCTTTTAATCTGGGAAGGGGATATGTAGATATCGTCAGGGCCCGGCATATAGTTTGAGTCCGGCGACCTTAAAAAGCCAAAACCCTCTGGGAGGACCTCTAAGACGCCCTCTCCATAAACAGATTCGTTTTTATCCAGGAGCCCCTGCAGTATGGCAAATATGAGCTCCTGTTTTTTTAGCCCAGCTGCATTCTCTATATTCAAACCCCTGGCAAGCTGTGTGAGCTCCCCTATCCTCTTCCTCTTCATTTCATTAAGATGCATCCTCTTCCTCCCATTCTCTAATCCTCTTTATTAAGATATCTATCTGTGCTTTAAGGTCTTTCTCTGTCCCGTTGTTGTATAGCACATAGTCTGCCTGTTTCTCTTTTTCCTTTAGCGGTATCTGGCATGATGTCCTCCTGTCTATGTCCTCTTCATCCATGCCCCTTATCTTTAGCCTCTCCCTTATCAGGCCCTGGTCCGCAGATACCACTATTATCCTGTCCAGGTTTTTGTTTAACCCCTTCTCAAATATCAGGGGGCCATCAACGATTAGGGACCTCTCTCCCTTTGATTTGAGTGCCTCTGCCTGTCTGTATATGCCCTGTATCACCCTGGGGTGGACTATATCCTCCAGTTGTTTTAACCTCTCCCTGTCTACAAACACTATATCCTTTAGCCTCTCAGGGCTTATCCTTCCATCTATAAAGATGCCCTCACCAAAGGCCTTTTTTATCTCCTCTTTTACCTCTTCTGTATCAAGGGCCTCTTTTGCCAGCCTGTCCAGGTCCACTATGTTGAAACCCTTGCCTTTAAGGAGTCTTGATACTGTTGTCTTTCCGCTTCCTATAATACCTGTAATACCTATCAGAATCATATATCGAGGTTTCTTACATTGAGGGCATTATCTTCTATAAACATCCTTCTGGTCTCTATATTGTTACCCATAAGGACTGTAAAGACCTGGTCTGCATTTACTGCATCCTCTATGGATACCTTGAGGAGGCTTCTCTTCTCAGGGTTCATGGTGGTCTCCCAAAGCTGTTCCGGGTTCATCTCTCCAAGACCTTTATACCTCTGGATGGTGATACCCTCTTTACCCTTTTCAATCAAGAGCTTAAGGAGTTCTTTTGCCTTTAGAGGGTATGGCTGTTTTGCCCCATCTAATATCTCTATATCCCCTGTATAGAAATCCTTTATCTGTTTAAATGTAGATAAGGCATCGAGATAATCATCCTGGCTGCACATCTCGTAGTCTATCTCTGTTATCAAACTTTTTTCCTCTTTTTCATAGACCTTTATGGAGAAGAGATTGTGCTCCCTGTCTTTTATTATATCAACAGTATATCTATCTTCGGGGATATATCTCTTTACCTCCTCAAGCTTGCTTAAATCCTCAAAGCTCTCTCGGTTCTGGATATCTGCCATAAAAAGCCCTATTATTATATCTTCGTCTATGCCTGTCCTTTTTACCTCCCTTAGAAACCTGTCTATCTGTCTCATCTTCTCTATATTTTCGTATAAAGAGGCATTCTCTATCTCTTTTCCATTGATATTACACCTTATCTTCTCCGCACCCCTTTTGAGTATGGTCCTGTCGAACTCATCCTCATCTTTAACATATATCTCCTTGTTTCCCTGTTTTATCTTATATAATGGCGGCTGGGCTATATATAGATATCCGTTATTTATGATATCTATCATCTTTCTGTAGAACAGGGTGAGGAGCAGGGTCCTTATGTGGGAGCCGTCTACATCGGCATCGGTCATTATTATTATCTTTTTGTATCTCAGTTTGTCTATGTTATCCGGTGTTACGCCCAGGGCAAGGTATATAGATTTAATCTCCTGATTTGTCAATACCTTTTCCTGTCTTGATTTTTCCACATTCAGTATCTTTCCCTTTAGAGGGAGTATGGCCTGTGTCCTTCTGTTTCTACCCTGTTTTGCCGAACCCCCAGCAGAATCACCCTCTACTATGTAGAGTTCACATAAATCAGGGTCTGATTCCTGACAGTCTGCCAGCTTTCCCGGTAATATCCCTGTCTCCAGAAGGCTTTTGCTCTTTACGAGCTCTTTTGCCTTTTTTGCTGCCTCTCTTGCCTTTTTTGCCTCCAATGCCTTGTTGACTATTATCTTTGCTATATCCTGATTTAACTCAAAATATTCTGTGAGCTTTTCATTTAAAAGGGATTCGACAAGGCCTTTTATCTCGCTGTTACCTAATTTTGATTTTGTCTGGCCTTCAAATTGGGGGTTCTGTATCTTTATATTCAGGACAGCAACAAGACCTTCTTTTATATCATCCCCTGAGACACTCTCTTTTTGTTTCTGGTTTGGGATGCTCTGTATAAAATTATTAATGGACCTTGTGAGCGCACCCCTGAAACCTGCTACATGGGTGCCGCCTTCCTTTGTGTTTACATTGTTGACAAAGCTGTAGATATTCTCATTATAGCCATCATTATACTGGATGGCCAGCTCGAGGTTGTCAAGGGGCTGCTTTGTGCTTGTGATATATATGGGTTCATCAAAAAGTACATTTTTATTGCTGTTTAGGTACCTTACAAATGACTTTATCCCGCCTTCGTGTTTAAACTCCTGTCTCTTTGCCTTTTTCTCATCTATGAGTACTATGTGTATACCGTTGTTGAGAAAGGATATCTCTCTCATCCTGTGGGCAAGGATCTCGCTACTGAATTCTATACTTTCAAATAAGGTCTTATCAGGCTTGAATCTTATCTTTGTCCCTGTCTTATCTGTATCACCTATAACCTTCAGCTCTGTCTTCCTCTCGCCCCTCTGATAACGCTGATAATAAACCTTTCCTTCTCTCCTTACCTCTATCTCAAGGTATTCTGTAAGGGCATTTACTACAGAAAGGCCAACCCCATGTAACCCTGCAGAATATTTATATGTATCCTTATCAAATTTACCGCCTGCATGGAGTTTGGTGAGGACAACCTCAAGGGCGGTCATATTCTCCTCGCTGTGCATGTCTACAGGTATGCCCCTGCCATCGTCCTCGCAGGTTATGCTGTTATCCCTGTGGATTGTAACAACTATCTTTTTACAATACCCGGCAAGGGCCTCATCCACGCTATTATCAACAAGCTCATATACAAGGTGGTGTAACCCCTCTATCCCTGTATTTCCTATATACATGGAGGGGACTTTCCTTACTGCCTCAAGTCCGTTGAGTATCTTTATACTATCTGCACTGTATTCTGTCATCATATCCTAACCGGCATTATAATATTTTTGTATGATTCATCATCTCTGCCCACAAAAAGAACCGCACCGTGTGTGTCCGGTGATTTCATAACTATATACTCCCCATCTGTATGATTTGCCATATCAAATAAAAACCTTATATTGAAGTTCATGACCATATCTAACCCCTTATAGTCTATCTCTATGACCTCTTTTGCACTACCTATATCAGACTCTGCATTGAGTTCCATGAGGTTATTATAAAGGGATATATTAACAGGCTCTGATCTATCTATAATAGCTGATACCTTTTTGAGACTCTTTAAAAAAATCTCCCTTCCTATCACAGCTATATTGGGGTTGTTCTCTGGGATGATATTTCTGAAATTAGGGAAGGTCCCTTCTATTAATTTGGAGATAAGGGATAACCTATCTGTTGAAAACCTTATATTTGTATCACCTATAGATAATCTTACCTTATCCGACTCCTTTAACATCCTGTCTAAATCATTAAATGTCTTTTCTGGTATTATTATGCCTTTAAAATCCTGGATACCTTCTACCTCCCTTGAGAGAACTGCCATCCTGAAACCATCTGTGCCAACAGCATTTATCATATTGTCTTTTCCCTCAAGATATATCCCCATGAGGTTATATCTTGTTTCATCATCTGATATGGCAAAACCCACCTTATCTATTATCTCCAGTAGTGTCCCGCCATCTATAACTACCTCATTATTTTCATTGACCTCTGTGGGCTCCGGGAAGTCATCCGGGTTCTGAAGACCAAGCACATATTCTGTCTTTTTCTGTTTTATCTTCAGTATATTCTCCTGGATGTCCAGTTCTATGTCATCCTGGCCCATCTCTTTCAGTATCTCAAAGAAACGCCTGCCGTTTATCAATATCTTTCTCTCTTCATCAACAGTATAATCTACATATACAATGGCATTTATATCAAGGTCATTGGCAAACATGGCTGTCCTGTCTTTCTCAAAAGATATGAGGATATTGGAGAGTATGGGCATTGTAGACCTTCTCTCGGATATGGGGGAGAGTTTTGACACAGGTTCAAAGAACAGGTTCTTTTTTATTATTATATTCATATATATACCCCTTATTAGTAGTATATGCTGTTGAATTGTTGAAAAGTACGAGAACCATTTGAAATACAAGAAAAAACAGAGTTAACAAAAGGTATAAAAAAATAATTTCTTTGTGGATTCATATGGATTTTAATTTTGTCTCTATCTTTTCAACAATAGTTTTCAGGTCACTTTTCCACTTTATCTCCTCTTCGATCTTCTTTATAGAGTGTATTATAGTGGAATGGTCTTTTCCCCCAAATTTATTACCTATGTCAACTAGGGAGCTATCAGTGAGTTTACGGGCAAGATAGATTGCTATCTGACGGGTAAGCATAATAGATTTTGTCCTCTTGTTCGATTTTATATCAGAGGATTTTATATTAAAATACGATGATACCTCTTTTATTATGGATTCTATGGTAATCTCCTTGTTCTTTTCCTTTATGATATGCCCCATAACCTCACTGGCAAGCTTTATATCTATGGGTGTGTTATGAAGGGATGCATAGGCACCTATGCGTATTAAGGCACCCTCAAGGGACCTCACACTGTTTTCTGCCCTGGACGCTATATAAAAAGCTACATCCAGAGGGAGCTGGATGTTTTCTATCTCTGCCTTTTTATTTAAGATAGCCACCTTTGTCTCTATATCCGGCGGTTGTATATCTGCGATGAGTCCCCATTCAAACCGGGAACGGAGCCTCTCCTCTATGTTTTCTAAATCCCTTGGAAATTTATCACAGGTTACTACAACCTGTTTCATATTATCATACAGTGTATTGAAGGTATGAAAGAACTCCTCCTGTGTCCTGTCTTTTCCTGCTATAAACTGTATATCGTCTATCAAAAGCACATCCATCTTCCTGAATCTATTTCTGAATTCATCCATCTTACTATACTTTAGGGAATTAATAAGCTCGTTGGTGAAGACCTCTGCAGTAATATAACATATATGTTCAGGGCTAACACCACTATGTTTTATCAGAAAATTACCTATGGCATTTAAGAGATGGGTCTTGCCAAGCCCTACACCACCGTATATAAAAAGGGGATTATATGTCTTGCCCGGGTTTGTAGCCACTGCAAGACAAGCTGCATTGGCAAACTGGTTGCATGAACCTACAACAAATGTCTCGAATGTATATTTGGGATTAAAGAGGTTGTATGTGCTCTTTTTTACAACAAAGTCCTTCTTTATATCCCCATTTTTTTCTTCTTTGGCTGTAATATATTCCATCTTCACATCCTGGCCAACAGTGTCTTTTATTATAGCGAGGAGTATAGGTTCAAAATTTTTTATAACCCAGTCTTTAAAAAACTCATTAGGGACAACCACAGAGAATATACCCTCTTTATATCCTGAAAACTTTATGGGTTCTATCCATGTCTTAAAGCTGTCCTGGCTTATGATGCTGGCTACCTTTGGTTTTATTTGTTGGAGAAGATCCGCCATTTCTTAGACCACTTTAAACATCTTTTCAACATATGTGGAAAACTTTAGGTTTCCTAAGGGTAAGATTAATATAAAACATAATAATATAAAAAAGACTCAAATTCAACTCTTTTTAGATAAAACTTAAAGGCCGTATACTCTAAGGCTATAAGACACTGCGATAACCTATAATAGATTTTTTCCAGTAAGGGTCTTCTGTGTTGTCTATTGCCACACCCCTTGAGCTCGAGGCATGGATAAACTCGTTCCTGTTGAGCATTATCCCGGAATGGAGGGCTTTTTTAATCCTGAAGATTACAATATCCCCGGGTCTTATGTTATATCTGCCTATACTATAGCCAACCTTCATAAGGCCCTCTGTATTCACAGGTAATATTATCCCCCATCTTTTATATACATAATAGATAAACCCGCTACAGTCAAAGGCATCGGGCCCTTTAGCCCCACTTCTATATGGCTTCCCATGCATCTCTACAGCTGTTCTTATGATATTGTTCCTTAACTGTGAATCCTGGTCATATATCTTAACCTGTTTTGGGGCACACCCGACCAAGATCATTAGGGCTATAAAAAATAAAAAAAGATATCTCTTCAAAATCAACCCCTTGCATCCATGTATCTCTTCAGAACCTCTTTTGCCTGAAAAAGAGACCCGCATCTTATAAACCCTTCTCCCTCTTCAATACCATCTAAGCCCTCTATCAATCTTATGCCAACACCAACAGACTCGAATAGCCCCCTATCGCCCTCCCCATCACCAATGGCACAGGCCTGGTTTTTTTTAAGGCCAAGACCCTCCAGGACCTCTTTAACATATTGGTCCTTTTTATCGTATTCCACACGGACCCTTGTCTTGCCTGTTAGAAAACCATTATCTGACAGGAGTTCATTGGATATGGCCATATCTATACCCAGCTCGCCCCTTACCCTCTCCACAACCATAGAAAGCCCTGTAGATACTATCACCGTATATATATCCATGGATTTCAAGAAATTTACAAACCCCTGGGCATAGTCCTGATAATCTATATCCCTTACAATATTCCATATCTTCTCTGTAGATATACCCCTCCACAGGATGGCGTCTCTTTCACAGAATTCCTGGTAGCTAATCTTACCAGCCCTGAAAAGCTCTTGATACCTATCTGCCATATTATCCCAGATGTTAAGCCTTCGATGGAGGTATTCCCAGCTACTCTTTACCTTTGTAAGCGTGCCGTCACAATCTATAAATGCCACCCTTATATCCATAGATTCTTTATAACATACAAAAAATAAAAAAATCTATCCCAATGGACAACAGAAATCCATCTTCCACGAATCAAGACCTTTGCACATTTTGTAAAGGTCTTATATAATATTGTCCATGGACATAATGGACTGTCATACCCATATATTCCCACCAGAGGTTATATCAGACCGGGAGGGGACAATATCTAAGGACAAGAGGTTCGCCGCCATTTATGGGGGTTCAAAGGAGAGGCTTATAGATGCCCAGGGCCTTATAAAATACATGGATGATAATAATATAGCCGGCTGCATTGCCTGTGGGTTTCCCTTTATGGACAGGGGCTTACTTAAACTATCCAATGACTACATAATAGAGGCATCAAGACTTGATGCAAGGATCATACCATTTATAGCATGTGATCTGGATAAAAGGGCGTTGTCCGTCAAAGAGATAGAGAGATGCTACAAAAAAGGTGCAAAAGGTATAGGCGAGATAGGGGTCTATGAAAAAGGACTGGAGGAAGGGGAGCTAAAGGGGCTTGATAATGTGGCAAATATAGCGGAAGAGGTAGGTATACCAATAATTATCCATGTCAATGAACAGGTTGGCCACATCTATAACGGCAAGACCCCAATAGATTTTGTTGCCCTGACAGATTTTATAAAAAGACACCCCTTTCTGAAGATCGTGCTTGCCCACCTCGGGGGAGGGCTTTGTTTCTATGAAATTATGCCTGAGATAAAAGATATTTTCAGGAATGTCTACTATGATACCGCTGCCCTGCCCTTTATATATTCAGCGGAGATTTACAGGTACATAGAGGCCTTTATCTCTAAAAAGGTGCTTTTTGGGACAGACTACCCGCTTTTGGGTCCAAGGCGATACATGCATGCTATAGAGCTTATGGGAAAAGAGGCACAGGGAGATATACTCTTTATGAATGCCAGGAGGTTTCTTGGGAGAGGTTGACTGGGACAGGCGATACAGGGAGGGTTTTTACAATGGGGTTCTGGAGCCCCATGATTTGATTAAGAGATTCTATCATGAGATACCAAAAGGGGTTGTTATAGATATTGCCATGGGCACAGGCAGGGACGCTGCTTTTTTATCTGCCAAGGGCTATAACGTTATAGGTATTGAAAAATCAAGAGAGGCCATCAAGGTCTTTCAAAGGGAGTTTGGGGGACATCACGGCGGGGTATCCTGTATAATAGGCGATGCAGATTTTTTGCCTTTTAGAGATAATATTGCCCAGGGGGTAGTTGTTTTCTATTTTCTCATCAGGGGGATAATGGGTGATATAAAGGCCATGTTAAAAAAAGGAGGCATACTCATATACGAGACCTTCCTTAAAAGGCAGAACACGATAGATAGGTGGCGAAACCCAGAATATCTATTAAACGATGGTGAGCTATACAGCTATTTTTCCGACCTTGAACTTCTGTTCTATGAAGAGGTAATATCAAGGGCAGGAAAAAAGGACAAGGCCATAGCAAGATTTGTAGGGAGGAAGATATGATAGTAGAGTGGGATCCTAAAAGGCCGAGAAAAAAGATCACAGAGCTTATCAAAAACACACTGCTCGAGGGCGGGGTTATTGCATATCCAACAGACACATTCTATGGTATGGGCTGCGACCTATTTAATATAAAGGCCATAAGGCGTCTTTATCAGATAAAGAGGCTAAACAGCAAGAGACCCATGAGTATAATATGTAATGATTTCAAAGAGATAAGCACTTACGGTGTAATCAGTGACTTTGCCTTTAATATCTTGAGGGGTTGTCTGCCAGGTCCGTATACATTTGTATTGAAGGCAAAAAAAATAATGCCCAAGCTCCTTATGACAGAAAAAAAAGAGGTGGGTATAAGGGTTCCAGACCACCCTGTGCCTGTAGGGGTTGCGCACCTCATTGAGAGGCCCATTATTAACACCAGCGCAAGGATTGCCGGGGAAGAGATACTTACAGACCCGAAACAGATAGAAAGACAGTTTAAGGGCAGCGTTGATGTGGTCATAGACGGCGGTATTATAATCGGTGAACCCTCAACCATTATAAGACTGGTGGACGATAAAGTAGAGGTGCTAAGGGAGGGTAAGGGGGTCTTTATATATCCGCCTCACCAGAGGTAGAATCCCCGGAACACTCGGCTGCCATGGCCTCCTCTATGGACTCTTCAAAGCCCTCTCCCAGCTCATCGCCCAGCTCCCTGCCCATTTTCTTCATGAACCTCTCTATGCTCCTTGGGTCGTTCTCATCAAGGCCGGAGAGATTGGACGGGTCGAGGAGGCTCTCCATCCTCTTTTCCTCACCCCTTATAACCGCCACCCTTGAGATTATGCGCACCACATCACGACTACCGCATGCCTTGCAAAATGGCTCTATCTCCTCTGTGGTCCTCAAGAGCAGAAAAGACGATATCTTTTTGCACCCCCTACACTGATATTCATATATAGGCATATCTGACCCTTAAATGATTTAATTATCAAGACCCATTAAAAGGCCCCATACTATGGGAATGTAACCCTGATCTAGCAGGATTTGCATGTATTATAATCACTTTTTACGCACCTTTCAATGCGTTATATAGGGCCATGACAGGCCAGGGTTGCAACAAAACCTTTATTTTTCTCTATATTGGGTGTATATTTCCAAAAGAAACCAATTAGCCATATACCCTGAATAAAAGGTGGGGCACGAAAAAAGGGGGGCAAAATGAAGGTCTATTTCTGGGGGACAAAGGGCTCACTGCCATCATCGTCTTTAGCAGAAGAGATACAGAGAAAGATTTTTTTTGCCATTAAGGAATCAATGGCATATGACCTCAAAACCGATTCAGACATAGAGGCATTTATAAAAGAGCACCTCCCGTTTTATATAAAAGGCAGTTATGGCACAAATACATCGTGTATAGAGATTAAAGGCGGAAACGAGTATGTATTGTGTGATGCAGGGACAGGCATCAGGGATTTCGGCAATCGCCTCATAAAAAACAAGGTAGCAAAAAAAGACAGACAACCCGATACATTCCACATATTTCTGTCCCATCTCCACTGGGACCATATCCACGGCTTTCCATTCTTTACCCCTGCATATATACCAGGCAACAGGATAAATATATACGGCTTTCATGAAAACATAGGGGATGCCCTTGAGGCACAGCAGTCACAGCCGTTTTTCCCTGTGCCCCTGAGATATATGAGCGCAGATATAAGATTCTCAACCCTTGAGCCTGACAGGGAATATCATATTGCCGGGCTTGGGGTCAGGGGGTTTAAACAAGACCACCCCGGGGTCTCCTATGGCTACAGGTTTGAAAAGGAAGGAAAGGCTATAGTATATTCCAGTGACTGCGAACACAGAGAGGGCATTGAAAGGGATGACTATGTATTTCTCAATTTCTTCAGGGACGCAGACCTCCTGATATTTGATGCCCAGTATTCCCTCCTCGATGCCATATATACAAAGGAGAACTGGGGCCACTCCAACAACATAATAGCCGTAGAACTGAGCGTCAAGGCAGGGGTTAAAAGACTGTGTATGTTTCATAATGAGCCTACATGCGACGACAGGAGTCTATGGGACTTTCTCGAGGATACGAGAAAATACCTCCGCCTCTACGATGAATCATATCCCCTGATTATAGACCTGGCATATGATGGGATGGAGATAGAGGTTTAGTTTATATCCCACTTTTTGAACGGCCCCTTTTTGCCTCAGGGTTTACACAATAAAGCGGTTTTTCCCCTCCAATGCCCAGCAAGAGGTTTTTTGCTGCTATATGGGCCATCATCCTCCTTGTCTCTGAGGTAGCACTGCCTATGTGGGGCAGGAGGACCACATTGTCAAGTCCTATAAGGGGGTTATCCATCTGGATGGGCTCTTTCTGGAAGACATCAAGCCCTGCACCGGCTATCCAGCCCTCTTTTAGTGCCCTTGCGAGAGACGCCTCATCTACAGTTGCCCCCCTTGATGTATTTATAAGGATGGCATCCCTCTTCATAAGCCTCAGGCGCCCCTCATCTATAATATGATAGGTGTCCTTGGTCAGGGGCGTATGGATGGTGACAAAATCAGACCGTTTAAGGAGGGTATCTAAAGTGGCATATCTAACGCCGAGCCTTTTTTCCTCATCACGGGGTATCCTTGTCCTGCTGTTATAAAGGACATTCATGTTAAACCCCTTAGCCCTTTTTGCCACTGCCCTGCCGATCCTTCCGAACCCAATAATCCCCAGAGTGGCACCCCATAATGATTTTCCAAGAAATAATGAGGGGGACCAGGATATTTTCCACTCACCCTGCCTGACAAATCTGTCTGCCTGGGGTATATGTCTGGCGGTGGCAAGGATAAGGGCAAAGGTCAGGTCTGCTGTGGCATCTGTGAGGACGCCAGGTGTATTGCCTATATAGATACCCCTTTTTGTTGCCTCCTCTACATCTATATGTTCAAAGCCAACACTCATTGTGCTTATGACCTTGAGCATCGGGGCTGCATCCATAACTTCTTTATCTATACGGTCTGTAAGCATGCAGATTATACCGCCCTTGTCTCTTATATTCTCTATGAGCTCATCCCTTGTGGCCGGTGCATCTTTGACATTTACCTCCACATCACAGACCTGGGCTATCATATCTGTAGCATCCTTAGACATAGCCCTTGTTATATATACCTTAGGTTTCATAGGCCTCCGTTTATATAACATTTAAGATTTGCTTTAGCATCTCCCCGAGCTTTTTCTCTTCGCTCTCGTCGGCATATTTAGGCCTCTCCACATCCGGGAAAAGATTGAATATACCGTTTACTATTACCTCTGCATGGGGTGGACAGCCGGGCAGGTGAATGCCTGACTGGGCATTGTGTTGCTGACATATACCCATAAATATATTGGTCTGGCTTGAATCGATTGGATAGGGGGTCTGGGGGCCCAAAAATACATGGGCCTTTTTATCAAGGGGTCGGTCTATCAAAAGCCTATCCGGCTCAGCAGGGTCAGGCCGTCTCAATTTTGCAAGGACAAAATGGAGATAACCCCTGCAGCCGCTACAGGCATCACCATCATGGACATTAAAATCCCTGCCACCGCTCAAATCGATTAGCGGCTGTTTAAAGGGGCTTGCCACCTCTTCTATGCTTGTGCCCAGGATCTTTATTTTATCTTGCTCCACAGGGCCCATACCCTGCATATAGGCAAGAAAGACAGGGGGTGAAGAGAGGGGGTCAATGCCCATAATCCTCATGGCTACTGCATCCAGTGCAACAGGGTTTGTGGCACCGAGGAGGATGCCCATCTTCTTTGGTGTCCCTGATACAGGGCCAAAGTCTTCCTGACCCACAAGACCATCTATAATCGTCAGTTTTGGCTTTATTATATAATGGATATTGACAAGGTTCTGCCACAGGCCAAAAAAATGGGTCATATACTTTTCCAGGGGCGGGACAGCACCCTGGAGGCTCTTTATACTCAAAGATACAATAGCGGCAAAGTGGATCTTGAGAACAGGGACATTTATTATAACATCCGCCCTCTCCAGGGTCATTGGTATCTTTCTTGAGGCCATCCTCTTGCCCTCCGGGACAGTCCTTTCAATGAGGTCGTCGTTATTGAGGTCAACAAGGGATACCTTGTCCGGGTCAAGGTCTCTAAGCCTGTCATATCCATAATGACTAAACATCTGGCCTGTTGAGCTCCTGTTAATGGACGAGCCTTCTGCTACTATAACCCTCTTTGCAACAGGCAGGAGGATCTCTATGAGCGCCCTTATAACCCTTATATCCGTTATAATGCCCCCTTTATATACCCCATCTTTGAGCCCGTGGTCGCTTACAATATTGGGTTTTATAACAACTGTCTGGCCTTTTCGCACAAACCTCTCCAGGCCGCCCAGGTTATTTATTATATTTTTTATCCCCTCTTTTATGTCTTCATATGACATGCCTTCAGGTATGCGCTCTATGGCCACCACCTCTTGTTTCCTGTATGGCCTTGCAGGTCTTTTCCCTTTTAGTTTTTTAAGGAGCACAGCGGTGCTGAGCTCCATTTTCACTGTCTTGACCCCATTTTTATCGAATGTCCTCGCGGGCCTGAATCCATATTGGAGCATCCATTTATATGTATTCTTATCATCATAGGCAATCTCTGCAGATACAAGGGTCTCCTTTTCTATGAGCCTGTCCATGATGGCCTGTTCAAGCCCCTGGCCTTCAAACCCATTATGGATGTATATATTTTCGATGGTGCTTGTCGCCCTGTTGTATGTTAGCCATCCTATCTCCTGGCGTCCTCTTTTTGCCGTATATCTGATTTTATCTATATCTTTTTTCAGTGTAATGGCCCTATCCATAACCAATGCCTCCTTGAGTCTATTAGGATATCCCTATTAAGATTAACATAATGGAGAGGCTACTTAAATAATTTTTACTCTATGGACACCTTTAATAATCATAAATCTAATATGGAATAAGGCCTCTGCAGGGTTTTGCATTGGCCTTAAATGTGTTATTATAAATCGGCTATGGATATAATAACAGCAAGGGGTCTGACCAAAGACTTTAACCACACAAGGGCAGTGGACAACATTGATTTTGATATAAAAAAAGGGGAGTGCTTTGGCTTTCTCGGGCCAAACGGTGCAGGCAAGACCACTGTAATGCGCATGCTATACTGTGTTGTTGTGCCTACCAGCGGAACAATAAAGGTCTTTGGACTGGACATCAAGGACAACCCATCTATCATAAAATCGAGGATCGGGGTCATGCCCCAGGACGATAATCTCGACATAGAGCTTTCAGCATTAAAAAATCTCATTGTATATGCCAGGTATTTTGAGATACCATATAGGGCCTCAAGGAAGACAGCATATAATCTCCTTGAATATGTAGGGCTTACAGAAAAGGCAGATGAAAATATAAAAAATCTGTCCGGTGGTATGCAGAGGGCCCTGCTCCTTGCACGGTCTCTTATTAATTCACCGGAGATACTCATCCTTGATGAGCCCACCACAGGTCTTGACCCCCACAGCCGACACAATGTCTGGAATAAGCTAAAAGACCTTAAGGAGAAAAACACTACCCTCATACTTACCACCCATTATATGGAAGAGGCAGAGAGGCTTTGCGACAGGGTGGCGATTATGGATAGAGGGAGGATAATAACCATAGACTCACCGAAAAACCTCATGGAGATCCACGGTGGTAACCTTGAGTATGTGTATCTTAAGCTCACAGGTAAGAGATTGAAGGGGGAGGAGAATGGAGAAAACAATCTGTCTTAAAAGGGCATTCAGGGTCTGGCAGAGACACCTTACAGTTTATACAAAACTCTATAAGACCAGTATAGCCCTTAATTTTGTAGAGCCTGCCCTCTATCTTATTGCCTTTGGTATTGGCCTCGGCGCCTTTATAAAAGACATAAACGGCGTGCCGTATATAAAATTTATAGCCCCGGGGATTATAGCCTCCTCATCCATGTTCGCAGCAACCTATGAATGCACATACGGGACATACGTCAGGATGACATTTCAGAAGACCTTTGATGCCATACTCGCCACACCCATAAACATAAATGACCTCATTGCCGGTGAGCTTATATGGGCGGCCACAAAGAGTATGTTCTACGGCACCATCATTATTGTAGCCATATCAGCCTTCAGGCTGGTAGATTCACCCTTTGTCATTGCCATAATACCTATCCTGTTTTTAAGCGGTCTGGTATTTGCCGAGATCTCCATGGTATGTACAGCCATTGTCCCCGGGATAGATTCCTTCAACTACTTTTATACCCTTTTTATGACACCCATGTTCCTCTTCTCAGGTATATTCTTTCCCCTGGATGTATTGCCCCCTGCTGTGGCAAAGATAGCGTTTTTCACGCCCCTTTATCACCTGACCCTAATATGCAGGTCCCTTGTCTGGGGCAGCGCAGGTGGTATCGCAGGTAGTATAGCATGGCTTGTGGTGGTAATCCTGATAATAGCCCCCCTTGCCTTTATTCTCATGAGGAAGAGGATAATAAAGTAAAAGAAATGATGGGTTTATTTTTTAATCCCCTTATCTTATCTTTATTAAAGTCATTTACACCGCAAAAGACCACAGGTATATTGTCAAAGAGCCTTGCCCTTGTCTTTATCAAAAAATCAAAGGCATTATCGTCTACTACTATGATTACATCTGGATGGGTTTTATCCTTTTTATATTTTATGCTGTATAGGGTCTCTATGGCATCAAGGTAGGCCTCTGTATCTTTATGCCTTATGACATCCATATACTCTTCGTGTATCTCCAGGCCCTTTTGGCCTTTTAGTGTGTCCATAATACCCTTGCGTACACCGTCTGTCCATTCATTACCTTGATGGTATGAATAGATTATAAGTATATTCTTTGATGGGGCATCAGATTCTGCTATGACTGGATATAAGAGCAATAAAAAAGAGATGATTGCGATAAGTTTTATAAAAGATTCCCTATGCGTTGAGTGTGCATTTAAGGGCCACATTTATGCATATATTATATAGACAATCAGGTGCCAATACAATAAAATATCCCTTTATTATGAATCTCCTGAGCCTTTTTTCCGTTGGATTTATATTGGGCCTAACAGGGGCCATGGCACCTGGGCCCCTGCTTACTGTAACAATAGGTGAATCAACAAGAAGGGGCGGGATAACAGGGCCCCTTGTTGTCTTGGGGCATGGCATCCTTGAGTGCGCCCTGGTCCTTTTGATTGTCCTGGGGGTCGGAAAATTGCTCAACAATAACATAGTCTTTACTGTTATAGCAGTAATAGGTGGTATTGTTCTAATCTATATGGGTTATGCAACGATAAAAGGTCTGGGCACCTATGAGATAGGGGCTACAGCAGACAATGCCAGGACAGGGCTACACCCTATCCTTTCAGGGATCGTCATAAGCCTCTCAAACCCCTACTGGTTTATCTGGTGGGTTACAATAGGCATGGGCTATGTGATGTTTGCAAGACAGTTGGGTGTAAAGGGTATTATTGCGTTTTTTATGGGGCATATCCTATCTGATTTAGTATGGTATAGCTTTGTATCTTACGGGGTTCAGTTGGGCGGCCGCTTTTTTAACCTGAAGATAATCAAGGCCATACTTTTTGTCTGCAGCATATTCCTCATCTTTTTTGGTGCATTCTTTATCTTCAAGGGTTTCCAGTTTATCAGATAGACAGTACAGACAAAGAATACTGTAGGTCTTACAGAAGATCTGTATTAACCTTGACACGATAGATTCATTCAGTTAATATATTAGAGATAAAGAGATTTTAAATAAATTAGAAAAAATTCCCGCCTTTTTTCGCCATGAAATCTCTTCATCAACCTTAATCTTGTTGTCAGTGGCAAAAGCAGGCGGTTGGATGGGATACAAACAACATGGATTACATATACTTTGATAATGCAGCCACCTCATGGCCTAAACCAGATGTCATGATGCAGGCCATGGTGGATTTCAACAGAAACATAGGTGCCAACCCGGGCCGTTCAGGCCACAGGCTCTCCATAGAGGCGGCCCGCATTGTATTTGATGCCCGAGAGGCCATGGCAACTCTGTTCAATGCAGAAGGGCCAGATACCATAATATTTACCAGGAATGCCACAGAGGCATTAAATATAGTATTGCACGGGTTTTTAAGGCCTGGAGACCATGTTATTACATCGAGCATGGAGCATAACTCTGTTATGAGGCCACTCCATGCCCTTCTCGAACAGGGCATCAAACTTACGGTGGTTCGGTGTTCCCCGGAGGGGGTGCTTGACCCCTCGGACATAGAGAGGGCTATAGAGAAGGAGACAAGGCTTATTATAACAACCCATGCATCCAATGTTACAGGTAATATCATGCCCATATCCGAGATTGCAATGCTTGCCCGTGCAAGAGGCATTGTCTACTGTGTTGATGCAGCCCAGACAGCGGGGAGTCTCCCCATCGATGTAAAAAGAGATGGTATAGACATCATGGCCTTTACAGGCCATAAATCCCTTTACGGGCCCCAGGGCACAGGCGGGTTTTATATCAGACCAGGCCTGGAGAAGATGGTTAAACCCACAGAGCAGGGAGGCACAGGGAGCCGCTCTGAATTTGAGGAGCATCCAGATTTTATGCCGGACAGGTTTGAATCCGGGACACCCAATACTATAGGCATTGCCGGCCTTGGTGCAGGCGCTAAATATGTCCTTAATATAGGTATAGATGCCATAAGGGAGAAAGAGGTCTCCATTACAGGGAGATTTTTAGACGCCATCTCCTCTATCAGGGGTGTAAAGATATACGGTGGTAAAGACCCTCATAGAAGAACCCCGGTGGTCTCCTTTACCATAGAAGGGCATATGCCTTCAGAGGTCTCGTATATCCTTGATAGGGAATATAACATTATGTCGAGGCCGGGCCTTCAGTGTGCACCCTCGGCCCACAGGACCATAGGGAGTTTTCCCGAAGGCACTGTGCGCTTCAGTTTTGGAATCTTCAACACAGAGGAGCAGATAGCCCTTGCCATTTCTGCTTTAGAGAAGATTATTCATATGAGGAGCTAACATAGTGTTTGTGTGAGGTTTTTCAATAGCCTCCTTGCACACAGGCATATCCTAAATCCCCTTGACCCGGCCAATCACATGATTGTATTATTTAAAATGAGACCATTTTCAAAGGCCTCATACTCTTGGGCACATCTCCATATCCCTGTGGATAATTAGTTGTGTCTTCAAAGAAATAAAAATTCATCCTGCTAAAGGGGGATGATATATAGGTCTCTCTAAGGAGAAAGATAAGGTGCTGGTATGGCTAATAGAGAAAAAAAATACCCTTCTGTCCAGGGTATCTCAGAGAAAGAGCATATAGAGGTTGTCAGGGATATCTTTTCAACCATCACAGATAGATATGATTTTTTGAACCATTTTTTGAGCCTCAGGCAGGACATTGCCTGGCGCCGTTTCACGGTTAAAAAAATGTCGTTTCCCGAAAAAGGGCGCCTTCTCGATGTTGCCTGCGGGACAGGTGACCTTGCCATATATGCGGCAATCAGATACCCCAAGATAGAGGTCACAGGTCTTGATTTTGTCCAGGAGATGCTGGATATAGCCAAAAAAAAGACAAAAGAAAAGAGTCTTGTAAAAAGGATTGACCTGGTAAGGGGTGATGCCTGTTTCTTGCCCTTTCCGGATGCCTCGTTTGATGTAGCAGGGATCGCCTTTGGCATCAGGAACATCCCAGACAAGAAAAAGGCCCTTTCAGAGATGGCACGGGTGGTGGTCCCTGGGGGGCAGGTCATGGTCCTGGAGATGACATTTACGAGAAACTGGTTCTCCCGTATCCTCTACTATTTTTATCTGAACTATATGCTGCCTGTTGTTGCAAAAAGGTTTTCAAAGAATCAGGGGGCATATGAGTATCTTGCTGATTCTATAATGAACTTCCCAAAGCCAGAAGAGTTTATAAGGCTTATGGAGGACGCAGGCATCAGGGATATAAAAGTCTACAGGCTCACCTTTGGGGTAACATACCTCTATGTCGGCAAAAGCATATAAAATATAAGCCGTTGTTCTCTATCTGCCTGCACCGATGGGGAATTAGCCAGCAAGTGAATATGGGCATATCCAGGTCTTATAATATTGTTGTCAAGGATATTTCTAAGGGGTCAATTGCTTTGTCCTTGACTGGAATAGATGGGTTTCGTATACTTTGTTTGTTTTGGTTGGCATATATAGGCAGTGATTCTGGCAACTTACGAGAGGATGGAAATGGTGGCTTCCGAAAGCTGGGTTGGAGTCGAAGATTTAGCTTACCACCTTGGGGTGGCCAAGAACCCGGTTTATAGATGGATTGATGAACGGGGGCTCCCTGCTTACCGTGTGGGGCGGCTCTTTCTTTTCAAGTCATCTGAAATCGACGAGTGGGTGCGCCGAGACAAAAGACAAGAGAAGGCTCCAAAATCCTTCCAAGATAAGCCTCTTTACAAATCCCGGAAAAGTGAATTAGCACCGATAAAACATTCACGGAAGAGGGACGGGAATGAGTAGCAGTCTTCTCACACCTCTAATGGGTCAGCGGATATCCCTCCCTGGACATTTCGATGTCCCCGTGATTCTGGAGGATGCGCGACCGCTCGGCTCCGATGACACTACAGGCTACGAGTGTCGTGTCCGTCTGCCCGACGGCTCATTGGAAGAGGCCACCCTCTCTACCGAAGAGGCGACGGCGAGGGTCTATGAGATTCTGGCGGAGGCACTGGAACAAGTGTCCATGAGGGAAGCTGGGTTACCATGATAAAAGACCTCTTGGTGCAAGATGAGGGAAAGACACTTGAGTTCAAGGAGAATTGTCGATCTCTTAAAGGCATTATCCAGACGGCAGTGGCCTTTGCCAATACGGCGGGCGGGGCCATCGTCATCGGTATTCGAGACGGCACAAAGGAGATCGTCGGCATGCAAGACCCTCTTGCCGAAGAAGAAAGGCTTGCCAATACCTTTGCTGATTCGATTAGCCCTACAATGATCCCTGACATTCAGATTGTCTCGTTGCGGGGTCGTGAACTCATAGTCATCCGGGGTCCCCATCTTGTCGGCCCCTATTTTGTTCTTTCCGAAGGACCGGATAAGGGAGTCTATATCCGTCTTGGCTCCACAAACCGACAGGCTGGGCCCGAAATTGTCGCCGCCATCCGGCGTCTGGCGGCCAATGTGTTTTTCGACGAGCAGCCCTGCATGGAGGTCGACTCGGAAGCTATAGACTTCCGTGCTGCTTCCGAGTTGTTTTCTCGTGTCTCCCGGCCATTCACCCAGGCTTCACGGCGTTCCCTAGGGCTTCTGGTGGATCATGCCGGCAAGGAGTTTCCGTCACGGGGCGCAGTATTGCTGTTCGGTAAAACCAGACGCTCCATTTTTTCGGATGCCGTCATCCGTTGCGCCCGATTCCATGGACAGACTACGGCCCGATTCCTGGATCAGAAGGAAATCAATGAATATCTCCCCCATGCCATAGAGAGTGCCGTTAAGTTTATCGAGCGCCATACGCTGCAGTCTGCGGAAATCGGCCGCGTGAAAAGGAAAGACATCTATGAATATTCGCCTCTTGCGGTCCGAGAAGCTATTATTAACGCCGTAGTCCACGCCGACTATTCCATCGGCGGGATGCAAATCCGCATCGCGGTATTCGATGACCGGATTGAGATCACCAATCCCGGCATGCTGCCTTTCGGGATAACCATGGAGGCCGCCCTCTCCGGTGTTTCCCGTCTACGCAACCGGGTTATCGGCAGGGTATTTCGGGAGCTTGGTCTCATCGAACAATGGGGCTCCGGCATCGGCAGGATGATAGCGGCCTGCAACGATGCTGGAATCGCGCCGCCAAGGTTTGAGGAAATCGGCAATAGCTTCAGGGTGACGCTCTACAGCAAGCGGATAAGTCCCTCTTCAGAGAGAGAACCTCTTTGGCAGGTGCAATTGGCGGAATACCTTCAAAAACACGGGGAGGTCGGTACAGCCCAGGCATCGCGTCTGTGGAAGGTTTCAGACCGAACAGCCAGAAGCCGCCTGCAACATCTCGTCAAAAAAGGCCTTTTGACCGAAATAGGCACCGGCCCCAAAGACCCGAAACGGGTGTATGTGCTCAAAAAAGGTATCCTTTCAAACGAGGGAACCCCATGAAAGATCGTCCCATGCCTGACAACCTAAGGCTCATAGAAGACTTCTTTCCCATTCAGGCCATAAGCAATGAGGCCTCAAGGGAGAAATCGGTCCGTAAGGATAGGCTATCGAAAGGGATTGTATCCTGGCCCAAAGACGAGCGTCCCCGGGAAACGCTTCTCGAAAAAGGACCTGAAGCGGTGAGTGATGCGGCGCTTTTGGCAATCCTCTTACGCACTGGCAGAAAAGGTCAGAACGCCATCGAGCTTGCCCGGGAATTAATTGATAAATTTGGCGGCCTTGTAGGCCTGCTCTCGGCAAGGCAAGAGGATATCATACAGGTAAAAGGCATCGGCAAGGCCAAGATGGCCCAGATACTTGCGGCTATGGAGATTGTAAAAAGACAGATACGGCAGGCGATAAAAAAACATTCTGGGGGAGGCGGTTCAATGAAGAAAACAACGAAGAGGCCGGAGAACACTTCACGCCGCGCGATGTCGTCAAGCTCATGGCCAATCTGATATTTTACCCCATCGCGGACAAAATCCTGGATGCCACCTACCGCGTTTATGACGGCGCCTGCGGCACCGGCGGCATGCTCACCGTTGCGGAAGAAACCCTTCAGCAACTGGCCAAAGAACATCAAAAAGAGGTCTCCATTCATCTCTTTGGTCAGGAAATTAACCCGGAAACCTACGCCATATCTAAAGCGGATCTTTTGCTCAAGGGCGAAGGCATGGCGGCGGACAATATGAAATTCGGCTCCACCCTCTCCGGCGACGCCTTCCCCACCATGGTTTTTGACTTCATGCTTTCCAATCCGCCCTACGGCAAAAGCTGGAAGACCGACCTTGAGCGCATGGGCGGCAAGGGGCAGATGAGCGATTCACGTTTTGTGGTGCAGCACAAAGGAGAAGAGCTGTCTTTGATAACCCGCTCCAGCGACGGCCAGCTCATGTTTCTGGTGAACATGCTCTCCAAGATGAATCACGCGACAGAACTGGGCAGCCGCATTGCCGAGGTCCACAACGGCTCATCTCTTTTTACCGGAGACGCGGGCCAGGGTGAATCCAACATCCGGCGCTGGATTATCGAAAACGACTGGCTTGAAGCCATCATCGCGCTACCGCTCAACATGTTCTACAACACGGGCATTGCCACGTATATCTGGGTGCTCTCCAACCGCAAGCCCGGGCATCGCCGGGGCAAAATCCAGCTCATTGACGCGACCGGCATCTCCACGCCGCTTCGCAAAAACCTCGGCAAGAAAAACTGTGAACTTTCCGCCGACCAAATCAAACAGATTACCGATATCTTTATGCGCTTCGAGGAAAGCGAGATTTCCAAAATCTTTCCCAACGAGGCGTTCGGCTACTGGAAGATTGTCGTGGAAAGGCCGCTGAGGATTCCCGGCATCGAGCCGGACAAGGTTTACAAAGCCGCGGAGATAAAAGCGCTCAAGGCCGAACGGGGAACAAATCCCGACGCGCCGCCGGTCATCTGCAAAAAAACGGGCGATACCATCGAATACGAACCGGACCCGGATCTTCGGGACACGGAACAGGTGCCGCTTCTGGAACAGGGCGGCATCGAAGCGTTCTTCAAGCGCGAGGTTTTGCCTTACGCGCCGGATGCCTGGATTGATTACAGCAAAACCCAGATCGGCTATGAAATATTTTTTACGCGGCATTTCTACAAACCCACCCCCATGCGCACATTAGAGGAAATCCGCGCCGACATCATCGCGCTGGAGAAAGAGACGGAAGGATTGTTGGGGGAAATTATAGGAGATAAAAAATGAAAGAAATTCGCGGTGATGCCAAAAATGTGAGAATGCTTCTTAATGGTGCTAAATTTGCTATAGATTATTACCAACGCGAATATCGCTGGGAAAAGAAGCAGGTCGCCGAACTGATAGATGACCTTGCGGAAAAATTTTTAGATAGTCACAAACCGGAAAACGAGCGCAGCGCGGTCGAAAATTACAACCGGTATTTTTTGGGCTCCATCATTATCAGTGATAAAGATGGCCGCAAGTATATTATTGACGGGCAACAGCGCCTGACAACCATTACGCTTCTTCTTATCCATATATACAGAGCGCTCAAGGATAATGAGCAAAAAACTCAACTTGCTGATCTGATCTTTTCACAGAAATATGGCAAGCGGTCTTTTAATCTGGATGTAGAAGAACGTGCCGAGGTCATGGAGGCATTGTTTACCGGCAAGGATTTTAACGAAGATGGTCAATCAGAGTCTGTCCTGAACATCCTCCTTCGGTATCATGACATCGAAGAACTATTTCCAGAGGAATTGGCTGGAGAAGCATTGCCTTACTTTGCCGATTGGCTCATTGAAAACGTATATCTGGTAGAAATAACGGCTTATTCAGATGCGGATGCCTATATAATCTTTGAAACGATGAATGATCGCGGATTGTCGCTGACCCCGACGGATATGCTCAAGGGGTATTTGCTTGCAAATATTACGGACAGAGACAACAGAAACAAAGCGAGCAACATTTGGAGAAGGCATTTGGGCAAACTAAAAGAAATAGGCAAGGACGAAGATTCGGATTCGATAAAGGCCTGGCTCCGGAGCCAATATGCGCAAACGATCCGAGATCGCAAACGTGATGCCCAGCCGGGCGATTTTGATTTGATAGGCACAGAATTTCATCGTTGGGTGCGTGACCATGAAGACAAACTTGGCCTTACGAACAGTTTAAAATTTTATGGTTTCATAGAAGAAGATTTTTCTTTCTATGCGAATTGGTATTTCCGCATACGACAAGCGGCGGAAACCTTGACAAAAGGGTTTGAATCCATTCACTTTAACGCGCAAAACAACTTCACCCTTCAATATCCGGTTTTACTTGCCCCTCTGAAAGTCAAGGAAAGCGAAGAAGAAAGCATTCGCAAGCTGAAGGTCGTTTCTTCCTATCTCGACATCCTTATAACACGACGAATTTGGAATGGGCGAGCCATTGATTATTCAACCATGCAATACGCCATGTTTATATTGATGCGCGATATTCGTGGCAAAAACGCTGAAGAATTAGCGAAGATGCTCTATGAGAACTTGGTCAGGGAAGAAGAAACATTTTCATCCAATGATAGATTCCGCCTGCATGGGACAAACGGCAGGTTTATTCATCGCCTGATTGCCCGTATCACGGATTACGTGGAAACCCAATCGGGCCGTCCTTCTCGATTTCGCGAATACATCCAGCGGGGGGGCAAAAACGGTTACGAAATAGAACACATCTGGTCAAACCATCCCGAATGGCACATGGATGAATTTCCTCATGCCGCGGATTTTGACGAATATCGCAACCGCATCGGCGGACTTCTGCTCCTTCCTAAAAGCTTCAATGCCAGCTATGGCGATTTGCCGTATAGTGAAAAGCGCAAGTATTATATAATAAAGCAAAACCTTCTTGCGCAGAGCCTGCATGAAGACGCGTACACACATGATCCGGGATTCAAGAAATTTTTAGCAGAAAGCGGCATTCCTTTCAGGGCGCATGCAGAATTTAAAAAAGCTGATCTGGATGCCCGCCAAGAACTTTACATTAAACTTGCCGAGCAAATATGGAGTCCGCAGAAATTGTTGGAGAATGTCAAAGCATGAACCAGACAATGGAGCAGCAAATTTATAAAAGCGAAAGGCTGGCCTATTGGTATTTTCGTTTAAATGGATTTCTAACAACGGAAAATTTTGTTGTGCATCCGGATCGTGGTCATTTGCAACGCACGGATGCAGACATTCTGGCGGTGCGTTTTTCCCATCGTGCGGAAAATCTTGAACGTCCAATGGAAGACGACCCGAAAGTCACAGAATGTTCATCTTTTGCCAATGTCATTATCGCGGAAATAAAAACAGGCCAATGCAACTTGAACGGACCTTGGTCTAAACCTGAAGAAAGAAATATGCAAAGAGTTCTAAAAGCAATAGGCTGTGTGCCGGAAAGTGCAATAAATATCGCATGTGAAGAATTATATGAAAAAGGGTTTTGGGGCGACTCAATGGTCACAATTCGGCTTTTTGCAATTGGTGAATTTAAAAACTATAAGTTAACTATTCCATTATCGCAGCAGCTTACGTGGAGAGAAATCATTTCATTCTGTATCAATCGTTTTAAAAAATACGAAAGGGAAAAATCTTCTGTCCCGCAATGGACTGGTGATGGCAGTCAATTAAGAAGGTGTTCGTTGGAATATGATCCAGAATTGGCGATAAGACGTTTGTTTAGCTTGAGGACAGACGGTAATTCGCGCGGTTAAGAGTTGTAAAGGAGTCAATTTAAAAGGGTGATGCTATGATTTCTAATCTTAAACCCTATCCCCGTTACAAGCCCTCCGGCGTCGATTGGCTCGGCGACGTGCCAGAGCATTGGGAAGTAAAACGCTTGAAACGCATTTGTTTTTTTATATACGGAGATTCTTTGCCCGTAGAGTTAAGGCGAGTTGGTAATATTAGCGTATATGGATCTAATGGTCCTGTAGGCTACCATGATGCAGCAAATACTTTAGCCCCCTGCATAATAGTTGGACGTAAAGGTTCATTTGGCAAAGTGAGATACTCGAAAAAGCCCGTTTTTGCGATTGATACGACCTATTATATTGATAAACGTTACACAAGTAACAATTTAAACTGGCTTTATTATGCTTTGTCTTGGCTGCGGTTAGATGGTGCATCACGTGATTCTGCGGTGCCAGGTTTAGATCGTGAAGAAGCATACGCTCGGATACTTCCACTGCCGCCACATGATGAACAAAAATACATCAACAACTTTCTTAATGTGATTAGTTCAAAAATCAACCGTTTCATACGCAAGCGGCGGAGGTTGATTGAGTTGCTCAATGAATACAAGCAGGCGATTATCAATCAGTATGTGACCGGCAAAATTGATCCCCGCACCGGCAAACCCTATCCCCGTTACAAGCCCTCCGGCGTCGATTGGCTCGGCGACGTGCCGGAGCATTGGGATATAAAAAAACTGAAGCAGATTACAAGGTTCCAAAATGGCTTTGCTTTTAAACCAAGCGATTGGGAACATGAAGGGGTTCCAATAATACGCATTCAAAACTTAAATGGGTCGAGAAACTTCAACTATACAAAGAGAACTGATATACCTTCCATATTTCTGGTAAAACCAGGCGACCTCTTATTCTCATGGTCTGGCAACAGAGGCACATCATTTGGTTCCTACATTTGGGATCGGGATTTCCCTGGCTACTTAAACCAGCATATATTCAAGCTACACGGATACACTTGCAACAAGACATATTTTGTATTCCTTCTCCGATCTGTAACTAGATACATTGAAGACGAAAAAACACATGGCATCATTGGTCTTGTGCATGTAACTAAACCGGAACTTGGCTCTACAACTGTAGCGTTGCCACCAATCCTCGAGCAGGAGGAGATAGCCGAGCGACTTATGGGCGAATCTAATAGGATTGACGCCGCCCTTGCCTCCGCCCAACGCGAAATCGCCCTCATCCGCGAATTCCGCACGCGGCTGATTGCCGATGTGGTTACGGGCAAGGTGGATGTGCGCAAGGCGGCAAAAAACCTGCCGGAAGAGCCGGAAGAGGAAATCGAGCCAATGGAAGAAGAAGCCGAGCCGGAAGACACAACGGAAGTATCGGAAGACAAGGAGGCCGCCGTTGAATAAAAAATCTCCTGCCCGGCAGCGAAAAGAAGCGGTGAGAGAGCCGTCAGCCGCCTACGGCGGTCCGGGCGGCGAGGTGGCGCTTTATCGGGCTGCGGATGGAAAAATCAGCCTGGAGGTTCGTCTTGAAAAAGAGACCCTGTGGCTCACCCAGAAACAAATGGCAATGCTTTTTGACACCGAACGGAGTGTGATTACCAAGCATCTTAGAAATATATTTAATTCCGGGGAATTAGAAGAAAAAAGCAATGTGCAAAAAATGCACATTCCCGGCTCGGATAAGCCGGTTGCCTTTTACAATCTCGACGTCATCATCTCGGTGGGCTATCGTGTGAATTCCAAACGCGGCACGCAGTTTCGCATCTGGGCGACGCAGGTCTTGAGGGATCATCTCCTGAAGGGCTACACTGTGAATGCCAAAAGGCTCGAGGAACTGAAGCAGGCCATTCATGTGGTGGCGCGTGTGGCGGACAGGCGCAGATTGTCCGGCGATGAAGCCACTGCCTTGCTCAAGGTGGTGAGCGAATACAGTTTTGCCCTCAATCTTCTTGATGACTACGACCATGGCCGGCCGCCCAAAGTCACCGCTAAGCCGCAACCGACGGTTCCTGTGAGCCTTGAGGAGGCGCGGCGGATTGTGACGGTTCTGCGCGAGCGCTTCGGCGGCAGTCCTCTCTTCGGCAAAGAAAAAGATGAAAGTCTCGAAGGGTCGCTCAACGCGGTCTTTCAGACTGCCGGAGGTGAAGAGCTGTATCCCTCTAGAGAAGAAAAGGCGGCAAATCTGCTTTATTTTCTGGTCAAGAACCATCATTTTGTGGATGGCAACAAGCGAATCGGCGCGGCCATATTTTTGTGGTTCTTGGAAAAGAACGGCATCTTGACGGGCGCCGGCGGTCAAGCGCGTATAAGCCAGGAGGCATTGGTTGCCCTGACGCTGATGATCGCAGAAAGCGACCCCAAAGAAAGAAAGATGATGACACATTTGACCGTCGCGTTACTGGAGGAGAAAACAAAATCAATGGGGGGCTACGATGAGCGTTAGCGATACCTCTGAACGGGGCCTGGAAAAGCTCATCTGCCAGGCACTGACCGGCTATGATTGTGAACCGAAGGGCTCAGGTGGTGAGTTTGTTATCGCCGAACCTGCAACTGTCTACGGAGGCAGCGGCTGGGTCCCCGGCAACCCTGCGGATTTTGATCGCGACCATGCCGTTGATCTGGCAAAACTCCGGGAGTTTGTCGAAAAGACACAGCCGAAAATTGCCGCCTCTTTGCGTCTGGATGAGGATTGCCCGTCGCGGACGCAGTTCTTGCATAGGCTTCAGGGAGAAGTCGCCAAACGCGGCGTCGTGGATGTTTTGCGAAAAGGGATCGAACACGGAGCGTTTCATGTTGATTTGTTCTACGGGTCGCCCTCGCCCGGCAATGTGAAGGCGGAAAAATTGTTTGCTGACAATATCTTCAGCGTGACACGCCAGCTTCGCTACAGCAAGGACGAGACACGGCTGGCGCTGGATTTGTGTCTGTTCATCAACGGCCTGCCGGTGGCGACGTTTGAACTCAAAAACCGCCTTACCAAGCAGTCGGTGGAGGACGCGGTTTTGCAGTACAAGCGCGACCGCGATCCGAAAGAATTGTTGTTTCAATTCGGGCGGTGCATGGTGCATTTCGCGGTGGACGATCAGGAAGTCTGGATGTGCACGCATCTTTCCGGCAAGGATTCCTGGTTTCTGCCCTTTAACAAAGGGTACAACGACGGGGCGGGCAATCCGCCCAATCCTCATGGGTTAAAAACCGCCTATCTCTGGGAAGAGATTTTAACAAAAGAGAGCCTCACAGACATCATCGAAAACTACGCGCAGATTGTGGAGGACAAGGACGACAAGGGCCGCAAGAAGCGCACACAGATATTCCCGCGCTATCATCAGTTGGATGTGGTGCGCAAACTGCTTGCCGACGCCAGGGTCAACGGCGCGGGCAGGCGCTATCTGATTCAGCATTCGGCGGGAAGCGGCAAGAGCAATTCCATCGCATGGCTGGCGCATCAACTGGTGGATTTGAAAAGGGCCGAGAAACGTCTCGCAAAGGTCCGTAATTAAAATCCTCTATTTTATTTTCGTGAATTTCAATGGACCTGAGTTCTCCTTTGTATGATGCCAGGTCCAGCTCAAGGTTCTGCCATCAGGAGAGAGATTAAACCCCTGTCTCCCCTCAACAGACCAACCGGGGGTAATAGAGGGTATGCTTTATGCTGTATAAAATCTTATTGCCTACCCTTGATCCTTTTCCATGCCATACAATTGGTGTTCTCTTGTATTCCCAATAACAGGCAGTCCCCGGAAACAATCGCCAAAACGACTTGCTCAAACAACACTCCGCATAGTTTTTTGAGCAGTTCATTCTTTTCGTCCTCCCCTCATATAATATTATTGAGGGGGTATTTTACCCCTTATGGGGGTCAGTTTTAAATGACGAAAAGGGGTCAAATGTATTTTACGATTAATAATATCCGGCCCTATCCTTCTTGGAATAGCCTACCTCATAAGGCCCTTGAACTCTATCTGCCTGCCCCGATGGGGAATATGATGAATATAAAAGGGTCCCAGACCATATGGGATACTATAACAGGGACAAGGCTCCCTGTTATACTGTATAGCCCGCTCCAGTATATACCGCATACAAAGGCAGCAAGGATAAGGACAGGGTTTGCTGTGGGGATATGGACACCGGTATATAGAATCACTGTTGCGACAAAGGCAATGGTTTTGCCCCATTTTTTTTGCATATATCTCTGGATGTAGCCCCTCCAGAATACCTCCTCACCAAAGCCAATGGGAAAGAAAAGGAGTAAGGCAATCAAGGCAGGGGAGACAACCTCCCTGTTTGCATATATGGACTGAAGGTTTTTTGCTCGCTCAGGCAGGATGCCTGTTAAAGAACTGAACCATATAAGGGTATGATGACCCAGCCAGAATATACCATAGAGGACTGCTGCCAGGGCTATGCCCAAAGAGATGTTTTTTAGGCTCCACTCTTCCCATTTAAAGGCCATGCCGCCGCAGACAAAAGAGATGATACCCAGGATGACTGTATTGAAAGACATCATAAGCCAGAAGTTAAAAGGTCTTATAACAAACACGAGATACCAGAGGACAAAGGCAAGGACAATAGACAAAAAAACAGGTAATGCCTTACGACCTGAACCTGATTCCATCCGTTTATCGGATAAAGAGATGCTGGGCAAAAAGGGATATGAGGAAAAGCATGCCAAAGGCAGAATGGAGCTGGGCAGTTGCAGCGTCTATCATGGCAAACTGGTTTTCGCTGACCTGTTCCTTGTCATTGACGAGTCTTATGAGTTTTATTGCTAGGGGCAAGGAAAGAAGTGTTATAAGGGTTATGGCCGGTAATCCATTAAATACAATGAGCATGATTACGGATAGGTATGCGCCCAGGACGAGGATGTGATACATGACCTTGGAGTTGCTTTCACCTATGAGTATAGGGACTGTCTTTATATTAACCACTATATCGTTCTTTATGTCCCTGAGGTTATTGCCATGGAGGACCGCATCCACGAGAAAGGCTATAGGTATGGCATAGAGAACTGGGGTCCAAGAGAATTGGTGTGCCTGGACATAATATGCACCCAGGGTCATGGCAGGCCCGAATGATACAAAAACAGCCAAATCCCCGAGGGCATGATACTTGAATGAAAACGGCCCTACTGTATAGAAAAAACCCAGTATCCCGCCGACGAGGATAATCCATATCAAGAAACGGCCATTAGGTACTGAAAAGGCAAGATATATACCTATGGATGTTGCAATGATGTAGGCGATTATAGAGCCCTTCAATATATCTTTAGGCTCCATCAGTCTTTCTATGAGGACACCGCTTGAGCCATAGGTGCCTTCCCTGTCCACGCCTTTTTTGTAATCACAGTAATCTGCTATCATGTTTGCGCCTACATGGGCCACAACACAGCCTATGAGGGCAAGAAAGAAGTAAAGCCAGTTAAAAATAAGTTCCGGGTTTTCCATCTTTGCGATAAGGCCACCCAGTATGGGAGGCAAGGTGCTTATTGTAAGAGAAAAGGGCCTTGTGGCCCTCCACCATAAACCGAGTCTTTTCATAATCCTACACCCGTTATTATTATCAAGAAATCTATGGTCGGGGCGACTGGATTTGAACCAGCGACCTCTTGCTCCCAAGGCAAGCGCGCTAAACCAAACTGCGCCACGCCCCGAATGCCTAAACATAACATATATATAGGACTAATGCAAGCACTACAGGGTTGACATTTTATATTTTTGGAGACAAAATAAGACAATGATAGGGATATCAAAATTATACTGCGGTGCTGTTGAGGCATCAGACCCTCTAAGATACGGAAGGGATTCCCATAGGCTGCCATCACACCTCCTCCAGTTCTCAAAGGACAAGAAACCAGTTGTGGTATGGAACATGACAAAGAGGTGTAATCTCCGCTGTATCCACTGTTATGCCCGGGCAGAGGATGAAGGGTATCATGCTAATGAGCTTACAACAGAAGAAGGAAAAAGACTCATCGATGACCTTTTCTCCTTTGGAGTGCCTGTGATACTTTTTTCAGGAGGGGAGCCTCTTTTAAGAAAGGATCTTGCCGAGCTTGTAGAGTATGCAGTAAAGAAAGGTTTAAGGGCCGTTATATCCACAAACGGGACATTAATATCTGAAAAGATGGCAAGGATCTTTTCCGAAAAAGGGCTATCCTATATCGGTGTTAGTCTCGATGGCATTGGAGATGTAAACGACGCATTCAGGGGCAAAAAGGGTGCATTTAATATGGCCATGGAGGGCATTAGAAATGCAAAAAAGGCAGGAATAAAGGTAGGACTCAGATTTACCATAAACAAAAGAAATTACCCAGAAGTGCCCAGGATATTCGATTTAATCGAGAAAGAAAATATAGACAGGGTATGCTTTTACCACCTTGTCTATGCCGGCAGAGGCTCCAGCTTAATTGATGAAGACCTTCCCCATGATAAACAGAGGGAGGTGCTCGATTATATTATGGACAGGACAAGGGAGTGTTTTAATAGAGGCAGAAAGATAGAGGTCCTTACAGTGGACAACCATGCAGACGGACCCTACGTGTATCTTCGTCTTCTTAGGGAGGATAAAAAGAGGGCCGAAGAGGTCTACGAACTTCTTATGATGAACGAGGGAAATGCCTCTGGTGTTGGTATTGCTTGCGTAGACGAAGAGGGCAATGTCCATGCAGACCAGTTCTGGAGACACTATAGTTTTGGCAATGTGAAGGAAAGACCTTTCAGTCACATCTGGATGGATACCACCGACCCCCTTCTGGCAAAATTAAAAGAAAAGAAAAGGCATGTAAAGGGAAGATGCAGGGTTTGTAGATGGCTTGATATCTGTGCCGGTAATTTCAGGGTGAGGGCTGAGGCAGCAACAGGTGACATATGGGGGCAAGACCCGCAGTGTTATCTTACCGATGAAGAAATTGCCATACCCAACGATATTGCATAAAATCTTTGCAATGTATGGATGAAAAGATCATAAAGTTTGATGTCTCAAAGGAGTTTTATTTCAAAGAGGGTTGTTTTGTTTTGGAGCAGTATAATGTCCCTGAAGACAGCTTGCTATCTATTGCAAGGGCAAGGGTAGAGCCCAATAAAAAAACACGATGGCATAGATTAAAAGACACTACAGAAAGATATTATATTCTTGCGGGCACGGGCATTGTGGAGATAGGTGCCATGCCACCGAAAGAAGTGGCGCCCGGAGATATCATAGTCATCCCGCCTTTGTGTCCCCAGAGGATTAAAAATATAGGTGCAGAAGACCTCATCTTTCTTGCCATATGCACCCCGAGATTTGAAATAAAAAACTACGAAGACATTGAAGATTATCCATTTTAAATACAGAATACATATCTAACCAACCCTTATATGCTTTCTCACCCACTGGGGGACGGTCTGAATCTGGTAATAATAGGCCATTGTGTGAAAGCATGTGGATGAGCAGTGGGGCATGCATTTCTCTTTTACATCTATCAAGGCATTTCTATCAAACTTTGGCTCCCATATCCTGCCCCAGTCGCGATGGAGACATATGAGGTCAAAGCAGGGGGACAGACTGCCATCGGGTCTTATGAGGGCACCGTTTATGCCGGCCCTGCAATCCCAGCAGTCGATGGCACCTCTCATCCTTTTTTTGAATGTCTTTAAATGTTCTATGGAGTTTACCATGGGCCAGCCCTTTTTCTGTTTTTCTATAAGCCAGTCAAGAAGTTCATCCACCTCAGGAAACTGCTCGGGTGTGATGAATAATCCATCGTCTTTATGTTTATAGTGGGAGACATCAACAAAACCCTGGGGCGGCTCGTTGAGATGATAGTCTGTGCCTATATTATTCTCATGGGCTATTTCTGTAAGGAGTTTTACATCCTTTATATTGGTGCGGCATATGTTTATATTAAAAAACAGAAGATAACCGTATTTTTTTTGCCTTTCCACAAGATACCTGAATTGGGGCTCGATTGCAAGAAGTGCCTTTGGCAACCCTTTTCTGGGTGCGATGGTATCCACTGCAAGGTTTACTGCGGCCACACCTGCCTTCCCCATCTCGTCTATGAATTCCTTGTCCATAAGATAACCGTTTGTTGGAAGGTAGACGAAGAAGCCGTTTTCGCTTCCGTATCGTATGACCTCAAGTATGAAATCCTTTCTTATAAGCGGTTCTCCACCCATAAGCGGCAAAACCCTGCATCCTAATGTCTTCAACCAGTCGATTGCGCTCTTTGCAGTATCAAGGTCCATACCTTCCCGATTATCATCATACTGGTGACAATAATAACAGTCGATGTTGCATTTCCATTCAGTATACAGATAACAGAGGACAGGTCTGAACTGGTCTGGATGGATAAGGGAGTTGAGATAGGGTATAACCCATCTTCTTATTGCCCTTACCCCGTTTTTTGTCTTGTAACGTATATCGTCAAACATTGCCACCCCCCAACTGTTTAAATCTATTAATGCTTTTATATAAAAAACATCAAAAATTCAAGGTTTTGTCATTCAAATGCATACCCCTATCAATATTATATTAGAGTTTATAGACGTATTGGGTCTTGAGATACCACCATTTGAATAATGCTTGAATCTATCCTCTATGAAAAACCTTTTCCATCTATATCCAATACCACCTTGAAGGATAAAGGGTAGGTGTGTGCCCTGTTCTTTAAAACCGTATGTAGTATAGGCTATGCCGACCCCAACATGCACATAAAAATTCTTCGTCATATAGTATTTTCCAGAAATGGTAAATCCGAAATCTAAACCGTCATCTGGCCTTGCCTGATAAACAATAAATGGCTCTGCAACAATAGAAATCTGATTATAAATGGGATGTTCTTTTGCCAGTGAAACATGATAAAAATCGTATAGTCCCTTTGTGTCTCTTAAGCGATAAATCTTTCTTTCAGGGTTTAAAAAGGCAAATCCGTATCCGGCAGAAACGCTCATATCATTGGCAGAGACAGTGGTTAAAGCAAAAGAGAGGGTTAAAACCAATGTGGTGAAAGATAATAAATAGATTTTAGATACACAGAAATTTTTTAAATATTTGTTTTTTAACATCTTCATCACCTCAACCATCCTCCAGCGTCCTTTATTTATGTTTTTGGTACTCCTGAAACGATATTTTTTGATTTATCTACTGAACATTTGTTCACATAAACACTTGTTTAGATTATCAAAAATGCATTTTTAACTCAAAAAAAAATGGAGTAAAGCATTTCACAAAATTTTTACTTGATAAAATAGTTCCTTAGAATGTTTAATCTTGTTCTGGCATATCTTCCCATTTCGTTGTCAGGGGCTACTTTTATCTGCATAGTATATTCTTCATATGCAGCCTTTAGATTGTTTGTCTTTTCATAACAGGTTCCGAGTGTTCCGTGAACCGTTGGGTGTTTTGGATAAACCTCAGAAAAAGACTTTAGATATTTTATGGCCTCATGGTGCATATTCATTTTGTAGTAATTCATGCCCATAAAGTAAAAGGAAGGCATATCGTCGGGAAATAACTGTATGGCCTTTTTAAGATAGGCGATACTTTTTTGATTATCGTTTTTCTTATAATATATGATTCCAAGACCCCTGTATGCCGGCTGATATTGCGCGTGTAATTTTAAAGCATTGTTGAAATACACCTCGGCCTCGTTTAAATTATCTTTTCTTACAAGTATAAAACCATATAATGCCTGAAAGGGCGCTTCATCTTTTTTCTCCTTAATTGCCTCTAAAATGAGATGTTTTGCCTCATCTATTTTGTTTTCCTTCAAGTTTTTAACAGCCTTATCGTAGTAATCCACATATAGTCTGTGTGTCTTTCTGAGTTCAGCTGTGGCATTTAAAAACGCTAATCTATTTGTTCCATCACCTCTTATGGCATTTACAGAGGTATCTCTGATGATCTTTTCAAGTTCGTCGATCCTTACCGAGGTTCTTGGGTGCGTTGAAAGTAAATCTGTAAAAAATCCACCCTCTTCACTGTTTTTTCCCACTGCCTTTAAATATTCCTGTGAGGCCCTTTCTAAATTTTTGTGTGCGTTTATGGCATTTTTCGGCAAATATCCAACCTTTGCCATATACTCCACGCCAAGCCTATCTGCCACTAACTCATCGTCTCTACTGTATTTCAACATTAAAAGATTTCCTCCGATTGAGCCTAAGGCAAGGGCCGCATCCGAATAAGGGGACGAACCCATAGCCAAACTTGCACCCTGCAATATAAAACTCATGAAAATTCCCTTAGAAAGTTGACTTGCCGAGTGCCTTACGGCAACATGACCTATCTCATGACCCATGACATATGCAAATTCTGCCTCACTCTCAAGGCCTGCCAAAAGCCCTCTTGTCATGGATACATATCCCGGTATGGCCCATGCATTGGGAACAGAACTATTCTGTATGGCAAATTCTACTTTGATGTGTGGCCTGTGTGATGCCCCTTGCAGGGCCTGCACTATATCGTTCAAGTAGGACCTTAGTTTTTCATCCCTGTATTCACCTCCTCCACCTTCTCCACCCCACATGATGCTGGGATACCATTCTTTTCCCATTCTCAATTCTTCTTCCTCTGAAAAAAGCATAAGCTGGGTGCGACCTGTAACGGGATTTGTTGCACAGTTTGTTAAAGTAAATGCCAGAGTAAATATGGTAAGACAAATAAAAAGTATCCTGATCAGTGATAAAGGACGATTTTTTAAACGAACCTCTATGCCCATAAAAATGCCCCTGAAGAGATTATAAATATGAACCTTCCCCCATTGTCAAGACAAAAATCAGCCATTTTTAAGTTTGGTTTCCTCATATCCAACAGACATATTCACACCCTTTGTTAAAGTTCTCTTCCCATTAAAATAGACCTCCTTAGGGGTTTTATAGCTTAGAGCGCTGTGATGCCTCTCATTGTTATAAAATGTGAGGTAGTTCCCTATGTTTTCCTCTGCATCCCATACGTCAATGTAATCTTTTAGATAAACTTCTTCGTACTTGAGGCTCCTCCATAATCTCTCTATGAAGATGTTGTCAAATACCCTTCCCCTTCCGTCCATGCTTATAAGGATGCCATGGGAAAGGAGGATGGACGTAAAATCAGTGCTTGTATATTGTGAACCCTGGTCAGAATTGAATATTTCTGGTTTTCCCATAAGAAGAGCCTTATTCAAAGCTTCTATACAGAATCCCTGATCCAGGGTTATGGATAGTCTCCAGGAAAGCACATACCTTGAATACCAGTCCATTACAACGGTTAAATAAACAAAGCCTTTTTTCATCCGTATATAGGTGATATCTGAGCACCACACATGATCTGGATGAGTTATTATAAGATCCCTCAACAAATAGGGATAAATCCTGTGGAGTTTATCAGAGATGGAAAGCCTTTTCTTGGGATATATAGCGTGTATCCCCATAAGACCCATGAGCCTTTCAACCCTTTTATGATTCACATTGTATCCTTTTGACCTTAAATACGCTGTCATCCTTGGAATACCGTAGAATGGGGTCTTCATATATTGTTCATCTATTATTCTCATGAGCTCAAGATTTAGAGGGGATTCAGGTTTGTGTTTATAATAATAGCTTGAGCGGGGGATACCTGCAAGTTCACACTGTCTTGAAATGTTAATAGGTTCTTGCATATCTATTAAATTTTTCCTTTCTTCAAGGGGAAGGTACTTAATTTTTTTTGAAGCCAGTCCCTCTCCATCTCAAGCTGACCTATCTTTTTCAGCAAGGCTTCTTTTTCCTGTTCATATGATTTTTCTATGTTATTACTTCCCTTTGAAAAGATACCGGGAAGTTGTTCCATGAATTGTTTCTTCCATGTGGTAATCTGATTGGGATGAACTCCATATTCACATGCTAATTCCGCTACTACCTTCTGACCACGTATGGCCTCAAGAACAACCCTTGCCTTGAATGCTCCATCATGTTTTCTTCTTAATTCAGTCATTTTTTTTCTCCTCCCTCTGCTTTATATTATACGACTTATGGCATCAGAGGGAAACCAAACTTAAGGGGCTGTCTAAGATTTGGGGGAAATTATAATATAAGATAAAAATAAATTATCTTTTTAAGCGCGTCAAGTTTTTAAATGCCATCACACGTAGTAAAAATTTTTACGATAAACACTTTAAAAAAGGCTCTGTTGTTTTGGTCTTTTCTTTGGTTTTTCCTTTTTTGAAATCGTTATTTCATCCATTAATCCATCCGGTATCTCGTAAAAAAACCTTGATTTTTTGCACATTCTGATAGCTCCATGAACATGTCTTTTTTCACTGCACAATAAAAACAGCTCCTCTTTAGCTCGAGTCATGCCCACATAGAATAGCCTTCTTTCCTCCTCTATCTCTTCTTCGGTATTTGCAAGGCTATAGGGTATAAGACCCTCTTCAAATCCTGCAATAAAAACCACCTTAAATTCAAGTCCTTTAGACATATGTAGTGTCATAAGACTAACCGAATCCGAACTTCTGTCTATGGCATCGGGAGATCTAAACAGATATAATTCATCTGTAACCTTTTTTAAAGCAATCTCTGCTTGCAATGCTTCATATGCATGAAGGAGGTTTCTCTTCAAGCCCAAAAGCCCTTCCGTATCGGCTGTAGCAAATGCATCATCGAGGATATGGGCAATGTTTTTTCCTTGAGGTATCTCATTTGTAGACATCTTTAACTTATCTATGATGTCTTCGATTGCTTCGTAGAAGACATCTTTTATCAGCTGATAGGGTATCCCGGAATCGACAAATGCCTCTCTTATAACATCTGCCTGGTGGTTCGTCCGGAATAATACTGCAAAATCGGAAAACCGGTAGTTATTATCCCACTCACCTCGAAAATCGTTCTGTGTCAGGCTATAATGGCTTGTGGCACCCATTTTCTTTTCTATCTCTCTCACAATGGTTTTTGCCTCTTCGTATTCGTTATTTACTGTAACAAATTTGATCTTATTAGATGTATTAAAAGACATTGACTCTAAGGGGTGGGCTATCCTTTTTTTATTATGTTTTATAAGGGATTGGGAGGCTTGAACTATTGTAGGGGTGGATCGATAGTTTTCTTTCAAAAATATTGAGTGTGCGCCCTTAAAATCCCTTTTGAAATTCAGAAAGTGTTCTATGTCTGCACCTCTAAAGGCATAAATAGCCTGGTCAATGTCTCCTACGGCACAGATATTTTCTGTAACGCCGTAAAGGGATTTTATAAACTCATACTGAAGTGGGTTTATGTCCTGATATTCATCTATCAGGACATGTTTTAAGCGGGCAATATCTGCGTGTGCCTCACGGGATGTCTTTAATAATTCCATTGCCTTTAATATGATGTCGTCCATGTCGAGGCTGTTTTTATCTTTTAATATCTCCTCGTATTTTAAAAATGCGCTATCCTTCATGGATTCCACATCATAGAGATTTTTAACCCTTGATATGTAATCCAGTAATGCTTGAGCCTTTTTTAAGGTGCCATCTGTTATTGACTTTAAAATCTCTAACTGTTTTTTTCTTTCAATGAGCCTAAAATCCCTGTTGTAGTATCTTCTTAAGATATTTAGACCGAACATATGGAATGTGCCCAAAAATAGACCATTTTTTTCTTCTGTGAGATAGGGGCTTATCCTCTCTCTCATCTCACGGCCTGCCCTGTTTGTAAAGGTAAGGGCAACAATCTCGCTGGGTCTTACGCCTGTATGTATCAGATATAAAATACGTCTTGTTATCGTTAATGTTTTGCCTGTGCCGGGCCCTGCAATGATAAGTAAAGGGCCATCAGTATATGTGACGGCATGTCTTTGATTTTCGTTCAGCCCTTCTAATATGGAAAGCCCTGACATGTTAATCGGTTTTCTTAAAAGAGACTCAATTGACCCCTTAATTTGTTGGGGTTATGAGTATTTTTATCTTCAAATATCTTTACCTTTCCGTATTCACCGTCAAACCCTGGGGTGATGTGAATGTTGTTTAATCTTACCCTCTCTATGGCAAGGGCCATCATTTCACCGCAGGTATTTGCAATGTCTTCAATGGGTATATCAAGGAGGATGTGAAACTCATTTCCCAAAAGGGTAAGCATCTTAAGGTATTCGTTTATGACCTTTTTGCTCGACGGGTTTGTGTTTAGCACCTCTGCAATTATCTCATTTAACGGTATGATGGATTTAAAATCAGCTGCACCCTCCGGCTTATACCCGTTTTTCCTGTCAGAAAGTGCCAAAACCCTGTGCATGACCCCGATGGTGAGTTTCTTTTTGCACTTCGGGCAAATGTAGCCGTAATTTATTGTCTCTTCCGGTGAAAGACAGATGCTGCAGAGCCTGTGCCCATCAAAATGGTATTTCCCTTCCTCAGGAAAAAACTCGATTGTGCCCAGAAAGCCCTTTTTTGTTTTTATTGCATCTATCATGTCATTGTAAGTAAGAGGGGTATCGAAGATATTGGCCTCCCTGCCTATTTTTATAGGTGAATGGGCATCAGAGTTTGAGATAAGGGTAATGGTATCAAGGCAAGAAAGTCTCCAGTTCATGGGAGGGTTTGAAGAAAGCCCTGTCTCTATGGCATAGATGTATGGTGTTAGCTCTTCAAAACACTCATCTAAGGAATCAAAACCGGATGCAGCACCAAACACGGAAAAGTGGGGTGTCCATGCATGGGCAGGGATAAATAATGCACTATCCGATGTATTAAGCACAATCCTGAGAAGTTCTTTTGCATCCATACCCAGTATGGGTCTTCCGTCTGACTTAAGACTGCCTATCTTTGAAAGAGTCAAATTTATCCTCGCAGCAGTTGCAATATCAGGCACCAATACAAGGCAATGGATCTTTCTTGTCTTTGAGTGTTTGCTGTAAATGCAACTTATCTCCCCTGTTAAGACAAAATTCACATTAGACCGGCATTTTTCAGGGATATTTTGTGTTTGAGTGGGATTAATGAGCCTTAAAAAACCATAGTTAGCTGGTTCGAGCTTTTCTGTAATCTCCTTGAACCAGCCGGGATGGGTGAAATCACCGGTGCCTATCACTGAAATACCTTTTAATTGAGCCCACCTCCAGATACCATCTAAGGTCATCTCAGGGCTTGTTGCCCTTGAATAGTAAGAATGGATATGTAAATCAGCTATGAATTTCATGATAATGGATTATATCACTTAAACTACCAACAATTCAAAAAATTGATGTTGCCGACTATTTTTTTAATGTGTTTTTGCTACCCCCTCTTTTAGCACCTTATACAGGGCTGAAAAATCCAGACCCTCTATGTTATCTTTGAATGTGAGTGCAAACATTTCCTTCACAATACTACCTAAAAAAAGTGGCCTTCTCATGCCCTTTGCCAGATCCTGGAGATAGTGAAGGTCTTTATAGATAAGGGCCGATGAAAAGTGTGTGGAGAAATCCTCTTTTAAAATCTTTTCTTTTTTTGCATTCATAACCCCTGAATTCCCTGCGCCTGATGACAGGATATCGAGGACAACCTTTTTCTCCATGCCTATCATTTCACCGAATGCCACTGCTTCTGATATGGCTGCCATGAATGTTCCAAGGATGAGATTGTTTATAAGTTTCATCTTTGTGGCAAGCGTTTCTTTTTCAAGGTAAAAGATGGTCTTACCTATCTTTTCTATATACGGAAGGGCCTTTTCATAGGCATATTTTTCACCGCTAACAAGCACTACAAGATTTCCCTGAGAAGCAGGTATTACACTGCCTAAAACAGGTGATTCAAGGTAAAACCCGCCTTTTTCTTTAATAATTTTATAAAAATCCAGCACATCTTCAAAGTGATTCGTTGTGGTATCCACAATAATCTTTCCCTTTAAATTGGCCTTAAGCAAGCCCAATTCTCCAAACAAAACAGAACGGACTGCAAGGCTGTCAAAGAGATTCAAAAATATAATATCCCCTTTATCGGCAAGTGCCATAGGTGACTCTGCCACCTCAACCCCTAAATCCATTGCCTTATTTTGTGTCCTGTTCCATACCGTCAAGTCAACACCCTCTGAAATCATCCTTTTTGCCATTGTTTTTCCAAGATATCCAAGGCCAATAAAACCTATTTTCATAAAACCTCCCTTTTCGATTTTCTTTATTTTATGAAACTGAAAAAATAATTCAAGTAAATTGATGGCATGTATAAAATTCAAAAAAATTTAATATGAAAAATTTTATTGACATTTATAAACGAATAATTGTAGATTGAACAGGAGTTCACATGAATAGACGTTCAGCTATAACATCAAAGGAAAACATAAAAAAGGCAGCCCTTGAGGTCTTTTCGAAATATGGATATGGCGGTGCCTCTATGAGGATGATTGCAAATGAAGCAGGGATTAGTGTAGGCGGGCTTTATTTGTATTTTAAAAACAAAGAGGAGCTATGCCTTTTTTTAATCAAGGAAAAACTCGATGAATTTTCAGAGTTGACAGAAAATGCCTTTAAAGACATAGAAGACCCTGTTGATGCAATAGGGCGCTATATAAATATGAGTATTGAATATGCAAAAAAACATAGTGAGTTTATCATTACCCAGAGTAGAGAGCAGGGTTTTACCTTTGGTATGGATGTGAAAAGGAAGTTTTTTGAAAGCCAGAAGGCACTTATTGTAAAAATCGTTCAAAAAGGGATTGAAAAAGGCATATTTAGATCCGTTGAACCTTCTGAAGTAACAAAAGTTATTATGGGTCTTATAAGGGGGTTTATCATCTCCATTGTGATTGATCCTGAGGATACCTTTGATGCAAGATACTGTATTGATTTGATCTTAAAGGGTCTATTGAAAGAAAATGGATAAAAAATTGGAAAAAGATAAGTTTTATATTTATAAATGTTAAATATAAGAGGTGGGTATGTTAAAAACACAAAGATATAATGTTTTTATCTCTTTGATTTGTTTTATGATTTTGGTCATATACGGCTGTGGCAGACCAAATGCTACCTATCAGGCAGGACCTCCTGAGGTATCTGTTATAAAGATTACCTCTGAGCAGGTAGTCTTAACCACAGAGTTACCGGGCAGGGTATCTGCATATCGTATAGCAGAGGTAAGACCTCAAGTGTCAGGGATAATCCAGAAGAGGTTTTTTACCGAAGGCACAAATGTAAAGGCAGGAGAAGTCTTATATCAGATAGATCCTGCCCCGTATAAGGCAGCCTATGATAATGCAAAGAGTGCACTGGAGAAGGCTCAAGCAAACCTGCCTGCAATAAAGCAGAGATACGAAAGATACAGGGAACTAATAACCTGTAAGGCAATAAGCCAGCAAGAATTCGATGATGTTGAGGCTGCCTTTAAGCAGGCAGAGGCAGATATAAATTACTGGAAGGCCGCAACAGAAACTGCCCAGATCAATCTCGGATACACAAAGGTGGTGGCACCCATTTCAGGCCGTATTGGAAAATCCTATGTAACGGAAGGTGCACTGGTCACGGCAAATCAGCCTGTGGCACTTACCACAATCCAGCAAATCGACCCCGTATATGTGGATATACCCCAATCAACAGTAGAGTTAATGGAGCTTCAAAAAAGGCTTGAAGAAGGTAAAATCAAGTATGCAGGAAAAGACCAGAGTAAAATAAGGCTCGTCTTAGAAGACGGAACGATCTATCAAAAGGAAGGTGTCTTGCAGTTTAGAGATGTCACCGTTGATCCCACAACAGGCTCTGTAATCATAAGGGCCACTTTTCCAAATGATAAAGAAAAACTTTTGCCCGGTATGTTTGTAAGGGCCATTGTAAAAGAAGGGGTGAATAAGAATGCCATATTGATACCCCAGCAATCTGTAATGCGTGATCCCAAGGGAAACCCTTTTGTATTCATTGTGGATAATGAAGGTAAGGCCCAGATTAGACCTATACTCTTAGATCGGGCAATAGGAGATAAATGGCTTCTTTCAAAGGGCTTAGCCCCAGGGGACAGGCTGATTGTAGAGGGGTTGCAGAAAATAAGACCTGGAGTTCCTGTTAAGGCAACGGATTATAAGGAAGATGGACAAAAGCAAGTCCCTGACAGTCCCAGTGTACGGCTTGATTCTAATAAAAAAACAAAATAGAGAGGTTATAGATGCTATCTAAATTCTTTCTTGAAAGGCCTGTTTTTGCATGGGTTATTGCCATAATCCTTATGGTTGCCGGTGGGCTTGCCATCTATAACCTGCCCATTTCCCAGTATCCACCCATAGCCCCACCTTCCATTTACATCCAGACATATTACCCCGGTGCCTCGGCAGAGACAGTAGAAAACAGTGTTACCCAGATCATCGAACAGAAGATGACAGGGCTTGATAAGATGATATATATGTCGGCTACCAGCGATTCTTCAGGGACATCGAGGATCGAGCTTACTTTTGAGCCGGGAACCGACCCTGACCTTGCCTGGGCAAAGGTGCAGAATAAACTTCAGCTTGCCATGGCTTCCCTGCCAGAGGTTGTGCAGCAGATGGGTGTTACTGTAGGCAAGGCAACGAGAAACTGGCTTCTTATAGTAAACCTCATATCAGAAGACGGTAGTATGGACGGAAATGATTTGAGGGATTATGCCCAGTCCAACCTTGAAAAGGTGCTTGCCAGGATCCCCGGTGTGGGAGAGGTAGAAATATTTGGCACCCAGTATGCCATGCGTATATGGCTTGACCCTGATAAACTCACAAGCTATAACATGACCGTTGAGGATGTTGTTCGAGCGATTAAAACCTATAATGTGGAGGTATCTGCCGGTCAGTTTGGAGGCGCTCCTGCAGTTAAAGGTCAGAGGCTAAACGCATCCATTATTGTCCAGAGGCTTCTTAAAACCCCTCAGGAGTTTGCTTCTGTACCCATTCGTATAAATCCTGATGGCTCAATTGTGCGGGTAAAAGATGTGGGCAGGACCGAACTTGGAACAGAGACATACGACATTGAATCCTATTACAATGGCAAGCCATCGGCAGGTCTTGCCATAAGACTTGTTGCAGGGGCCAATGCCATAGAGACAGCGGATAGAGTCAAGGCGAAACTGAACGAGATGAGCAGGTACTTTCCTCCAGGTATGAGAGTTACCTATCCATACGATACAACACCTTTTACAAAGGTTGCCATATGGGAGGTGGTAAAGACCTTAATCGAGGCCATCATCCTCGTATTTCTTGTAATGTGGTTATTTTTGGGCAGCTTCAGGGCAACAATCATCCCTACCATTGCAGTGCCTGTGGTGCTACTGGGCACATTTGCTGTGCTTGGTCTCTTTGGATATTCCATAAATATGCTCACCATGTTTGCCATGGTGCTGGCAATAGGCCTACTTGTGGATGATGCCATAGTGGTTGTTGAAAACGTGGAACGTATTATGAGAGAAGAGGGCCTGCCTCCAAAGGAGGCAACGGCAAAATCCATGGAACAGATAACAAGTGCCTTGATCGGAATAGGCCTTGTATTGTCTGCCGTATTCGGTCCCATGGCATTTTTTGGAGGCTCAACAGGTATTGTTTACAGGCAGTTTTCCATAACCATCATTTCTGCCATGCTATTATCTGTTCTTGTAGCTCTTATCTTAACCCCAGTGTTATGTGCAAACCTTTTAAAGCCCATACCCCCCGGTCATGATTCATCAGAGGCTGCCTTTAGAATACTGAGGCCTTTTTTTGCATGGTTTAATAGAAGATTTTTTAAAGTAAGGGACATCTATGTAGCACTCGTTGGAAAGTCTTTTTCGAAGGTAACAAAATATATAATAGCCTACATAATTATTGTTGTGGCAGTGGGTGTAGTTTTTATGCGACTTCCCACTGCATATCTACCTGATGAAGATCAGGGTATGCTTTTATCTCAGGTAATTATGCCCACAGGTTCCACCTTAGAGCAGACAAAAGAGGTGTTGACTGAGGTTCAGGAGTATTTTAGAACAAAGGAAAAGGATGCAGTAGAATCCTGTATGTTTGTGGCAGGCATAGGTTTTTCCGGCAGGACCCAGTCAAACGGTATTGTATTTATAAAATTAAAGGACTGGCACTTAAGAAAGAGTAAAAATTTAAAGGTAGATGCCATAATAGGCAGGGCAATGATGAGATTTTCAGGATACAAAAAGGCCATGGTGTTCGTCTTTGCGCCGCCATCTGTAATTGAGCTCGGTAGATCAAGGGGTTTTGATTTTCAATTGCTCGACATGGGTGGTCTTGGGCACGAAAAGCTCATGGCAGCAAGAAATCAACTCCTCTTTATGGCAGCAAAGGACCCGAGACTTTCAATGGTTAGACCCAACGGTCTTGAAGATATGGCAGAATATAGAATTACTGTGGATAAAGAAAAGGCAGGCACACTCGGTGTTCCCATATCCTCTATAAACACAGTTGTTGCAGCCTCTTTTGGAAGTGCTTATATCAATGATTTTATCCACAACGGCAGGGTAAAAAGGGTCTATGCCCAGTGGGATGCACCGTTTAGAATGCTACCAAAAGATTTAAATAAGGTCTATGTAAAAAATACTTCAGGAAAGATGGTGCCATTTTCTGCTTTTGCAAAAGGTGAATGGGCAATGGGTTCACCGAGACTGGAAAGGTATAATGGGTTTCCAGCATTGAATCTTCTCGGTGAGGCAGCACCGGGAAGAAGTTCTGGAGAGGCCATGGTTGCCATGGAAGAGATTACGGCAAAGCTTCCCCAGGGAATCGGTTATGCCTGGAGTGATATTTCCTATCAGGAAAAGATCGCCACAAAACAGGCTCCCATTCTGTATGCCTTTTCAATCCTCGTTATATTCTTATGTGTTGCCGCATTATATGAGAGCTGGACAATACCTATAACAAACCTTTTAATGCTGCCACTGGGTGTATTTGGTGCCCTTATGGCCACATGGTTAAGGGGGCTACACAACGACGTATATTTCCAGATAGGATTTTTAACAACTATGGGCCTTTCAACAAAAAATGCTATACTTATAATACAGTTTGCAAGGGATAGATTGCTGAAAGGGGAAGGCCTTATTGAATCAACACTTGGGGCTGTAAGAACAAGGTTCAGACCTGTTATCATGACATCTTTTGCCTTCTTCTTCGGTGTGTTGCCCCTTGCCAAGGCCACAGGTGCAGGGGCAGGGGCCATGAAGGCAATAGGCACAGCCGTTGTGGGTGGCATGCTCTCTGCAACATTTATAGACCTCTTTTTTATACCCCTGTTCTTTGTCCTTGTCTCCCGGATATTTAAAAGCAAGCAGGTAAGAAAGGCACTGGAAAAAGATAATATTGTTGAAACTTCAGGGGATGGGAGGTAGTTATGAAAAATGCAATTATCTTTATATGTCTTCTTGTGTTTCTCATAGCAGGTTGCACCTTGGCACCCAAATATACAAGGCCTGATGCGCCCATCCCAAAAAAGTGGCCAGAAGGGGATGCATACAAAGAGATAAAGACGCAAACCGGAGAATCACCGGCTGCATTGAAATGGCAGGATTTTATTGTTGGTAAAAAACTTCAAAAGATCATAGAGATGGCCTTTGAAAATAACAGGGACTTAAGACTTGCTGCCTTGAATGTGGAGCAGGCCCGGGCGTATTATAATATTCAGAGGGCAGAGTTATTACCAGCCCTTGATGTAGCGGCAGCAGGGACAAGGCAGAGGGTGCCTTATGACCTATCAAGCAGAAAGATAACCGGGGTGGCAGAGCAATACAGTGTAAACCTCGGTTTATTATCCTGGGAGATAGATTTTTTCGGTCGCATAAGGAGCCTTAAAGACAGGGCACTGGAACAATACCTTGCAACAAAAGAGGCCCATAGAAGTGCAAAAATAACGCTCATTGCCACATGCGCCAGCGCCTATCTCACCTATGCAGCGGATAAAGAAAATCTCTCCAATGCAAATGCCACTTTAAAGGCACAGCAGGAGACCTATGATTTGATTAAAAAGCGCTTTGAAGCCGGACTTGCCTCTGAGCTCGATTTATACAGGGCACAGACCCAGGTGGATGCAGCAAAACAGGAGGTCTCAAAATACATCCAGCTTGTTGCCCAGGACGAGAATGCATTAAATCTGATTACAGGGGGAGTTGTGCCAAAAGAGCTTTTGCCTCAGGGGTTAAAAGATGTGACCCCACCCAAAGACATATCACCTGGATTATCATCGGAGATACTTTTAAGTAGGCCTGATATAATGGCATCAGAACATAACCTTAAGGCAGTAAATGCAATGATCGGTGCGGCACGGGCAGCGTTTTTCCCCCGTATCTCCCTAACCACAACCATAGGCACTGCAAGCTCTGAGCTATCGAGGCTTTTTCGTTCAGGCCAGGAGACCTGGAACTTTTCACCTCAGATAACCATGCCTGTATTTGATACCCGTGTATGGGCTGCTTATGAGGCAACAAAGGTGGAGCGGGAATATGCCCTTGCCCAGTATGAAAAGACGATCCAGACTGCATTTAAAGAGGTGGCAGATACCCTTGCAGTAAAGGGCACCATAGATGAACAACTGTCAGCCCAGAATTCCCTTGTTGAGGCCTTGGATAAGACATACAACCTTGCCACCATCCGTTATACAAAAGGGGTGGATAGTTATTTGAGTGTCCTCGATGCCCAGCGCTCTCTCATAAACGCACAGAAACTGCTTGTTGCTTTAAAACTTGCCAAGCTTACAAATCATGTAAGGCTATATGCGGTTTTAGGTGGTAGCGCTGATTAAGTAGAAATATATAAAAAGATGGCAATAAAAAGGGCCATAACAAACCTTCCCCTTCACTATGGTAAGGCACCTCTTTGGCTTTTTTCTCGCATGAAGAGGTTCTCTGCTGCCATCATAGAGATAATCCTTTTTGAATTCGGTCCAAAGGAACTGTTAAAAAGGCTTTCTGACCCCATCTGGTTTCAGGCATTGGGTTGTGCTGCTGGCTTTGACTGGCACAGTAGCGGTGTAACGACAACACTGTGCGGTGCCTTAAAGGAGGGTCTTTTGATGTTAGGGGATGATGCACCCGTTGCAATATGCGGGGGCAAGGCAAAAAGGGCGATTGAGACCCCCGGCGAGATTACAGTTTACGGGGATAGATGGGGCATGGATGTGTCAAAATTTATAGAATTGAGTAAAATCTGCGCAAAGATAGACAATTGTGCCATCCAGGATGGGTATAACCTCTATCACCATACATTTATATTCACAAAAGAAGGGGACTGGGCAGTAATACAGCAGGGCATGAACGAGGCCAATAGAACTGCAAGGCGTTACCAGTGGTTATCCAAAGATGGACTAAACCTTACAATGGAGCCCCATACAGGGATTACATGCGACAAAACAGATATCGTCCTTAATCTCGTTGCAGAGGAAAGTAGTGGCACGCAAACGGCAATTGTTGATTTTTCAAGGCAAACCCCGGATAAGATGGTAAAAATATGGACAGACATGACCATCTCAATGCCAAAAAGGCATTACATAACAGAGAGAGATTTTGATACCAAACGCCTGGGCAGGATCTTTAAAACTATCTACGAAGAAGAGCCTGCTAATTTTGAAGAAATAATGAAGATAAAAGGCGTTGGGCCAAAGACCATGGCTGCCCTATCCCTTGTTGCCGAACTCGTATACGAGAAGCTACCGAGCTTTAAAGACCCGGCAAGATTCAGTTTTGCCCACGGCGGAAAGGATGGCCATCCATATCCTGTGGATAGAAAAACATACGATAAGACCATCGAGACACTAAAGACCTGTGTGGATAAGGCAAAATTAAAAGACAGGGAAAAGCTCGACGCCCTAAAAAGGCTCGCATATTTAAATAGGTATTAAAGTAGGTCAAAAAAGGGTAAAATAAAAAAATGGAGACGATAAAAACAAAGATGTGGATAGATTATGACAAAGAGGCTGATGTTTTATATATAAGTTTTAAAAGACATCAGAAAGCCACTGATTCAGAGATGCTTAAAAACGTTGTATTGCTAAGATACAGGGAAGCTGAACTGGTTGGTATAACAGTGCTCGATGCCTCAAAGAGGTAGATCCATGCCAGTGATGTTTTTTAAAATAGAGGTTGGGCTTTTTAATGACATTGGTATAATAAAATTTTACCTTTATATTAAAGTGTAACTACCATATGGATGGGCATGGTTCGTATATTTTAGTTTACGTATAATATGGAAATGAATAATAGAGCGGGCACATATATCAAGCAATCAACTGGTTATAAGGCTTTTATGAAAGCACTTGACTGTCTCTCACTGAGATGTTGAATAAAAAAAGGCAAAAAAATGTGTATGTAAGGCAGCTTGTAACACCTGAATCCTTCCATATAAAAGTATTCAAGGCAATGGATATCCCTATTACATCCTTTAAAAAAAGAATTAAAATAGCATAAAAAAATATGTAGTGTAGAATTAAAATGATGAATCAAATAATATCAATATGTTATGAAGGAAAAGGGCGGAGTTGGGTTAGCACATGCATAACCGGCTGGCAATAGAGCGAGGTGGATTTGTTGGTTCGAGTTGAGGCGGTTATTATATCAGTAATAACTCAGCCAGTGCATTTCCGCTCGGCCTATTGCTCCTGTCCCTCCACAATGCGGATTTCATCTTCCGTCAGTCCGTAGAGTTGGTAAACCATCTGGTCAATTTGGCGTTCGTAATCACGGGTGTCTTCTTTGGGGTTTTGTTTTTTGGCGGAGAGAATTCTATCCACCAGCGCCTCAATTTGCTGGACAATGGACTGGTTGGCGGAGGTGATGGGAGGGAGGGGCATAATTTCAACATATTGATTTGATAATCTAAAACCTGTAAAACCATATTGATGAACAATCATTGAAACATATTCATAAATCAATTTAGAATTTAAAATTGCAATAATGTATTTGAGTTTATTCCCAGTAAAAAAAGCCATACTATCTAAAATAAAAACATTCGGCTCAACTAAACAAAATGTTGGTCCTTGTGTAATACGCTGCCACACTACCTTTTCCTTCTCAAACTCGGAGTAGTAGGCAATTTGGTCTTGTGTTTCAAACCATTTGTTTCCAGTCTTTTTACGAGCACCAAATCCAAGTTTAGGATATTTTTTACCAGATTGTTCCAACTGACGCATATCAAAATTATCAAGAAAGTATTTCTTTAGTGCAGGGTAATCATCAATATTCAAACGCAGAGCAGGAAAAGTCCCTATCACCCACAACCCTTGCCATTCGTAATAATAGCGCTTAATATCCCGTCCACGCAAAATAGGTTTGATAATTGCTTCGGTGCGACGGCGTTCGTCTTCATCTTTGCAATTGGCTAGTATCTCATTTCGCTTTTCAGTAGTAATGATAAAGGCTTCGTTAAGACCGGTTAAAATTCCACGATAAATATTTACATCCCACTCTTTTAAGGGCTTACCAATAGCTTCAATTTTTTCTTTAAGTTGTTGCTCTTTGCTTGAGCCAATAAACCAAGCGTCTTTAGAAAGGTTCTTAAGGACAACTCCCTTTTTGCCAAGCTGCTGGGAGATATTAATATCTTGGTTGTTTTCTTTTTCTAAAGTTACTGCCTTTAGTTGAAAGGTTTTAGACGGAGGGCTTTTTTGTATCAATAAGATATTTGTATCTACGGTTGCGCTTTCAAAAATTCCCGGTCCTAAATCAATGAGTATTTTAGGATTATATCTTGTAAAAAAATCTCTTAAAATTTCGCCATATCCAGCACGCATCCATTTATTTGAACTAATGTAGGTTAAGATTCCGTTGTCTTTAAGGAGTTTGAGTCCTCTTTCATAAAAAAGGCAATAGATATCTCCGGTGCGGTCAAAAGTCTGGTATCCGCAATTTTTATATAAATCAGCGTATTTGCGTTTTTCATCAAGCGTTTTTTGCAGTTGAATATACGGCGGGTTCCCAATCACAATATCAAAGCCATCTTTTACCCCAAACATCCATTCGGGGTCAAACCAGTCTGATGAGGCGTTCTGGTCAAAGAGGTCAAAAGAGGCAATCTTTCTGGCTATTCTAATAACAGAATCTCCTTCAATCTGTTTTTGAATACTTCTCAGTTTTTTTTCCTGCTCTTTAATGTTCCATTTTATCGCCTTAATTCTTTCTTTCCTTCTATCAATTTTAATCTGTACTATTTCTCCAAAAAGATTTAGTTGTTCAGATATTTTAATATCTTCCGGCTCTTGAATAACTTTTTGTAATTTTAATTTTTCATTTTCAATTGTTTGTTTTATTTGATTTATTTCATTTTTCTTTTGTTCAATTAAAAATTTTACAACTTCTTGTGCGAGTTTTTCTCTGAGTTTTTTGTATTGTCTTTGGCAGTTTGATTTTTCATTGCGAGTCTTTGCATTAAAATATTTATGTTGATGTTCTGCCAATTTATCCTGAATCTGCTTGATTTTATTATCTTGAAGCAATAAATCTTCGTGAGGAATTTCTAATCCTATCAAAGTATTAGCTGCTACAAATTTTGTCTCAAGATTAGGCAATGCCCTTATGCCAAAATTTTCTTTTTTTCTATCAACCTTCTGGTCAAGCAAAAGGGTTATAAAAAATCTAAGTTTGGTTATCTGAACTGCTATAGGCTGAATATCAACTCCATAAATGCAGTTTTCTATTAAATAGAGTTTTCTTGCATAATCTGGATAGGTTACACTCTCATCAAATACCTCATTTATCTCCCTGAGCATCTCTTCTCTTTGAAATTTATCCTTTTCTTTGAAGGCCTCCTCCAATGCCTTAAGCGCTTTTTGATACTGGAGTTCATACCAGAGTTTATTTTCAGGGTCTAATTTTTTTAGAACATGCACAAGCTTGTGCAGTATTCCCATTGGGAACGCACCGCTTCCACAAGCAGGATCGAGCATCTTAATACTGGCAATATTAGAGATAAGCTTTTGTCTTTCAGATTCTGAAAAATCAGGAGCATCTTCTGAATAAGAAAGAAGTAAGCGAAGTTTTTCTTCATCTATTTTATGAAATTTTGTTTTTAAATACACAAACAAACTTTCTTCAGCCATATAATCAACAATCTCACGAGGTGTATAGTAACTTCCTGTTGCTTTTCTTGCGGTTGTAGATGTCTCAGGATTATAGCATGCAAGAAGATTTTCAAAGACCTTACCTAAAAGCTCTGGGTCAAGAGCTATTTCCTGATCAACAGGCGTATTCTCATCTATAGTAAAGTTGTAGTTTTTGAGTATTTCAATTAAGCCTCTGATAGACTTGTTTGAGCCAAGACCATATTTAGAAAGGTCTACCTTTTCTCCTTCCGACTGAAAGAACAAATAATCAGGAACAACTGCCTGTTTTTTAGGATTTCTTGAGAATCCATCTATGTAAATAACCTTGCCGTTTTCATCTTCTTTGTCAAGACAGTCAAAAAGCCCTCCGTTTAAGAACGGTATGTCTTTAAAAAGCTTAAGCACCTCATCTTTACTTATGCAAAATTTGTCCTCATAACGATATAAAATCTTTACCCCATAATTATTTTTGTTTTCCGGGTACCCTTTATCTTCTGCCCAACCTCTTTCTTTTATTTTGCTGTTTAGTGTGGCAAAAAAGAGGTTTTGAAGTATGGCATTATAGTAATTGAAACCTCCTGGCTTAGCAAAATCTTTTACAATGTCCTTTAGCTTTTCTCTATCAAAAAGCGTTTTTAATGCAGGCTCTTTTTCCTTCAAAAACCAGATGAAAAGTATTCGGGTAATAAGCCTGATAAGATTTGTTGCATTATGAATCTCTCTATCTTCTTTTGCATCATCAGAATATTTATAATCACATGGAAATTTAATCTTATCCATTGCCCAGAAGTACCAGTTCTTTATCTCTTCATAAAACTGCTTTGTAACTGGTTCAACGCTGAATGCCTGTTTTATCTCGTTAAGGCTTGAAAAATTACATTCGCTAACCTGCTGGATGAAAGTTTTGTTTGTTAAGGTTTGATTTACATAGAAGGTAAATCTCCTAAAATAGCTGAATTTACGCTTTGTGCCAAAATATTCAGTATAAATCAAGGAAAATCTAAAATTCCCATTGATATCATAAAAAATAAAAATTCCGGCATCGGATTGAGTTTCTTTTAAGATTTTTTTACCGAGTTCGTATTGCGCTTTTTTTCCGGAGCGTTCAGAGAGGGGTTGAGTAACTAAAAACGCCCAGACGGACAGTTCTCCATCTTCAAGATTAACCTCTGCTATTTTTTGCGCATTTTGGAAATTGTTATCACCATAAGAAAGGGGTTCTTTGGGAAATCTAAATTTATTGCTTTTGCTGCGAAAAAATTTTTCAAAGCTGTCAGGAGAGAAATTTTTAATGATATCTTCTAAAATCTCTTTGCTCATTTTATTTTTTAATAATCTTCCAGTAACCGCCTCTATCTGGACCGATGCGTGTAATGAGCCCTGCTTCTTTCAATTTTTTTAAATTCCATTCCACACCGCGTCGGGTTAGCCCTGTTTTAAACATAATCTCCTTCTGGGTAATTTGAGGATTGGCCTGAATTAACTCTAAAATTTTCTCCACAGTTTTCTCCACAGTTTTCTCCACAGGCCTGTCAGCAGCCTTAGAGATACCAGCAAATTTCAAGTATTCATAACTCTGTTTGAAAGTTACATAGAAGTAGTTTTCGTTAAACTCAACCTTGGGGAAAGGCGCATTTTCTCTTTTGCAGATTTGCCGTATCCTTTCAAATCCTGTGCCCATCTTCTCGCCAAAGTGAATTTTAGAAAATAAATCCGCAATAATCTGATTTCTTCTAAAAACAGTTTTCCCAAAAACAAAATGAGATGGCATCTGCCAATAATTCTCTATCTTTATTCTGTCAGGTAAAAACCTCAAGATATTATTATGACCATGCTCAAAATAGTACTTATGCATCACAGAATTAATCACTGCCTCCCTGATGGCGTCAAAAGGGTATTCATAGATATTTTCTCTTTGGGGCTTACCTGTAAAACGATAAGCAACTTTTGTATATAATCTTACAAATCTCATAACCTCTTCCACTATCTCAAACAAACTGCCTTCTATCTCTTTTCTGTCGATAATGTCTACCCCCGCAGTGTCCTTAAATAAGGCGACAGTAAAAACAGACCAGGGAATAAATCTTTGTGGTTCTTTGGCAAAGAAAAGAATACCTGTATTATTAAAATAGAGTCTGCCTTCCTGTTTTTCTGCCACCCCCAGACTTATGAGAATTTTTTCAACATCATCTACTCTTGATATTTCTGCCAGCTTTAGAAATCTTTTTAATTTATCTTTATCAAAGTCCTTTGGGTAGTTAAATTTTGTTTCAATAAGTTCGTCAAATCTGATTTTTCCTTCTGATTTAAAAACTTCAATAATTTCATTCCGGGACATCTTCTGGGAATTTGGCCCTATCCTCTTGAAAAATCCTGAAGAACATTCATAGGGTTTGTCCGTGCCTTCACGGACATTAATAACCAATATATTTTCAATCTCTTCTAACGAAATGAATGGCTTTGGCCTACAGTTATTTGCAATATCCTGGATTTGTGACTTAAGTTTGTTTGTGATAACGATGCCTTTTGGTTGTCCACTATCTGTTACTCCTACAAGAATCCTGCCTCCTGAAGAATTAGCGAAGGCAACCATCTCTTTATCCAAGCTGTTGATGCTCTCTTTGAATTCAATCTTGTATCCTTCACCTTCTTTTAGAATCAGTTTTAATTCTTCTTTTTTCATATTATTTTTTGGTTCTCTATGGCTACGATGATTTCCTTGGCTAAATCTTTCTGACGTGCTTTTTCTTTTTCAAGATAGTCTTCGCCAAGTTCGTCTCGTAAAGCGTAAATTTCTTTAAAAAATTTCTTTAATTTTTCCTCATTTTTAGTCTCCAAATTGGCAATTCTGCGTAAAGTGTAATCAGAAAGCGTTCCGTAATCTGTGATATCTTCCAGTAGTGTTTTAAGAAATCCTTTAATCTTAAATACCTCTTCGTTGTTAATACGATAAATAAAGTGTTTAAGGTTGTTAATTGCTTTTTGCTCAAGGCTTTGTTCAGTTAAGGGGGTTGATTTAAAACCCTTAAAACTTTTTATTTCTTCGTAAACATCCCAGAATTGCTCGCTTAGGTCGAGCCCTTTTTCGTCTGGTGGACAAGAAATCTTTTCAAACACTTCCTCAAGGGTTGCTTGATAAATCTCTGGTTTCTTTTCGGTATATTTTGCCCCTTGGATATAAAGCCTGTTCTTTTTTATAAATACGAGGAGTTCATCTTCGGTCGACCCCTTGGCAACCTTTACCCTAAGGGGAAATTTATCTAAAGAAGATATTAAATCAGGATTATTTTTCTGAATCTCGAGAAATATATTAAGCACTTTTGTGTAGAAGCTTTCTTCTTCCAATCTGTCGGGATTCTGTTGGATACGTTCATATAGTTTTGCTGGTGTCGGCTCCTCATCAATATCAAATATCTTAGCATCTTCGCCTAATGTATTATGAATCAGAAACATCTTATTACTGGCTATTTCGCGCGATTTTACAAGTGCTGCGCCTTTCTCAGTAGGAAAGAAGTTTACAATATAGAGCTCATCAAATACTTTTTTGCTGATACGATTTATACGACCTACACGCTGAATAACTCGCACTGGATTCCATGGGATATCGTAGTTAATAACCATCCCTGCGCGGTTCAAATTAAAACCCTCTGAGATTCTGTCTGAAGAAAGCAAAATATCATATTTATCTTCTTGCTCTGGATAAGAGGCGTCAAAGTTTTTGTTGATTTCCTTTACTTTGGCGGAAGATAAATCTCCGGCTACAACCAGCACTCTATCTGGGAATTCCTTATCCAATATAGGTTTAAGATAATTAACGGTATCCACATATTCGGAAAAAATTACGATTTTTCTTTTGGGTTCTTTTCTAAGTTGGGATTTTAGGTTGTGAATAAGGCATTCAGTTTTTGGGTCATTTCTATCTTTAACCAACCCCAACCTGCGTAGAGAATTAATAATTTCATCAAATAATTTAAGATCAGAATCAATATCAGATAAAAACTCATCTTTATATCTAAAACGAGATACTTCATAAATCTTATGGTTTTTAGGATATACTCCTTGGGTTATTTTTTCAGCATATTCTTTTAAATAGATCTCTATTTCATCAGGCTCTTTATCGTATATCCTTTCTAAAAGCCCTCTATCCAATATATACCTATGGGTCTTGGCAATAAATTGTTGCACAGATTCAGTAATATGCTTAAAGTTTTTTAAACTCTGCTCAAAAGACCCGAAAGAGCTCTCAAAGCGCTTGACGAGCAAGCGGCGCATAAAGTCATAGAGGTTGCGCTGTTGAATAAATTCAAAATTCTCTTTGTCCGTTAGTTTATCTGCGATAATTTTTTCTCTTTCTGCTTCATATTCAAAAGGTCGGTATATGGCACCCTTGAATCTTCCGCCTTCATCCGGATCGGCAAAATATAGCTTTATTACATCATCATAAAAATCTGATTGCTTTTTTGTTAACTCAAAAAACCATTCCTTAGGGTCAGCTACCTTAGATAAGTTTTTGACTTCTTTTTTATAATAGGGGTTAAATTCTAAGTCTAAGCGATTACGGCGGATAGTTACTGGCTCAATTACATCCCGTATTTGTTTGGCAAGATATTTCGCTCTGGTTTTTACTTTCTCTAATGCTTTAGGTGGTATAAACTCTTCGCCAAACAGCGCTTTATAATAATCATATGCCTTTAGTTGTTTCTGATAGTTATTTGAATTCCAGTACTTCTTGATATATGCAAGGCGATCGAAAATACCCTTGAATGTCTTGAACCTATCAACTAAATTATTCTCCAAAGTAATAACAGATTTTTTGGGTGTTATAAATAACTTAAGTAAGGACAAGATATCACCTGGCCGATTATTAAACGGGGTAGCCGTAAGAAGAATAACGATTTTATTCCTGCAGATATTTTTTAAATATTCGTAACCTTTTGTATCCTGGTTTCTAAACCGATGCGCTTCATCGATAATGACGACTTCAATATCTTTGGCTTTTGTCCTTATAACTTCCTGTAGTTTCTCTAAATCACCCAATGACCATACTTCCCAATCGTGAAGGCCAAACTGCTCTTTATACATATTCCAGCCAGAATCTTTTTTTCTTGGGTCTCCCATAATACCGGGAGGACAAATTATTACTCCACGACTTCTTAACTGCCGGGCAACACAGCAGGCTATAATTGTTTTCCCTAAACCGACAACGTCTGCCAAAATAAGCCCGTTATTCTTTTCAATTATAGCTAATGCCTGAGAAATAGCATCCAATTGATAATGATAAGGGGTATAATTGTTGTTTCGAAGTATATCAATAAGAGATTGTCCAATTTCTTTTCTTTCAAAAGAATCAAGATAAATCTTTAAAACCAAGATGAATGCTTCGAAAGGAGTAATTTTCTTAATTAGAGTCTCTTTTTCGATTATTTCTACCAATCTTTCTTTTAGAGTCTTATTCTCCGTAATTGGAATTGACTCATTTTCCCATAAATGGTCAAAATAACTCTCAGTGTCTTCAAAACCATAGTCACTTATCTCAACATTGAATTCTTCCTGGGTGGCAAGACCTGTTTTGGTAAGATTACTGCTCCCAGTAATAAAAAGATTTTTACGACCTATCTGATCGCTCTGTAATTTAAAAATATATAATTTTGAATGATTAGGGCGGAGTGTTTTTCTGATAATAATTCTATCTTGTTTTATAAGGCCAACAAAAAATCTAACCTGTTCGTAAAACTCATACGTATCAAACTGGTCAGAATTGATAGATTTTTTTACTGAATTAAAAAATTTGTAACTTATTTCTTCATTTGAAAGAGAGCTACTCTGGTCATCTAAGTCAGCGTATTCAATGATTTGATAATTCAACTTATCAATATTAAGTCCGACCAATACTTTTAACATTACCTGTGAATTTTTTTTAAGTTCTGCGTAAAGCTCTCTTATACCGGAGAAATAAAAAAATCCTACCAGGAACTTTAATTCTTCGCTTTTTTTTATCAGTTCTGCTAATCGCTTTTTTAGATTTTCTGCGTCACTATTAGTTATAAAGTTTCTCATGCTTTTTTATAATAAAAATGTTCATGACACATGTTTTTTTGATTATAACCCCGCGTTAGAAACAATAATAAAAAATAAAATTTTAGTCAATCTGTCTCATCTTATTTTTATGTACTATTTTTATTCATTTTATCCAGTTGCTATAAAAATATCAAAGCATTTCTTCATTTATCAGATATCAATTAACACTGACACCTGTATGTCAGAGATATATTCCCTAAAGGGGAGGGATTATTCACCGCTTTTTTCCTGATCATTCCTATACTCCAGTATCTCTCTATAATTTCCCCCAAATTTTGGAAGTCCATTAGGTTGGGTTTCTCTCTGATTCCAGATAAGATATGAAAAAATAAAGGAGAGAGGAAAATGGCTGGGTTCAGACTACACAAGAAATCGCAAACTACCGATAAAATCTCAAGCCAAAGCGATGTGAAAGAAATTACTGACAGTCATTTCTATCTAAGATATGCTGCAAAAAAGCTTATGAAAAAATTTAGGGAAAGCGCGATTAAGGACATTCAGAATCACATTAAGCACTGGAAATAAGAGTTCAACCTTTTTATACCATAGCAGCAAAGAAGGCACTAAATTTAGATGTAAAAAAGGCTTATATTCATTACTTAGATACGCTTTCAGACCTGAAAGGGTCGAGGTATTGACTATGCCAGAACAGCTTAAATATGCTAAAAAGGCTGAGATGGTCCATTTGCTTTATTAAATCTTTTTCATTCTGAAAATCTTTCAGAAGGCATTATCTCAGAGGCAGTGGCATTTCCAAAAAAAGATTATAGAAGGGGCATTAAATATAATGCAACATCTGTAATAATTACCCACAATCATCCAGGAGGGCTTCCAGAACCATCTGAGCCATCGTTCAAAAGCCTCTTCAATTATCGCACGCTCCAGTTTTCCTTTTTACACTGCTTTACATATTCATACTTTAAGGACCTCCATAGTCTTTCTGTAAATATGTTATCCATTGCCCTGTCTTTACCATCCATGCTTATCCTGATGCCACTGGCAAGTAGTATATTTGTAAAGTCTTTACTTGTAAATTGTGATCCCTGGTCTGAATTGAATATATGGGGTTTACCAATGGTGAGTGTCCTATACAATGCCCTTGGTAAAGGATACGGATATTTTATAAAATCCTCTAAGATTTTTAGACTCCGGTGTTACAAAGCAAAAGTGTCTGAAAAAGCGGTACCATTAATGTAAGTTACATTGACATCAATTTTTCTATAGATTATAATGGGTATATTAAGCCTTACCAAGGATAAATCTTTTGAAAAAGACAAAAATTGTAGTTTCAATCCACAGAGACTTTTTATCAGTGGTCACCACCTTTGTTGAGAGGTCCTCCATTGCCTTGGGCCTTGGACAAGATGAGGCACTCAGGCTTACCCTGGCCTCAGAGGAGATCTTCTCTTATCTCTGTAGCATCATGAGGGAAGACAAGGGCCTTGAGGTTACCTGCACAGGGGGGCTGTATTTTGTTGCGGTTGATTTTTTCTTTGGTAGGGTAGAGCTTTCATTACAGGCATTTAATATTACGGCAGGGATTACATCGGACAAGGTGGAAGACTTAGAGGACATGGGTCTACTTATTGCCGCCCGCTCTGTTGATCAACTATCCCTTGAAGAGATACAGGGTGGGGGGATTGTATTGAGGCTTATTAAAAACAAGGCATATCCATCCCCTCAAGATATGAAGCCCCCTGAGACCCCCATTCTTTCTTCATATTCCATAAGGCCCCCGACGCAGGACGAGATAAAGGTGCTGTCAAGTCTTATCTTAAGAGATTATCGAGACCATATTATCCCCCATGCCTTCAGATACCCTGGCAGACTCATAGATATGGTGGCGAGCACTATATACAAAATAGTTATTGCCGGGGACGACAGGGGTTTTATAGGTGGTGGGGCTATGTGGCGAAGGATGAATGAAAAGATAGTTGAGTTCTATGGCCCATATCTTTTTAACCAGAAAGATAACCTTGAAATGGCAGAATCCCTTTTTAATGCCTGTTTAGAGCAGATAGCCAGAACAGAGATCATGGGACTACTGTGTAGATTTACAACAGACTGGTTTCCAAGGGCGCTTTTTGAACCCATTGGCACTGCTGTACTGCATTATGAAAAAACCGGGCCCAAAGAGATAACATGGTATTATCGGGGCCTCAACGAAGATACAGGGACACATGTGCATGTCCCAAAGAAACTTGCAGGCTATATGGAACATAAATACAGAGAGCTTGCCCTTCCCAGGGAGGTCTATATAACAGACTACTCTGGCGAATACATGGGTGAACATTCAGTGTTTGCATCTGATTTCGATAGAGAACTAAACCAGGTTACAATGAGACTACTGTGGCCTGGAAGGGATAGCCTTGAGAATATAAAGAGACACCTTGCTGTATTCAAAAAAGAGCGCATCCTTAATACCTTCTTTGCCGTAGACCTTGGCGTTGCAGCACAGGCATCCATAGTAGAAAGTCTTATGGAGTGCGGTTTTGAACCAAAAGTATTAATCCCCTATGGAGGGAGATCAGACCTCGTTATATGCCAGTTCTCACCATGAACCCTCTTTCCCTTGACAGGCTCACCCCATCATATATAAAGACCTTTGAGGCATACATACCCAGTAAACCGGACGAAGAACTAAAAAAAATCTTTAAAACACCCTTTCTATACCGGCTTAATAACAATGAAAATCCCATTGGACCACCATTGGCATCGCAGGAGGCTATAAGGCTTTTTTCACCCCCCAGGGCAGCCGTATACCCCAGCGGTGATTCATACTATCTGAGGCAGAGACTTGCAGATAAATTCGGGATGTTGCCTGATCAATTCCTTGTGGGAAACGGTGCCAATGAGGTGATAACATTTGTTATAAAGGCATTCTGTGAAAAAGGGGACAACATCATAACAGCAGACAAGACCTTTGCCGTGTATGAATGGGTTGCCATATTCTCCGGTTTCGAGGCAAGGCTTATCCCTCTTAAGGATTTTGGCTTTGACGACAAGGCTATGCTTGATGCTATAGACAGAAATACCAAAATAATATTCATATGTAACCCCAATAACCCTACAGGGACATACTGGGACAGAGACAGGGTTATAAGGTTTCTCGAGGCAGTGGATAACAGACAGATTGTTGTTATGGATGAGGCGTATTTCGAGTTTGTGGAAAAAGAGGACTACCCTGATTGTATGTCCCTTATCCCGAGATACCCCAATCTTGTGGTATTCAGGACATTCTCCAAGATGTATGGGCTTGCAGGCTTGAGGATTGGATACCTGGCAGGAAACCTCGATGTTGTAAATACCATAAGAAAGACATGCGTTGTATATTCTGTGAATTCCATAGCCCAGGAGGCAGCCATTGCCGCCATGGACGACACAGGGCATATACAGAGGACAAGGAGGCTCGTGGCAGAAGGCAAGGAATTTTTAAGGAGGGAATTAACCAGGATGGGCCTTTTTTATGTGGCCGGTGAAGGAAATTTTATGATGATAAAGCTACCCATAAGCGATACACTTGCCTACAGAAAGCTCATGAACCATGGGATTATGGTTCGCACCATGACCGGGTTCAGGTTTCCCGGTTTTATAAGGGTTACCATATCCGAATTACCTGTAATGGAGGCATTTATCCATGCCTTGAGAAAGATACTCTGATGGAGAATAAAAGTTCTATCCTTACAAAGAGGTTCATATGCCTCAATATTATATACTTTCTCGTATTCAGCAACCTTGCCATCTTCTTCAATTATTACAACTATCTGGAGACACTCCCCATAGACCATAAATGGTTTGGCTTTTTAATGGGGTTTGACGCCCTTATTGCACTCATATTAAGACCCCTTGTAAGCCCTTTCTTCACCCCAAGGAATGCACCTATTTCTATACTCTGGGGTACCATTTTTGTCTTTCTTTCCCTTCTCGGATACGCAGTAGCAAAGACCCTTATACCCATGATCCTTGTAAGGGGCATCCACGGTATAAGCATTGTTGTCCTCTCCAGTGCACTCACTGCCTATACAGTGGCGTTTATACCCCCAGAGCGAAGTGCCCAGGCATTTGGCATCATCTCAGTGAGCTTTCTTCTGCCCTATACCGTCATACCTTATGCAGTGGAGTGCATATTATCATGCCTGAAAAGATACGAATTTATGTTTGTGTTTGCCTGTGTCCTTATGGCCCCTGTTTTTCCCATACTGTTCTATATCAATAGGAGGTCAAACCAGAAACCACTGGCTATGAATCCAGGGCATACGGACAAGGTGTCTTTGAGGGACATGATCATCAACATCAAAAACAGGCAGGTGGCGTCGTTGCTTGCCATTTCAGTGGTTACCTTTATCTCTTTTTCAGCCCTCTATTATTTCCTAAAAAGTCTTGCCATACATATAGGCTCATCAGATACAGGGTATTTCTTTACCATATACGCTATAACCATGATAGGCGTGAGGGTCATGGGAGGCCACTATTTTGATAGGGTTAATAAATTTGTCCTCCTTTCCCTTGCTATAGCCTTTACAGGGATATGCTATATTTTTATTGGAAGGGTCGGCTCTATGGCCATGTTGTATGTATATGCCTTTTTTTTCGGCATAGGCATAGGTGTTTTGTTCCCTATATTAAATGGTATTGCCTTTGATATCTCCCATGCAAAGATGAGGGGTGTAAACCTCAACCTCATAATTGAGACAAGGGACCTCGGTTTTTTCATAGGTCCTGTTGTATCTGCCTATATAATAAAGCACCATAGCCTTGAATCCCTATATATGTTCTGTGGCATCATATCCATAGTCTCATTGATTTTGATGCCATTTCTCAAAAAAAATAAAATTGAAAAAGGTGATTAGATGGAGAAGGGAATCGAGATTGACATCTTCAGACCTCAATATGCCGATGGTATTGTCCGATGTTTCCAGGCAGTATACGGTGAGGGATATCCTATAAAGGCCTTCTATGACCCCCAGGCACTGGAGAGGGAGTTCAAGGAGGGCAATCTCTATCCTGTAGTCGCCATAAAAGATGGAAGAGATATTATAGGTGTAATGGCTATATATCGCTCATCAGCGGTCAATAAAAATCTCTATGAGGCAGGGGCAGGGGTGGTGCTTTCTGAATACAGGGGCTACAATACCTCGAACATGCTCTATGGTTATATCTGTGAGAGGTTGACAAAGATTACAGGTATAGAAGAGATGTTCGGTGAGGCAGTCTGTAACCATACAAAGATACAGAGGGTTGTCCTGCATTATGGAAATGTGGAGACAGGGATTGAGATAGATTTAATGCCAGCAGAGGCATACATAAAGGAGAAAAGCAGTGCCGGCAGGGTGTCTGTTAGTATACATTTTATGTGCCTCAAGGACAAACCCCAAAAGATATATGTCCCGAATGTATATGAGGAGGAATTTGCCTTTTTATACGAGGATAAAAAAAGAAGTCGTGTTTTTGTGGTTTCAGAAGAAATGGCGCCATCGGATTCTGTAACGCAAGGCAGTTTTGAATACTATGACATGGCACAGGTAGGCCGTATTATGGTTTTATCCACAGGAGAGGACTTGGAATCATTTATAGATAACTATGAAAAGGACATTTTATCAAGGGGCGCCCTTATCTCCCAGGTATTTCTGAGACTCGACAACCCCTCGGTTGGTCAGGCCGTGGATATCCTCAGGGGAAGGGGCTATTTTCTGGCAGGTATCCTACCCCGGTGGTTTGATATAGATGGTATGTTTATGCAGAAGGTATATAGAGAGCCCAACTGGGATGGTATCAATCTATATTCGTCAAGGGCAGAGAGGATATTGGAGATGCTAAAAAAGGACTGGGGGGATATCCATAGGGGATAAATTCCCTTGTATTGTTATTTTTAACCATGATATTATTTTTTTGATGATGGATTCTAAATAGTTGAGAGCCTGAATTAATAAATATGATAAAATCACTTGATGGTAATACTACAAAAGTTTTGTTTTAAATTATAAAAAGGGAATTAAACATGAAAGGTTATATTTTTGCCTGCACTGACAAAACAGAAAAAGAATGCTTTGACCGCATGGTCTTTGCAACGAATAAGCTGTATGGAGACAATGTATTACAGATAGAAAGTGGTGATATACTCTTTCTATACAATATGGACAGCGATTCTCTATATGGTGTTTTTAGGGCTAAATCAAAGGGCAAAAAGAATATTGTCCCTGAAGCATGGAAGGGCATGTATCCATATCAGGTAGAGGTAGAAAAAAATGGTGAAATAAAATCTGTTAAGGGTACCAAAAAATTATTTTCAACAATTGGTATAAATTGGAGATTATTTTTAGATGAAGACGGGATAAACACACTAATTGATTATCTAAATGACCCGATTAAATTTGATATAGAGAAGGTAGCAAAAAGAAAGACAAACACAAAGTTAATACAGGATGAAAAACCTATACTTGAATCAACAACCCTGTGGGATTACCCCAAACAGAGTTATGGAAAAAAACAAAAAGGAGATAATAAATATGCCGGGGTCACGCCTGCCTTTATAATCTATAATATGATTAAACGTTATACAGAGCCTGGTGACCTTGTTGTTGATCCCATGGCAGGCAGTGGAACTACCCTTGATGTATGTATAGAAGAAAACAGAAGGTGTATAGCCTATGAGATTGCACCACCAAGGCCTGATATAATCCAAAATGACGCAAGGAATATACCTCTTTCGGACAGCAGCGTGGATATGATCTTTATTGATTCACCATATGGGGACAATATCAAATACAACAACCATCCTGACAATATAGGCAATATTTCCGCAGAGGATGAAAGGTTCTATGATGAGCTCGAAAAGGTCATGAAGGAGTGTTATCGGATTCTAAAACCGGGAAAAGTCCTTGGATGGCTTATTGGTGACCAGTGGGTTAAAAAGAGATTTACGCCTGTTGGTTTTAAGGTTTATGAAAGGTTATGCAGATATTTTGATACAGTGGATATTATCTGTGTTGCCCGGCGAAATCAGACATCTAATACAGGTATATGGCACAACAGGGCCATACGCTTTAATTTTTATTTAAGAGGGTTTAAATATCTATTAATAATGAAAAAACCCGATAGCACCAACCTAAAAAATATCTCCAAAAAGACTGAATGGACACAATATAAAAGAGGTAAAGAACAAAAAAATACTGATGGCCAGACATAAAGGCAAGAGAATGACATTTAAAACGCTATTAGAGATATATAATGAAAAAAAGCAGTTATATGGAGATGATGTTTATAGATATATCTCAAAGATATTAAAAGAGGCAAAAGAGTTACATAGGGAATACTTTATGAATAGTTCTGCTGCAGCTAAAACACTGGCTGCAGGTAGAGTGCCTGACCATGAGCAGTCATGGCGGGCATTTAAAGGGAAAAACCTTGAGAAGCTTGTTATGCATATAATAAAGGATGAGGTTGAGCAGCTCGGCTTGAAGATTATAGAAGGCAATACCCTTGAAAGGACAAACAGCAAAAACCTTTCAAGAGAACTGAATATGGTAAAAAGAAACCTGCTTGTTGATTATGGGGAATTTGGTGCCCACCTCCCTGATGTTGATTTGATTATATACGACCCCCGGGATTATAGGGTTGTATCGGTTATATCGAGTAAGGTTACTTTAAGGGAGAGGATTGCACAGACAGGATACTGGAAGATAAAACTATCCGATGACGAGGTTACAAGTCATATTAAAGTCTTTTTTGTAACGCCTGACGAGGATGGCACGCTTACAAAGAGATACCCTGCCAAGAAAGGCAGGGCTATCGTAGAAGTAGATACTGATGGAAGCTATGTTATGAGCGAAGAAGAGATTGAAGAGAGCGAAAAGGTAAAAAATTTTAACAGATTTATAACCGACCTTAAATTGCTTATAAATAGAGCATAGTTTTTTCAACGCAGATTATGCATGTCTATTCCAGATAACCTCATATATAAGACCTTGCGATACAGGTGGTTTATCTTCTGGGTCCTTGCTGTCCAGTATTTACTTGTGTATTTTCACAGGGTGTCACCGGCTGTTGTTGCCTCAGACCTTATTAAAGGCTTTCATATATCCGGTACCTCCCTTGGTGTCCTTGCCTCTGCCTATTTTTATTCATACGGGGCAATGCAGATACCTGTTGGTATGCTCTCTGACCGCTGGGGTGCAAAAAAGGTTATAATCCTCTTCAGCCTCATTGCTGCATGTGGTTCTGTTTTATTCGGCCTGTCTAAAAGTTTTGGTCTGGCTGTAGTTTCCCGAGTCTTGGTAGGTCTCGGTGTCTCAGCCATATTCATAGCAACGATGAAGATACTTGCCCAGTGGTTTAGGATAAGGGAATATGCCCGCATATCCGGGACATTGATGTCTATAGGTGGTGCAGGGTGGTTTTTTGCCACTACACCCCTTGCCATTGCCTCCCAGGCCTTTGGCTGGCGCATATCTTTTATTGCCATAGGCTTTATATCCTTTATTATGGTCTTAATAACATGGAGGATTATAGCAGATACACCAGAGAAAAAAGGCCTCCCAGAGATAATTGAGCCGATACATACAGAATTAAAACAGGGCCACAGGGGTATAAGGGATATGGGCCTTATCTTCGGACAGAGGCATTTCTGGGCAATAGCCATATGGTTTATATTCAGAGGCGGTGCATTGTTTGGCTTCTTCGGTCTATGGGCAGGTCCTTATCTTGTAGATGTATACGGTCTATCTCGGCAGGCCACAGGAAATATCTTATCCATGATAGCCTTTGCCATGATATTTTTAAGCCCTGTTCTCGGTCACCTATCTGACAAGACCTTCTCCAGCAGAAAGAAGATACTTGTAGGGACATCTATAATTAATGTACTGTGCTGGCTTGTTATGGCCATCAACTTTAACAAACTCACACTTTCAGGGCTATATATAATATTTTTCCTTATGGGTATTACCATCAGTTCTGTGGGGACAATAGCAATCATTGCTACAAAGGAGTATTTTCCCCCTGAGATTGCAGGGACATCCATGGGGACCATGAATATATTCCCTTTTATAGGAGGTCTGATATTTCAGCCTCTTTTAGGTTATATCCTCGATAGGACAGGGAAGGCAGGGGGTGTATATCTGCCTTCTGGCTATCAGACCATCATATGGATACTTTTTATCACGAGTATCCTTGCCCTTATGAGCGTTTTATTTTCCAAAGAGACATTAAAAAAACATAGACACCTTATAGAGGAGGAACAATGAAGAGGTTAGCGGTTATATTTTGTCTGGTATTTTTATTTTCCTTTAATTTATGTCTTGCCGGGGAGGATGGCATAGAGGTAAAGGTCTTGACAAAGACTGAATATTCATGGGATGGTAAGGCCCTTCCCGAATACAGAAATGCAAAGCCGGAGATAACTATACTGAAGATTACCATACCGCCAGGGGTGGCATTACCAGTACATCAGCACCCTGTGATAAATCTGGGGTATATGTTAAGCGGTGAGCTAACTGTCTTTACAGAGGACGGTAAGGTTTTATACCTCAAGGAGGGCGACCATATAGTAGAGGTTGTAAACACATGGCATTACGGCAAAAACACAGGCACAAGACCAGCAGTTATATTGGTCTTCTACATGGGATACGAGGGGACGCCAATAACTGTCTATAAAAAATGAAGAGTTCTTTGAAAGAGGTCTCTCGTGAGAAGCCTATGGCATAAGTCTGGAGCGTATAAGCCTTATTATCCCATTTATCTTCTCGTCCGGTATGGCTGAGAAATCAATCTCTCCCCCCTTGAGATATGGGGCAAGGGCATTGTATATATCATGGGTGATACCGCCATACTGCCCTATAAAAGACTGGAGCCTTGAGGATAGGCTGAATTCGAGCCTCTCCCTTGGTTTAAGGTATAGATAGGCATCTATGACAGAGAGCATCTTTTTTCTGTCTTCCGGGAGCCTCCCATTGACATCGAGGAGATTGGATGCACTGTCACTTACAATAGTGGTAGATGTATCTGTATTTTCGATGATTATCCTGATCTCCTTTACCACCTCTTCCTCCTGTGCCTCGGAGAATGCACCAGCCTCCACTGCCTTCATAAGGCCTGTCTGGGGGAATATCTCAAGGGTTCTTATACGGATATAATCAGGTCTTGCCTTTGTAAGGACCCTTGCCGTCTCATATGCATGCTCCTCTGACCACATAACCCCGCCAAGCCCGGGCATGATGTAGACAGATGGGGATATCCCGGCCTCCCTGGTCTTAAGACAACCCTCTATATGTTCCTCGGCAGTAACGCCTTTCTTCATAAATGTCAGCACCTTGTCGCTGCCACTTTCTATGCCGAAGTGGATACGGTTTAGGCCTGCCTCCTTAAAGGCCCTTAAATCATCTAAAGACATATTTGAGGCAGATTTGGTCCTGCCGTATATGGTAAGGCGATTTATAGTGGGGAAACAGGCCCTTATATACCCTGCAACCTCGGCAAAAAATCCAGGGTCAACGAGGAGTGTATTTGCATCACCGAGAAAACAGGTCTCGCCACCCCCCATGCGCCATGTGTATACATGTTCCAAGCTGTCTTCTATGGTAGGCCTGTCTTTGAACCACCTGGAAAACCACTGGATGCGGGGGTCTTCATAATCAGGATAGTCTTTTTGGTTATCTCCTGATGCACTGACACCTGGCTCGCATAGATCCCTGATAATCCTCTGTATCTCCCTGTAGCCCTCCTGGATAGATGACATGCCAGAGATGACATTCTCCATGAGAAAATCATCTATCAGCCTTGCCCTGTCTATATCCCTTTTTACATCATCTATGGTCCTCCTGGAGAACTTGGCACCGAATTTGTAAACAGGGCAGAACAGGCACCTATTCCAGCCGCAATTCCTTGTAAGGCGGAATGTAAGACTGTAGTTTTCTGTTGGCGGCCTGATGGAACATATCTCAAAGGGTTCTAATACCTGTGCGTTTCTCGTATTACATCTCCTCTTTTATATCTACCTTAATGGAATACATGGAGGGGATAGGCACTAAATGGGGTATCTGGATATCAAATCCCACCTCCCCTCCATCCTCTAAAAACATACTGTCAGAACATTCTTTGATGATATGTTTGTCCTGGTCATAGAGGATTATGGTCGTCTCGATCAACAGTTCTTTACCCCTTTTACTTACTATTGAACCAATAACCTTTGCCCAGAATGGTGCTGCCAGTTGTGCACAGCAGGGCATGGGCGGGAAAAGGACAGCATGCTTTTTTAGTTCCACATCCTCGGGCAAAAGGACATCTACCAGTTTAAGCTGTGTTTTAGTTGTCTCTTCCAGGCAGATATTCTCCATATTAAACCTGTCTTGGGTTTATTCCTGGCTCAGGATAACAACCTCTACCTTCCCCTTCAACCCCTCTGAGAACCTCTGGGCATCTGAGATAGAGCCTATTATGGCACCGTAATGCATGGGTATTGCTATATCAGGTTTTATATCCAGGGCTGCCAAAACAGCCTCCTCTGCTGTCATGACATACTTACCTGATACAGGCAGGAGGGCGATATTTATCTTCCTGAAACCCTTCATCTCAGGTATGCGGTCTGTGTCCCCGGCATGGTATATTTTTATCCCTTTTATATCAAATATATACCCAACACCATCCGCTGATCTGGGGTGATACTGTTTATTCACGTTGTATGCCGGTACAACCTCTATGGTTATGCCGTTTATATCCAGATTATCTTCCCTCTTCACGACCTTGATATTACCACTTATTTTTTCAGCACATGACTGGGGTGTGATAATCAGTGTCTTTGGCCCTGTTATCTTACCTATATCCTCTGGGGAACAGTGGTCATGATGGCCGTGGGTGATAAGGATTATATCCGCTGTATCCTTTGATTTAATCTTGAAGGGGTCTATATATATGGTTTTGTCCACTGTAATCTTGAATGTATCATGACCAAGCCAGTGTATATTTTTCACCATAGCCCTTGATTTGACGGCATCTGCATAGGCTACGGATGAAAAGGCAAGATATAATGCAATAAAAACAAAAATAATCCATCTCTTCATATAGCACCCCCGGTTTTTTATTGCATATTATAACAGGTTTTTTAGTATATGAAAACCCTGATTTTTTATTGACTTTATTGGATATTATGTGTAAAATTCAACCTCTCAACAACTGGAACGGAGGTATATATGGCACGGGTATGTGAGATTTGTGGCAAGGGAAAACAGAACGGATACAATGTAAGCCATGCACATAATAAGACAAAGAGGGAATGGCTCCCCAACCTTCAGAATATAAGGATAGTCAAGGATGGGGCTATAAAGAGAGTCAGGATCTGCACAAAGTGCATTAAAAAGGGTGTTGTCCAGAAGGCCGTTTAACCGTCCGCTGTCTTATTGATTCTATTTTTGCTAAAAGTTCTTTAAAGCTCTCTAATAAATTTTGACACAATAAAATCTGCTATCCTATCCACCTCATCCATGAGAAACACAGGGACATGGGCATCAAAAGACACGTCCGTTACAATACCCACAAGGAGGTCATCTTCCATGCATACAGGGGTTGTGCCTTTTTTATGTCTAAATACCTCTATCTTGGGTATCCTCTCCTTTTTGTAGCCTTCCATAATAATAAGACCCACACCATCTATATAACGTTCAATGATTTCATGGGGTTTGAGCTCTTTTTTTACGCTGGAGACCACAGCCACCTTGACCGGGGATGATATAACAGTTGTCTTTGCCCCTGCCTTTTTAAACCTGTCTGTGTCCTTCCCGGGGACATCGGCCTCAAAGTCAAGGTGATGGTGTTTGATAACAGCCACATCAATGCCCTTCTTTTTCAGGACCGGTATAAGCCTCTCTATAAGGGTTGTCTTTCCTGTCTTGGATGTCCCCACTATGGAGACTACAGGTATAGCTCTCTTTTCCATCTATACATCAAGCCCCAGCTTTGAGAAATAAAAATAGAATGCCACAATAACAAGGGCATGGTTTATCTTGCCCTGTGCAATGAGGCCAGGGATATCTTCAACAGGGACAAGCACTACCTCTATATCCTCATCAGGGTCCAGGTTTTTCTCATTTACCTTTTTTGCATTCTCCACGAGATATGTATGACAGAGGTTGTTGAATATGGCAGGGTTTGGGTTTGTTGCCCCAAGATACACAACCCTGTCCCCCACATAGCCTGTCTCCTCTGACAGCTCCCTTAATGCTGCCTCCATGTGGTGTTCGTCATCCACAAGCCCACCAGGTATCTCAAGGGTTATCTCCTTTGAACCGTGGCGGAACTGCTTAATCATAACCACCTTTTTATCCTCTGTAAGGGGTATTACATTCACCCAGTCGTTGGTCTCTATTATATAAAACTCACCGACCTCATTTGTCCTCGGCGAAAGGGCCTTCATGGTATTGACCTTAAATACCCTGTAGTCCCTGTCCGGTTTTGTATCTATAATCTTCCACTCCTTTAACATATAACCTACCTGCCTTTTATGTAGTAACCCATTATCAGGGTTTTAATGCCTTTCCCGGTTTACCAAGAGCCTTTCGTAGAACCCCAGGATTTTTTTTGCCTGGATACTATAATCCCACTGTTTTATTGCCTTTTCCCTTGCCCGGACCCCAAGAGAGGCCCGCAAAATATCATCTGTTAGGATCTGCCTGAGCCTCTCGGCAAGGAGGTCTTCATGGGGCTGGACAACAAAGCCATCTATGCCGTCATTTACAAGCTCTGGCAACATACCTGAATCAGAGACAACAGGGGGGACACCCATAGACATAACCTCCCTTAATGCCCTTGCTGTACCATCGCTGCCTGCCCGCATCATGACAAATACATCAAAGCTGGATATCACAGAGAAGTAGTCATCTATTATATAGCCTGCCAGTATCACATCCCTTTCTATGCCCAGTTGAGCAAGGGGCTGTTTTATGCTCTTTTCTATCTGTGAGCTCCTGCCCATAATCAATAATTTTACATTGTCCATCCCTGATCTCACGATCTTGAATGCCTTCAGTATCAGGTCATATCCCCTGTCCGGTTTTAGCCTGCCTATGACACCTATGACCTTTTCCTCTGGTCTTATGCCAAATCTACCTTTTATATCCCTTAAGGGCCCATTGTATAACTTTATACCCGGGGGTATTATGCATGTCCTTTCCCCAGGGATATGAAAAGACCCCATATCTCTATCCATTATCCTTTTGCTGTATGTGACAAGGCCATCTGTCTTAGCCATGGCCCATCTCATGAACATATTAGGGGGCATGCCATCCCTTTTGTGGTCTGTTCTGACTATAATAGGCCTTTTTTTACCGTATCCCAGGGAAAAAAGGGCTGTAAAGTGGTCATGGGACAGATTCGTGTGGACTATGTCCACTTTGTTTTTCATGCAGTATGACCTGATTGCCCCCTGGTCAAAAAGCCAGTCCTTTAATGAGAAATACCTGTTGAGCCTGAAACCCTCGTAGTTTTTTATCCCCCTTGACCTGACCTCTTTCTCCACCGTCCTCTCCGGGAAGTCTATAGGTGTCTTCCTGTATGCAATGGTTATGTCTACACCCTCTTTTGATAAGGCCTCACAAAGGGATACAACAGGCTCAGCAGGGCCTGTCCACTTCCAGTCACTGAAGAGTTGGAGTATTTTCATGGGTGTTATGCCTGTATCCCATAGAATTCCCTGATGCAACGGGACACATAGACCACCTCATCCTCCTTCATGGAGGGATAAATGGGCAGGGATATAATCTGCCTTGCTGCCTCCTCTGAATTGGGGAATGCCCCTTCCTGGTAGCCGAGCCGGCTATATACCCCCTGGAGGTGTATGGGTGTGGGGTAATGGATAAGGGTTGTTATGCCTTTTTCCCTGAGATACGCCATGAGTTCATCCCTCTGCCTTACCCTTATAACATAGAGGTGATATACATGGTATGCCCATGTTGCCTCCTGAGGCAATATAACAGGCGTATCCCCAAGCTCCCTTTTGTAAAGCCACGCTATATGCCTCCTCCTCTTGTTCCAGTAATCCAGTTTTTCCAGTTTTATAAGGAGCAGTGCTGCCTGGACCTCATCAAGTCTTGAGTTAAACCCCTCAAGGGCATGGACATGTTTTGATGTCTGGCCATATGCCCTGAGCATCAGGGCCCTCTCATATACTTCATGGGAGTTTGTGGTTATAATGCCACCGTCACCGTAGCAACCCAGGTTCTTGGTGGGATAGAAGCTGAAGGCACCGACATCGCCTATGCTGCCCACCTTTTTTTCCTTGTATAGGGCGCCGTGGGCCTGGCAGGCATCCTCCATAATCTGGACACCGTATCTTTTGCATATATCCGCAATCTCATCCATCCTGCAGGGATGACCGTATAGGTGGACTGGTATACAGAGCCTTATGCCTTTTTCCCTCTTCAAGAGACCCTCAAGGGCCTCAGGGTCCATATTATAGGTCCCCAGTTCTATGTCACAAAAAACAGGCTCTATCCCGTGGATGGATAGACCCATGGCAGTGGATATATATGTATTGGGGGTTGTTACTACCTTATCCCCTGGCTTTAGGCCAAGGGATAAACCCCCTATCTTTAATGCGTCTGTCCCGCTGTTTACCCCCACTGCATATTTTACCCCTATATAGGAGGCAAATGCCTCCTCAAGGGAGGCAACCTCCCTCCCCAGGATGAATTCGCCCCTGGATAGGACATCCCTGAAACGTTCTATGAGCTGTTCCTTTATATCCTGGTGGTCCCTTTCAAGATTAAATATATTTACCTCCATCACCAGTACTCCTTTTTGTATTTTCTGTAATATTCAATGGTTCGGGCAATGCCCTCTTCCAGGGATACCCTTGGCCTCCACCCTGTTACCCGTTTTATCTTTGTTATGTCAGTATAGTAGTCCCCGGGCTCCACCTCTTTCCTCTCCTGGGTAAACTCGGTAAACCTTGCCCTGCCTGTCCCGGCAATCTCCACAATCTTGTTGGCGAGCTCGATGAAGCTCACAGGTATCCCCGTCCCCACATTGAACACCTCTCCATAGGCATCCTCTGTGGAAGCCACAGTGATTAGGCAGTCTACAAGGTCATCCACATAGAGAAAGTCCCTCAGTATCCTCCCGTCGCCGAATACAGGTATCTCCTCATCGTCTATGGCCTTTCTTATGAACCAGTTGAATACACCGTATTCATCGTGGGCCATCTGGTGTCTCGGGCCATATGTATTTGTTATCCTGAGGCACACACCTTTTATCCCGAATATATCGTCGTATACAATCACCATCTTTTCCGCTGTCAGGTTTGTCACAGCATATATGCCCTTGGGGTTTGTTGGGTGGTCTTCATCTACCGGGAGTTTTACGCTCGAGCCATATTCCCCCCTTGTCCCGGCAAATATGACCTTTGCAGTGGTGTTGTGGTGCCTTAGTGCCTCGAGGAGCACGAGGGTCCCCCTGCAGTTTATCTCTAGATCCTGGATGGGGTTTCTCATGCTGTCCACATGGTTTACCTGACCTGCCAGGTGGAATACAAAATCCTTACCCTTAACAAGGTGGTTCATGGAGAGGCTGTTTCTCACATCGGAAAAATTCACCCTCACCTTGTCCTCTATGTCTTTTATATTAAATAGGTTGCCACCCTGTCTCGGCAGCATATTGTCCACTATAGTTACATGGGCACCCATTTTTACAAGCTCTATACAGAGGTTGCTCCCTATGAAGCCAAGGCCCCCTGTTACAAGGACCTCTTTACCCTTAAAAATCCCCTTTTTTTTCATATTTCTTCTCCATTTCCCATAATTTAGCGTGTTTCATAAAGACATAATACATGGTTGATGCAATGATAATAAGGCCGGGGACACCGTCGAGAAACCCAAGCTTGAATATATAGTCCCTGAAAAATCTGTAGATAGGCCTTAAAAGCATATTAAACAGGTGGAATCGCCTGCGGGATTGAAACAGGTCTTCTGCATATGCCCCAGAATATCTATCTATAGTCCTTATCTGATGCGATGTATCCACATAGGGTGTGTGCATGTAGTGGTTTTTCAGGTGACCCACCCTGCCCTCCACATGGACCTTGGCGTGGATCCCTCCCTGCCAGCCACCCTTATCTTTTCTGTATAGCCTTATCTCGTGGTCAGGATACCAGCCGCCGAACCTTATCTCCCTGCCAAGATATATGTTTCTCCTGTTCACCATAAAACCGTTGTATCCTTGCCTGATGTCTGGGTTAATAACCTGTGCAATCTCATCCTTTATCCTGTCTGTAAGCCATTCATCTGCATCTATGAACATGACCCAGGCATTACTGCATCTGTCCTGGGCAAACTGGTATTTATCCCGCTGGCTTGTTGTATCAAACTGGTATAGATTGTCTGTGTATCGGGCTGCTATCTCCGCTGTGCCATCTATACTGTGGGAGTCCACAACTATCAACTCATCTGCCCAGCCTGCTACACTTTTCAATGCCCTCTCTATAGTAGCTGCATTGTTAAGGGTTATCATATATATGGAGATAGGTAGCTTCATATCTATCAAAATTAAACTAAGGCAAAGGGCTTACATAGACTAAAAGACTGTAGACTACAGGCTACAGATCTTTTAAAACCTCTATACCCGTCTTTAAGTTCCTAATTCACAGCTATATATTAAGCAATATATCCAGATATTTTTCAACATACTTTTCCCTGTGATATGGCAAAAAAAGGTGCATGATTAGATGTAAAAAACGGGGGCTGCCTCTGGATAATGGGTTTTATCAAGGGATGCCCCTTAAATTCTTTCTCGATAAAACGCCTGACCTTGAGCCTGCCCCAGTCTTTGGGGTGGACAAAGTCCCCATAGAGGGACAGGTCACCTTTATAAAACTCCCTTATCTCCAACCCTCTGGCATCAGGGCTATTTAAGGGCAGATTGAATATGGCGCAATTGATAAAATCTATATTTTTGTGGTTTTTAGCTATGAAGTCAATGGTTTTCCTTGCAGATTCCTTTGATTCATATGGGGTGCCAAAGAGTATATACACATATGTTCCAATCCCGGCTTTTTTAAGGTTTTCCAATGTCCCTACCACATCCTCTAATACAATCCCCTTGTTCATCATATCAAGGACTGACTGGTCCCCAGACTCAACACCGAGCTTGAGCATGACGCACCCTGATCTTTTTAAGCCCATGCAGAAATCCATATCTGTTAGGTCTTTGTTTACCCTTGCAAAACCATACCAGGGTGCAGGCAAGGGGTTTTTTATAAGGGCCTTCATTACAGCAGGGCTTACTGCATTGTCTGTTAAATGGATGAGGCACGGCCCTGTATGGTCTATAATATCACTGAGTTCATGGACTGCATAGAGGGGATCTGTCTGTATGTATCTATTGCCCTCTGCCCTCTCAGGGCAAAAGGTGCACCTGCCCCAGTAACAGCCTGTTGATGTGTTATATGGTATTATAAACCCCGGTGAGAGATATGGGTCTCTATTAAAGACATCATATAGCGGGGCAGGTTTTATTCCCTGTTTTATGTCTTTCCCCAAAAGCCTAAGTAAAGGTATCTCCCCTGGACCTGTTATTATATAATCCACAAGGTCACCAAACATATTGTCTGGGCCTTTATTCCCCATCCAGGAAGTAATAAGGCTGCCGCCTATAACTATCCTGATGTGGGGGTAGTTATGTCTTAAAAAGCCTATTATTGAAAATCCACATAGGGCCTGGCTTAGGTAATTTATGGATATTCCTATAGTTTTGTAGTCTTTTTTCTCAAGGATGTTTTTCAGCCTATGGGAAAAGTATACATAAAATGGGTTTTTTTCAAAATTACAGGCGGCATATATGAGGTCATGACTGTTAACAGGGGAGAGGGCCTTGTCTTCATAGTCTGTCAGGGTAATCTTTATTGCTTGTCCGGGCTGCGATACCAAAAGGAGTCTGTTTATCTCATAGACAGCCTTTTTGTATCTGGCCATGTTTTTGAATGCATGTCCATTTTTTATGGAGGCAATGTTGACATCCAGATTTTTTGTAGCCCTCATGGTCCATCTGTCACCAAGGGATGGTGTGTTTTTTATGAGCCAGTATATACCTTCTATGTTTGCATCTATTACATCAAACCCTGTGTTGTTTGCATATAGGGCACCGGCAAGCCTTGCAATGCCAATAGGGGGTTCACATGGTTTAGAGATGGGCGGATAGATAAGTAGCACTGGTTAGGCTTTCAGAAGGGATTACCCTTCGTTGGTGATGATCTTCAGCCTCATGTTGGGGTAGAGCTTACTTGTCTTTAGTTTATTTGTATTTTTTATCCTGTTGGCATCTATGCCGTATTTGTTTGATATGGCAGACAAGGTCTCGCCTTTTTTAACTATATGGTATCTGTATGTGGTGGCTTTTGCCTTTTTTGTTTCGTTGTGTTTTACCAGCTTGAGCCTCATATCAGCATAGACCTTCTCACTACGCATGTTGTTCGCCTTCATGAGCTCTTCCTTGTCTATGCCGTATTTGTTTGATATGGCAGACAAGGTCTCGCCTTTTTTAACTATATGGTAGGTCTTCACGGGCTTTTTTGCATCTGGACTGATGTGTTTTTTTATTCTGGTATTATAAGGCTCTACATCTATGCTGGCGAGCATGGCTTTTTTATTGGCTGGGGCAGTATAACGGGGTATGTTTAAGACCATCCCCTTTTTGATCCTCAGTTCACCATCAGTGGCATTTATAAGGGCCATGTCTTCATATTTAACACCGTATCTCTTCATTATCCTGGCAAGGGTATCACCTTTTTTTACCCTGTATGCAACAACACCTTTTATTATCCTCTCGTTTTTCAAGGCAATTGTAAGGTTATTGGTAAAATTGGATATATCTATGGTGTCGGGCAGCTTTATTTTATAGTCGTCTTCATAAGGTGGGGTAATGCCCCTTAATATCTCGGGGTTATAAGACCTGACGCTCCCTACATCCAGGGATGTTGCCCTTGCAATGGCAGAGATGGGTGTTGATGGAGGGACACTAACCTGATGGAACCTTACAGGTTTTTCATATGTAATATTTCCGAAACCGTATTTTTCCGGGTATTTGGCTATGATTGCCGCTGCTATGAGCTTTGGTATGTACTCCCTTGTCTCCTTTGGCAGTGTATTGTATTTGATGAGCTCCCAGAAATCATTGGTATTGTGCTTATTTATGGCCCTCTCTACCCTACCTTCCCCGGCATTATAGCCTGCTGCTGCGAGGTACCAGCAACCAAATTGGTTGAAGAGGTCCCTGAGATACTTTGCCGCAGCAACAGTGGATTTTTCAGGGTCCCTCCGCTCATCTATCCAGAAGTTTACCTTTAGACCGTATCTCCCGCCTGTGGCATATATGAATTGCCATGGGCCACATGCCTTTTTCGGGGAGTATGCCCTTGCATTAAAACCGCTTTCTATCATGGCAAGGTATACAAGGTCCTCAGGCATATTGTTTTCCTTGAGTATCTCCTTCATGATGGGGATATAGTATCGTGCACGCCTTAACCAGTTCGTAAAGACCTTCCTCTTCTCTGTGGTAAAATAGCGGATATAATATTCTACTGCCTCGTTGAAGACTATGGGGATATCAAAGTCCTTAAGCTCATCATGGGTAAGGAGGGAAGAGACATCGTCCTCATCTTCCGGGTCTACCTTGGGCATTTTAAGCGTCTCCAGTTCTTTCTTTAGAGGGCTCATTGGCCTATCGGCTATTATGATAGGGGTTTTTGTCTCCGGTGGCATAACTACCACTGATTCCCTGGGCATCTCTACAGTTGCCCTGCTTCCATAGGAAGAATCCTGTATTTTCTTGGGTCCTGAAGAACAGGATACAAGAAAAATAATGGCTAAGGATATGGCAAGATATATCTTCATATTGGTCATTTTACAAAACTTAAAGAGATAATAAAAGTTAAAAATCAGCATGTCAACAAAAAATTATAGTTTTTCACTACTTAAACGCCTTTCCCATTAAATTTCTGTATCCAATGGCAAAGCTATAGGCATCCATCTTCTTTTTATTTTCCATCTGGAGTTCTATTATAATAAGCGTACCGTCGGTGGTGGATACATATATCCCCTTTTTGTTTATATCGATTATTGTCCCTGGGGGCGAATCGCTGTTATATGGGTCTGTTTGCCCTGTATATATCTTCATTAGTTTTTCATCTATGTATGTATAGGCTACAGGCCATAAAAAAAACGCCCTTATCCTGTTGTTTATCTCCCTTGCCCCTGCCTGCCAGTTTATCCTCCCCATCTCCTTTGTAATGAGAGGTGTAAAGGTTGCAAGCCTGTGGTCCTGTTGCCTGCCTGTTATCTTACCCTCTTTCTCTATATGGTCTATAATATTCGGGAGGACCTCCCCTGACCTCACAGATAACCTATCTGAGAGGGTTGCTGCATTATCATTTTCATCTATATGAACCGTCTCCTGGTATATAATATCCCCTGCATCCATCTGTTCGTTCATCTTTATCACTGTTATGCCTGTCTCATTGTCACCGTTTAGGAGTGCCCACTGGATCGGTGATGGCCCCCTGTAGACTGGGAGTAGGGATGGGTGCACATTAATAGACCCTATAGTGGGGATATCCAGTATCTTTTTTGGGATGATGAGACCAAATGAGACAACCACAAACAGGTGGGGGTCAAAATCATGGACCTGAAATATAGAGGGTTCTTTAAAAGAGTCTATCTCGATGACAGGTATGCCCATCTGGAGGGCAGCCTTTTTTATCTCGCTGTCTTCGAGCATGTAGCCCCTGCCCTTTGGCCTCGCCCTTTTTGTGATAACGCATCTGATAAATGGAGAGATTGCCCTGAATGAAGGCAGTGAAAATGCAGAGGTGCTGAAAAACACTATATTCATCTGTTTTTTTGCTTCAGGTATCTTTTTTTGAAGATATTCTTTTTAACGGGGCTTAGATAATCTATAAAGAGCCTTCCATTTAGATGGTCTATCTCATGTTGAAACGCCCTGGCAAGATGGCCTTCACACTCTATCTGAAAAGGTGCATTGTCTATGGTAACACCTTTAACAGAGACCTTCTTTGGCCTGTTGATATACTCATAGTAGCCCGGGATGCTTAAACATCCCTCTTCGCTAATCTCTTCAGATTCACTACTTATAATCTCGGGGTTTATTATGGCAACAGGTTTACCTACCTTGCCTGATTTCAATTCTACGACAATAAGCCTTATGGGGATCCCTACCTGATTGGCAGCAAGACCTGCGCCCCTGGCAAGACGCATGGTCTCCATCATGTCCTGTGAGAGCCTAATAATCTCGTCGGTTATCTCATCTATGGGCTTTGCTGTCTCCCTTAGAACACGGTCAGGGTATACCCTTATCTCCAGTAAGGCCATAACAGAATACTTTTATAATAAATCGACTTTTTTTTCAACTAATAAGCGACCTATGCCTTTTTATTACAGACCCCGCACCTGTTACATATGCTTTTCTTGCCATTGTCCAGATATATACCTGTGCGGCCCTTGAAGTCTTCTATATATATTTTATCTCCCGAACCTCTTTTAATATAGTTATAATCAACAGGGACTTTCCCTGACCCTCCGGTTATATCGATGGTATATGTAGGCATGGCAAGTCCTGAGATGTTTCTCCTCAAGGTCTTCATTATCTCTATGCCCCTCTGGACCTGCACCTTAAAGTGCATCACACCCCTCACCTCGTCGAGCTGAAAAAGATAGTAGGGTTTAATCCCCAACATTACAAGACCCTGGAAAAGGTGGGCAAGTATGAAGGGACAGTCATTTACACCCCTTAAAAGCACAGTATGGCCAAGGAGGATACACCCTGTCTCTCTGAGTATCCTTATTTTTTCAGAGAATTCATCTGTTATCTCCCTCGGGTGATTTATGTGTATTATAAACCATAGGGGATTTATCTTTTTTATGGCATTGATATGCCCATCTGTTATGCCCTCAGGATATACAAGGGGCACACGAGAGCTTATCCTTATTGTTTTTATGTGGTCTATGCTGAAAAGGTTAGAGAGTATGTGGTCGAGTTCTTCCGGGGAGAGCATCATAGGGTCGCCACCGGAGACTATCACCTCTTGTATGGATGTATCTTTTTTCAGATATGCAAAGGTGTCTTTGTGGGATGCCTTTATATCATGGTCCCTGCCGGTCAGCCTTTTTCTGTTACAGAACCTGCAATAGACAGCACACTGGGCACCTGTTAAAAAGACGCCCCTTCCTGGGTATTTCTTTATAAATGAAGGCGTTATAGAGTGTCTGTCCTCAATTAGGGGGTCTACCTCTCCCTGATGGGAGAGCTCTTTTATGTCCGGGATACACTGCCTTTTTATAGGGCATTCAGGGTTTGTCTTGTCTATGAGATTTAGATAGAAATAGGACACCTTCAGGGGATATACCCTTGAAGTATCGTTTATCTCTTTGATTTTTCTTTTACTTAGAGCTAAATGTCCCTTTAAATCCGATACGTGAAAAATGAAAGGGAGGGTATCTTTCTTACCCTCCTTGCCTCTCATCGTCTATTTTATCTGTAGAAAGTGGGCCCTTCTGTTCTTTGCCCAGGCCTCTTCATTGTGACCAGGGTCGAAGGGTCTTTCTTTTCCATAGCTGACTGTCTCTAAGAGTTTTCCATCAACACCAAGGTTTATCAGATAATTTTTTGTAGAGTCAGCTCTTTTCTGACCAAGGACAAGGTTATACTCCACAGTCCCTCTTTCATCGCAGTGACCCTCTATCCTAACCTTTTTCCCTGGGTTTGCCTTAAACCAATCGAGATTTTTCTTGAGGACCTCTGCATCGCCCGGTCTTATGTTGTATTTATCGAAGTCAAAGAATATGTCCTTTAGCTCAGGTGCTGCAGCAACAGGGGCTGCCTTGGGGACCTCTTTTTCAACAACAGGTTCTGGTTTTTTGGCCTCCTGTGCCTTTGGGACAACGACCTGGACCTCAGGTGCCTTTGGTTTTTCTGCCTCTGTCTTGACTACCTGCTGTGAGCAGCCAAACCCTAAAAATACCCCGACCATTAAAACTAACAGTATTAAGCCAAACCATTTAATCTTCATATTCCACCCCTTCTTAAAAAATTTTTTTGGGCATACTCTCTTGACGAGGGTATACCCATTTTTAAAAGCATTACTTTTTCTCAGGTGCTGGAGCTGCCTTCTCAGGTGCTGGAGCTGCCTTCTCAGGTGCTGGAGCTGCCTTCTCAGGTGCTGGAGCTGCCGGTTTTGCCTCTTCCTTTGGTGGTGCTGGTTTTGGCGGCTCAGCTGATGGTCCGCAGCCCATTAATGCAAAACCTGCAAAAAATGTAACTGCTACAAAGAGTACCAACAGTTTTTTCATTATTGTCACCTCCTTTCGTATTTTTTAAATCTGATTGATATATAATATATCAAAACAGATAAGTAAATTAAAATTTTTTTATAGTTACAAATTTTTTTATCTCCTCCACATCTTTTTTTGTAACGATGCTGTATGTATGGTTCAGCGTTGATGCGGTGCCACAGGCAACCCCAAGGGATAGGGCATCTTCAATAGTGCTTTCCATAGATAGCATAAATGCCGTACCCGCTATCAATGAGTCCCCGGCACCCATAGAGTTTCTCACCTTAACTGCCGGGGGTATTGCCTGTATAGTTTCTTCTTTTGTTATGGCTAAAGCCCCCTTCTGGCCCATGGAGACAACAATCACATCCATATTATCCAAAAGAGGCCTTGCATGCTCTATTATCTCCCCCACATCTTTTATCTGTTTGTTTACAAGCCTGCTGAATTCGTGGATATTGGGTTTTATCATATATGGTCGGGCATGTATGCCCTTTTTTAAAACATCACCATCTGCATCCAGGATTACCCTGACCCCTCTTTCATTTAGGTTTGTTATCATCTGAGGAAAAAGGGAGTCATTTATACCAATAGGGTAACCACTACTTATAACTACATAGTTTCCTTTTGGGATAACCTTTATCTTATCAAGGAAAAGGGATATATCTAAAGTTGATAACCCGGGGTCAGATGTACTGAGTAGGGTCTTTAGTCTCTTTTTTTTCTGGTGTATGATGATGTTTGACCTTGTTTCAGAGCTGGTCCTTATAAAATCACAGATAATCCCCTCGTTAATCAGTATGCCCTCTAATTCAAGACCCCTATATCCGCCTATAAAACCAAGGGCAGTGGTCTCACCGCCCAACTCCTTTATTACCCTTGATATATCTATGCCTTTTCCAGATGGACGCCTGTTTTCCCCTATCACCTTGTTTACATCATCATATACAAGCTCCTCAACATCTATTGTGATGTCCAGGGTAGGGTTTAATGTTATCGTATATATCATTGTAAATGCAAATTTTATAAATTTATAAATCTGTAAAGCCCCACAGGTTTTACAGGTTGTTTTTTTTATTATTTAATGTTAATTACTCAATCACAGATATTATATAAAAAAAATAAAAAAATGAAAATAATCTTTATTTTTTTATTAATTTTTTTTCCCTTTAGGGTTTTTGGTGCTGCCTTTTTAATATACAATCAGGATGCAAAGGCAAACAGCATGGGTATGGCGGTGAGTGCATCCATAGACAATAGCTCTGCTGTATTCTATAACCCTGCTATGCTCCCTGACCTCAAGGGCTTTGGATTTTTAGCCGGTGATATAATAGCCTATCCGAGGATGACCTATGAAGACCCCATATCCGATGAAAAATATATAACCAAAACAGGCTCCCATCACATCCCCCATTTGTATATGAGGTATACGAAAGACAGACTTGCTTTAGGGCTCGGCATATTTTCCCCTTTTGGCCTCTCAACCCAATGGCCCAATAACTGGATAGGTAGATACAATATTATCTTTGCCGAGATAAAAACAACCTTTGTAAACCCTGTAGTGGCTTACAGGATAAATGATAGCATATCTATAGGAGGTGGCCTGTCATATATCCAGAGTTATGTCACTTTCAAGAGCGCATTAAATCTGTTTCCCTTGTCAGATGGCCTGTCAAGGCTATCAGGTGATGGAGATGGGATAGGTTACAACGGTGCTATATTTGTAAGACTGCCTAATGACCTTGCCTTATCATTTACATACAGGAGCCCGGTCAGGATAAAATACAGGGGGAGGGCAAAGTTCTACCTGCCCCCTCCACTGGTATCTACCTCCACAGGGGCATCTACGACCCTGACCCTGCCTTTTATATGTGCAGCAGGTATTGCAAAAAAGCATGGGCAGTTTATCTTTGAGGCAGATATCCTTTATACAGGTTGGTCATCCATGAGTAATTATCAGATTTCATCAGACAATGGTATGGCAGACGGTTTTTTTTACAAAAACTGGCGAAATTCGCCAAGCATAGCCCTAGGGGTTAACTATTTTTCTGGAAAGAACATGGAGATCAGGGGAGGCTATATGTTCGATAAGACACCCATCCCGAAAAAGACCCTTGGCCCAGAACTCCCTGATAGCACAAGGCATATATTCACATCTGGTATAACATATAAAAAAGGGGATTATAGATTTAGCATAGGTTACCAGGCCACATTTTTTAATGATACAAAGTCTTACATGGCAGGGATGGCCGGTAAATATACAGGGTTTGCACACCTTATAATGTTTGGTATGGAATTTGGAGAATAGGAGAATCCTATTTTTTATCTTTCAAGACCTTTTAAATAAAGGTCTTATATAGTTTTAGGTGATGAGGAAAATATGAAGGAAGGCGCAGCCGTTAATTTAAAAAAGGGGCTTATAAATGGCCTGTCCATAACCTTACTCATGGTAAAGGTTATTGTCCCCTGTTATATAATAATCGAGATTATAAAGCATTTTGGCATAATAGGCATAATCAGCGAGTTCTTTAAGCCCTTCATGAGGTTTTTTGGGCTCCCTGGCGAGGCTGCCCTGGCTATCATCGCAGGCTATACCATAAACCTCTATGCAGCCATTGCAGTTATTTCACCCCTTAATCTTTCATCCAAGGATATAACCATTGTTGCCCTTATCCTTGGTATATCCCACAGCCTCTCTGTTGAGACGCCGGTGACCCAGAAGACAGGGGTCAATGGATGGTTACTTCTTGTTTTGAGGATATCTTTAAGTCTTTTTGCTGGAGCAGGACTGAATCTGATATGGACATTATTCTAACCGCATTAAAAAACTCAGCACTCCTTACAGGACAGCTCCTTTTAATCATACTGCCCCTTACCATATCTTATGAATTTTTAAAACACCGCCAGGAGGGTATAGCTAAAAGGCAATTCAGGGTTTTTGGCATAACTGCCAACGGCCTTATCCCGCTTCTGACAGGTATTATAATAGGCCTTACCTATGGCGCAGGCGTTATAATACACTCCATTAGGTCATCTAATATGGATAAAAAAGAGGCATTCCTCATACTCCTTTTTCTGTCCATATGCCATGCCATTATAGAGGATACCCTTATCTTTGTTGTTATAGGTGCAAACGGCTTGATATTGATAGTAGCAAGATTTATCCTTGCCTTTGCCTTCACCTATATAGCCTACAGATGGCTATTTTTTAGAAAGCCCCTTTAGATTATCAATGAGATTGGTGAGGTCAAGGGGCAGGGTGGTCTGGCTACTGTGGGCCATATCCCTTACTATAAGGATACCTTTGTCTATCTCGTCATCCCCTATTATCAATACTGTATCTGCACCCACTGAGTCTGCATAACGCATCTGGGACTTGAGGGACTTTGCATCGGGGAGATAAAAAAACTTGACATTATTTTCTGTAAAAAGCCTCATCATGGGGACTATAAAACCCTTTGCCCTATCGCCTAAGTATGCCAGAAATACAGTAGAACCATCTTTTTTCACAGATGTTGAGATTAAAAGAGAGAGCCTGTCAACGCCTATGGCAAACCCTATCCCAGGCACAGGTGGTCCACCCATAGACTGGACAAGGTTATCATACCTGCCCCCGGCAAGAAAGGCATTCTGGGAGCCAAGACCGCCTGATGTTACCTCGAAAACAGTCCTTGTATAATAATCAAGGCCCCGGACAAGCCTTTTGTTGACGGTTATGGGGATATTGAGTTCTTCTGTATGGGATAGAAAGCCATCAAAGTGGACCCTGCAGGGGTCACAGAGATTATCGAAGAGCAGTGGCGAAGAACCACTTATCTCTTTGCAACCAGGGCTTTTGCAGTCGAAGATCCTCAAGGGGTTTTTCTGGAGTCTTCTCCTGCAGTCTTCACAGAGGTCTTGTTTTTTGTCTTCAAAGTATCCTACTATGAGTCTTTTAAAGCCCTCCCTGCATTCAGGGCAACCAACACTGTTGGTCTCTATGGTGTATTCTGCAAGACCTATGGATTTAAGGATGAGATATATCATCCAGATTAGTTCTGCATCTATGATGGGTGCCTCAATCCCAAACACCTCCACATCTACCTGTCTGAACTCCCTGTATCTACCCTTTTGCGGCCTCTCATGCCTGAACATGGGGCCTATGGAAAAGAGCTTGCTAATCCTTTCCTTGGCAAACATACCTGTCTCGAGATATGCCCTTACCATCCCGGCAGTGGCCTCTGGTCGCAATGTTACTGAATCACCGCCTGTATCTGTAAAGGTAAACATCTCCTTTTCCACTATGTCTGTAGCATCTCCTATAGTCCTTACGAAAAGCCCTGTGTTTTCCAGTACAGGTATAATAATCTCTTTGTAGCCAAAGAGTTCAAGGTATCTCCTTGAGATGTCCTCTATAAGTCTAAATCTTATGACCTCATCCCCGTAAATGTCCCTAAAACCTCTCAAGCTTTTTATCTTTTCCATATGCACCTGCTCTGTAAAGATATAATTATAACTACATATCCCAGGGGGTTGTAAATAGTGGGTATCTAAACTCTATGAGATAGGGCTCGTCCCATGTTATACCCTGGAGTATTTTTTTAAGGCCCTGTATAGAGCTTGTTTGTTTTGCCTTTATGTCAAAGGCCCTGGCTATTTCTGTAAAATCAGGGTTTAAAAGCCCCATGGCGCCCTCAATACCATATCTTTTTCTCATCATGTCTTCAAGGATGCCAAAGCCAGAATTGTTATAAACAAGGATTACCACAGGCACCTTGTATTTCTTCAAGGTAGATAGTTCGCCTATGCCGGGTAATGCCCCTCCGTCACCGCATATGCAGAGACAGGGTCTATCTGGTGCGCCTATCTTTGCCCCTATAGAGGCAGGAAGGGCATAAAATATAGGCGAGATCCCCCTGGGCATGATAAATGTCCTTTGTCTATATACAGGGAAATAATATTCTGCCCAGTAAGAGATAAGGTTCAGGTCCCATACTGTTATGGTATCCTCTGGTATGGCAGTCCTGATGGTATCTATGATTTTAAAGCCCTTTTGTTTTTTTAGAAGGGCATATCTCTCCTGTTCCTTTTGTTTTTTTATACGGTCCAGTTCCCAGTTAAATTTTTTTCTGCTTAACAGATCCTTTAATTTATACAGAAAATCTTCTATTTTACACGGTAACCCAATGGCTGTTGGATAGTTTTTCCCGAACCACCGGTCATCTATGTCTATATGGATGAGCTCTCTTATCTTTACACCCCTTCTTTTGGCATCCACATCACGGAGCCTTGTGCCAATAGCAATGACAATATCTGCCTCGCCGAGGGTTTTGTTGGTGATGCCTTTCTGCATTACATTGCCGAGGCTAAAGCCTGATCTCTCATCAACTATGCCCTTGCCCCCGGTGGTGGTGAAAAAGGGTATGGAAGAATCCAAGCATATCTGCCCCAATATCTCCCCTGCATAGTAAGACATGGCAGACTTGCCGCATATAATAGCGGGTTTTTCTTTATCCTTTAAAATAGCTTCCATCTTTTCTATGGTATCTCTTAGGCGAGGCGTGTCTTCCTCTGCCATTTTTGTTACCGAAGATTCGCCTGTGGATTGTCTTACTGGTGGTATCTCTCTATCGAGAAATACAAAGGGTATGGATACGACCACAGGGCCCTTCCTGTCTGTTGTGGCTGTCTTAAGGGCATCCTCCATGGTAGGGATGATTTTATCTAACGATGATACATAAAAGGTCTTTTTCGTAAAATATCTGAATATATTTTCAGGCTCTGCAAGCTCATGGAGTATGCCCCTGCCATGTTCATCTCTTTTTGTATCTATGTGGACTATAATAAGAGGCGTATCATCACCGTAGGCCTCCATGGAACCGGATACCACATTACCGAGGCCTGGACCGGGGGTAACAAAAATAACACCTGCCTCCCCTGTTACCCGTGCATAGCCATCGGCCATATAGGCGATATTAGATTCATGCCTGCCCATAAACACATTGATTTTATTAGAGGTAAACGCCTCGTCAAGGGATATTGTGTGAATACCTGGCAAGTAAAAGATATTATTGATGTTATTTTGTCTTAAAAAAGTTGCAATACCTTGTTTGGCCTGCATTTTATCACCTTATGTAAGTTTAGCATACTAACCTCTAAAGTTAAATAAAATTTTACTTGACAACAGGAGCTATATTTTAGTTTAATACCGTAAACTTCTTGTAGGCTTATAGTGTTATTATGAAAATAGACGGTGCAAGCATAGGTGAGAGAATAAAGATGTTAAGGCAGGCGAAATCCCTTACCCAGGAGGAGCTTGCCATAAGGGCTGGACTTACAAAGGGTTTTATATCCCAGATAGAGAGAAACCTGACATCCCTATCTGTAGAGAGCCTCATCGGTATCTTGGATGCCCTTGATGAAAAGCCCTCAACTTTTTTTAACGGTGCATTTGATGAAAAGATTGTCTTTAAATTAAGGGATCGGGTTGACCTGGAGATGGAAAACGTAAAGGCATTCCAGATACTTGTACCTGCTGCACAGAATAGACAGATGGACCCTGCCCTTTTGGAGTTGAATGCCCAAGAGAAAACCCCGGAGGAGGAGCCCCATGAGGGCGAGGAGTTTGGATATGTAATAAATGGAAGTATCGAATTGGTTTTAGGGGGAAAGGCATATAAACTGAAAAAAGGGGAGTGCTTCTATTTTAAGGCAACAAAGAAGCATTACATAGCAAATAGGCGAAAGAACAAGGCCTATGTTTTATGGGTATCTTCACCACCTAATTTTTAGTTATGGATGGGAGATGGAGATAAAGTTAAATATCTATTTTAAAGAAACAAAGGGAGCCTGGTCTTCAGGCGGAGATAACCAACAATTGGTTGGGAAATAAGAGCTTGGGAGGTGGACAAAGTGATCATAAAAACACCCACAAAATTTTTTCTTGTCAGCGGTTCTTCCGAGGGATATTCATTGCTTAATGCCTTTGATGGTGCCCTTATAGCATCAGGCGTTGGCGATACCAATCTTGTTAAAATGAGCAGTATACTCCCACCTGGTTGTGTGGAGATTAATCCACCTCCGGTGCCAATGCCTCAGGGGGCCCTTGTGCCCGTTGCCTATGCATCCCGTAGCAGCAATGTCCCCGGTGAAGTAATATCTGCTGCTGTGGCAATAGGCATACCAAAGGATGAGAAGAGCGCCGGGCTAATAATGGAATATTCTGCCAATGACGATGAGGATGTGGTTGTAAATCAGGTAAAGAGGATGGTAGAAGAGGGCATGAAGCTAAGGAACAGGGCTATAAAAGAGATAATGGCCAAATCAGCAACCCACAAGGTTGTAAATATAGGCGCTGTATTTGCCGGTGTTGTCCTTTGGGATTAGTCTTCATAGGGACTAAAAAAGGATTGGCCCCAAACCTGCATTATTCTCATAAACAAATCCTTAATAATTTATTTGCTATGGATAATAGGGACATAACCCCATGAAAACTATTTATGACAGCAGATATATAGGGTCAAAGGATTCAATGGAAAATGCAGATACTGTTTTGATTGGTTGCCCCCTAGATGCCACATCATCTTTTAGGGGAGGCACCAGATTTGCCCCTGACAGCGTTAGAAAGGCATCCTGGACACTTGAGACATATAGCCCCTATATGAAGATGGACCTTGATGAACTGCTGTTTTATGATGCCGGTAACCTTGACATCCCCCAGGGCAATCTTATCTATTCCCTGGAGGTCATAGAGGGGGCAATGAGGGAGATCGCCCGTAAAGAAAAGAGGCCTCTCATTATAGGTGGTGAACACCTCTTGACATATCCTGTAATCAAGGGCCTGAAAGAAGTCTATAGTAATATACAGGTTATACACTTTGATGCCCACTGTGATTTAAGAGACGAATATGAGGGACAGAGGCTCTCCCATGCCACAGTTATGAAAAGGGTAAAAGAACTGGGCATATCAGATATATATCAGATAGGGATCAGGTCAGGGACAAGATCAGAGTTTGGAGAGGCATTTATCATAGATGCCCCTGAGACACTTGCATCTCAGATAAGAAAACAGGATGCTGTCTATCTGACCTTTGATATGGATGTATTTGACCCCTCTTTGGTTCCAGGGGTTACAACCCCTGAGCCCGGGGGCATAATGTTCCATGATTTTATATATTACCTAAAGGCCATTTCAGGTATGAATATCATTGGGGCGGATATAGTGGAGCTCTCCCCGGATTATGATACATCCTTTGTATCTTCCATATGCACAGCCAAGGTAGTGCGGGAGATAATAATGCTTTTATCCTGTCGAGGGGGTTGATAGCCCTGTAATCTTATTTAAGGAGACAGACGATGGATAGCAGTAAAAACAATGGAAGGATAATGATTATAGGTGCAGGAGGGGTTGCCACTGTGGCAGCCCATAAATGTGCCCAGGTCCCTGAGGTTTTTAAAGAGATAATGGTTGCGAGCAGGACGCTATCTAAATGCGAGTCTATAAAAAAGGATATAAAAGACAGGTATGGGAGAGAGATACACATTGCCCAGGTTGATGCAGACAATGTCCCTGAGCTTACAAGGCTTATAGAGAGTTATAGGCCTTTTCTTGTTTTAAATCTTGCCCTACCCTATCAAGACCTCCATATAATGGAGGCATGCCTTGCCACGGGTGTGCACTATATAGACACGGCAAACTACGAGCCCCCTGATGAAGCACACTTTGAATATAGCTGGCAGTGGGCATATAATGATAGATTTAGGGAAAAAGGCATTATGGCCGTCCTTGGTTCAGGTTTTGACCCGGGCGTTACAAATGTATTTGCAGCCTATGCCCAGAGACACCTTTTCGATGAGATCCACTATCTCGATATACTGGACTGTAATGCCGGGGACCATGGCCACCCCTTTGCCACCAATTTTAACCCGGAGATCAATATAAGGGAGGTCACACAGACAGTGCGACACTGGCAAGAGGGGAGGTGGCTTAAGACCCCTCCTATAATAGAGGATGGGAGCATCCATTTCAGCTTTGATTATCCTGTAGTGGGTAAAAGGGAGAGCTATCTTTTATATCACGAAGAGTTGGAGTCCCTTGTCCTTAATATAAAAGGCCTAAAGAGGGCAAGGTTCTGGATGACATTCTCTGAGAACTATCTGAACCACCTTAAGGTCCTTAAAAATGTGGGTATGACAAGGATAGACGAGGTAGATTTTGAGGGCACAAAGATAGTACCTATAAAGTTTCTCAAGGCACTCCTCCCCGAGCCCTCTTCCCTTGGTATGCGATATAAAGGAAAGACAGTAATAGGTAATGTAATGACAGGCATAAAGGATGGCAGGACCATCACCCGCTATATATACAATGTCTGTGACCATGAGGATGCCTTCAGGGAGACAGGGACACAGGCCATAGCATATACAACAGGGGTCCCTGCCATGATTGGTGCCATGATGGTTTTTACTGGCCTCTGGCAGGGTGCAGGTGTTTTTAATATAGAGCAGCTTGAGCCAGATGGTTTTATGGATGCATTGAATAGATACGGGCTGCCATGGCAGGTGGTAGAGTGCCCGCCCCTGCCTGATAATTTTTAGACATGTTAAGATGGACCTCCAGGATATATTAAAGGGGCTTAATGGAAAAATAGCTGAAAGAAAAGCAGATATCCCGGAGGCATATCACAGTCTTTCTCATCAAGAAAGAAAAACACTCCTTGAAAGATTGGATAAAAAATCACTGAGATTTCTTACCCGTATTATAAAACTCAATAAAAAAAAGAGATTCAGAGAATCCCACAGGGGGTTTTTGGAGATATCACAAAAAAATATAAAGACGCCTGTCTATCTTATAGATGAAAATCTCATAGAAGAAAACATGAGGGTCTTGAGGTATGTAAAGGATAGGACAGGCTGTAAGATTTTACACGCCCTCAAGGCATACGCAACCTACGCCACATTTCCTGTGATGAGTCTATATCTTGACGGGACATGTGCCAGCGGCTTGAATGAGGCAAGGCTGGGCCGTGAAAGGTTCGGAAAAGAGGTGCACACCTTTGCAGCAGCTTACAGGGAGGATGAGTTTGTCAAGATACTGAGATATTCAGATGTTATTATATTTAATTCCTTTTCCCAACTGGAAAAATACTATCCCATGACAAAGAAAAAGGGCAGAGAGATAGGCATCAGGGTAAACCCAGGATATGGGGCTGCAGATACACAGATGTATAACCCATGCGCACCCTGCTCGAGGCTCGGGGTTATCCACGAGATATTTCAGGAGGGATTCCAGAGTTATATGGGTAAGATAGATGGGCTCCACTTCCATGCCCTGTGTCAACAGAATGCCCATGCCTTGGAGAGGGTTTTAAAGTCCTTTGAAAAGCTCTATGGCAGATACATTAAGGGGCTAAAATGGGTAAACTTTGGCGGTGGACACCACATAACAAGGGATGACTATGACATAGAACTGCTGATCAGGCTTATAAATGAATTCAAAGATAGATATAATGTCCAGGTCTATCTTGAGCCTGGAGAGGCCAGCGTATTAAATGCAGGTGTCCTGATAGCCTCTGTCCTTGATATTGTGAGAAATGTCATGGATATAGCCATAATAGATGCCTCTGCTGAGACACATATGCCGGACGTCCTTCTTATGCCCTACAGGCCTTATATTCTAAGTTCTGCAGGGTCAGAAGAAAAAAGATATACATATAGGGTTGCAGGGCCGAGTTGCCTTGCCGGTGATGTTATAGGGGATTACTCCTTTGACAGACCCCTTAAGCCAGGGGACAGGGTTGTGTTTACTGACATGGCCCTCTATAGCATTGTAAAAAACACCACCTTTAATGGCATAAACCTCCCTGATATAGCTGTTATAAGAAAAACAGGTGAGTTAGAGGTGGTCAAGAGCTTCGGCTATAGAGATTATGTATCCCGTCAATGAGGCCTAAGGGTCTTCAGTCTGTATCTGAGCTCTTTTCCCTGAGATAATGTTTCAAAAAGATAAGGTCCCTTTCGGTGAATCCATCCCAGGAAAATGGAAACAGGGCATTGTTCTGAAAAAGAGGCTCATCAGAGATGGGATAGCGGGCAAGGGCCTTGTATTCATCGAATAGCCTTGTATGGGGTATGGGTGTGTATTCTGCGATATGAGGCCTTACACCCAGGTCGCAGAGATAATCTATTGCATCCTTTACATCCATCCAATTCTGAAAGGGTAGCCCGGCAAGGATATAGACACCTATTGCACTGGTCTTAAACCCACCTTTTACAAGACTTTTTATGGCCCTTTCAAAGGTATCTCTATCTACCTTATTACCTGTCTGTCTCTGGGTTTTTGGATCAATTGTCTCAAGCCCTATCCTTATCTCTTTAAAACCCGAATAGAGAAGCAACTCTGCTATATCATCGTCAATAAAGGCTGCGTTTAAGGCATTGGGGTTATAGATATCCGGCTTAGAGGTTAACCCGCTTAGTCCTTTCAGTAGAGGCACAGCATGATTTTTTTTATCATATAGAAAATTGTCGTCATAAAGGACGAATCTATTTACACCAGAACCCTGCCAGTAAATGACCTCATCTATTACCTCCATAGGCTTTCTTCTTATTAATCGGGGATACATAAAGGGTGTAGAGCAGTAGGCACATCTGTAGATGCAGCCGTATGATGTAAGTAGAGGTACAAAATACGGGGTTCCATATAGATCAAAGCATGGATAAGGGACACCTTCAAACCCATATAGTTGAGGTCTGCTTTTGAGCCTGATGGAGAGATGATGCTCTAAAAAATCATAAAAAAGCCCTATCTCATTGTTCCTTACAATAAGGTCAGCCCCGGCCATGTGAACTGTGGCATGTTCATAGCAAAGCGTAGGGTATATGCCACCTATTACAATCTTGGACATGGGGAAGACTGTCCTTACTGTCTCAAGCACCTCCTTTGTCCCCATATACCAGTATGTCATAATAGAGGTTATCAATATAATATCAGGCTCATGGATAGCACTGAGCCTTTTTAATAGCTCTTCTTTTGATATGCCGTATCTCTTAAGCCTTTTTTTTATACCCTCAAGACAGGATGGACTACTGACCTTTTCCTTTATAAAGGGTGCCCTTCCATCCTCTTTTCTTTTCGCCTCTACCACCTCAAGACAGTCTATAAGGGATATTTGAAAGCTGTTTTGCCTTAAGATACCCCCTATATACAAAAGACCCAGAGGTGCTGACCAGAAACTGTATGCAGCAAAGTCATAGATGTAAGGATTTATAAGGAGTGCCTTTGGGGTTTCACGTGAAACCTTCATGTTACCTAAAAGACCTTTTTTTGACAAGGAACCTTGCCGTAAGGAGCCCAAAGATGAAACCACCGATGTGGGCATACCAGGCAACACCATCTGTATGGGAATAGAGCACCTGTATAAAAAACCAGATGGTCAGCAATAATATGGCAGGGAGTTGAACAAATTTTATAAATACTATGATTATAAGCATAGTCACAATCTTTGCGTGGGGGAAGAGTATAAGGTATGCACCTAATGTCCCGGATACAGCACCGCTTGCCCCTATCATGGGTATCTTTGACTGGGGGTCATAGAGGAGCTGAAATAAGGCAGCCATTATGCCAGAAAAGATATAGAATAAAAAGAACCTCTTATGACCGAGGCTGTCTTCCACAGATTTACCAAAGATAAAGAGATAGAGCATGTTCCCGCCTACATGGATAAAGCCCCCGTGTAGAAACATGGATGTGAATATGGTCATGATATTGTATGGTATCAGGCTGTGATTCGTTGTTAATGAGACCCAGAAATCATAGGGCATGAGGCCATAATATTTAAAGATAAACTCGTTGTCTGAAGGGGTTAAGATAAGCCTCTGCCACAAAAAAATTAAAATATTTACAAAGATAATACATGCTGTTATAATTGGAAATGTGCGTGTCTTTAAATTGTCTTTTATAGGTATCATTCATGTATTCTTACCATGAGTGCCCATGTAAGTCAAAGAAACTCAGAACAGGGGGCTAAATATGCCTGAATTAAGAAAAGACCCTATTATAGATAGATGGGTTATAATATCCACGGAGAGAGGAAAGAGGCCTGTTTTTTTTATAGAGGAACAGCCTTCGTTTAAAGAGGGTGTATGTCCGCTGTGTCCCGGGAATGAGCATATGACACCCCATGAGGTCTTTGCAATAAGACAGAACTCACCACCAGATAGCCCTGGTTGGAGCCTGAGGGTTGTGCCTAATAAATTCCCTGCCTTAAGGATAGAGGGCAATCTCGATAAAGAGGGCATCGGTCTCTACGACAAGATGAACGGTATAGGTGCCCATGAGGTAATCATTGAGACACCTGTCCACGGAGAGACCATATGGGATATGGATACAGCCTCCATACAGAATATCTTTATAGCCTATAAGGAGAGGAGCCTCGACCTCTCAAAGGATAAGAGGTTCAGATATATAATGGTTTTTAAAAATCATGGCTCTATTGCCGGGGCATCCCTTGACCATTCCCACTCCCAGTTAATAGCCCTGCCCATTGTCCCCAGAAGGGTTTCAGAGGAGATAAACGGTAGCCTAAGCTATTATAGATACAAAGACAGGTGTGTGTTTTGTGATATGATTGCACAGGAGATAGAGGATGATGTCAGGGTTGTTTATGAAAACGAGCTCTTTATAGCCCTTTCGCCTTTTGCATCGAGATTTCCCTTTGAAATATGGATTTTGCCCAAGAGACACGAATCAAGCTTTGTCATGCATAGTCAAGGGGAAAGCTATTTCTTTCTATCTGATTGCATATCAGTAGTACTGAAGAAGTATCTAAAGCTCCTGAATGCCCCTCCTTATAACTATATGTTCCATACAGCGGCAATTGGTGATAAAGAGCTTTCCCATTACCACTGGCATATTGAGATTATACCGAGATTAACAAAGATGGCGGGTTTTGAGTGGGGGACAGGATTTTATATAAACCCTACCCCACCTGAAGAGGCAACAACATATCTAAAAGAGACAGATGTTTAGGGGGTTAAAATGAAGGTCTTGATTGCTTCACCAGAGGTATATCCGTTCATAAAGACAGGTGGTCTTGCAGATGTATCAGGTGCACTCCCAAAGGCATTGAAAAAACTTGGGGTTGATGTCCGTGTAATCCTTCCAAAACACAAAGGTATAGATGAGCAGAGGTTTACCTTAAGATATAAAAACTATAGGATATCCTGCCCCATATCCCTTGGCTATGTGGATGCCGAGATAGTGGAGAGTGAATACGATGGCGTAACTGCCTATCTTGTTGAGCAGGATGATTATTATAACAGGGACTATCTCTACAGCACCCCTGATGGCGATTATCAGGACAATGCCGTACGGTTTATATTTTTTTCAAAGAGTATACTCGAGGCCATCAAAGTAACAGGTTATATCCCTGATATCCTTCACTGTAATGACTGGGAGACAGCCTTGGCACCCGTGTTTCTCCGCACATTGTACAGAGACGACCCTGACCTGAAGGATATTGCTACACTTTTTACTATCCACAATATAGGATATCAGGGTATTTTCTGGCATCATGATATGCATCTTTTGAATATTGGGTGGGAGTATTTTACCCCAGATTACCTGGAATTTTACGGTAATATCAATTTTTTAAAGGGTGGTATAGTATTTTCAGATATAGTAAACACGGTGAGTAAACAGTATAGCCAGGAGATACAGACACCAGAATTCGGTTATGGCCTTGACGGGGTCCTCAGGTCAAGGAAATCAGACCTCTTTGGTATTGTAAATGGCATAGATTATGAAGACTGGAACCCGGAAAAAGACAATTTTCTGCCAGCAAATTATAGTCCAGAAAAATTGGAAAATAAGGCCATATGCAAAAAAGCCCTCCTTAAGGAGTTTGGTCTTCCTTATAGCAGTAATAAACCTGTTATTGCCACTATTTCAAGACTGGCAGACCAGAAGGGTTTTGATCTCATTGCATTGGCAATGGAAGAGATATTTTCCTTGGGGGCCCAGTATATTGTCCTTGGGACAGGTGAAAGGAAATACCACGAACTCTTTACAGACCTCGCAAAGAGGTTTAATGGACTTTTAGGTGTTAAGATTGCTTATGATAATAGGCTTGCCCATCTGATTGAGGCCGGGGCAGATATGTTTCTCATGCCGTCCAGGTATGAACCATGCGGGCTAAATCAGCTATATAGCTTGAAATACGGAACAGTTCCCATAGTGAGGGGGGTAGGTGGACTTGAGGACACAATAATAGATTACACAATGAATCCAGGACAGGGGACAGGCTTCAAATTCTATGGGTATAACAAGGAAGAGATGATCGATGCCATTAAAAGGGCAATGGCAGTATATGAGAATAAATCTGAGTGGCAATCCCTTATCAAGAGGTGCATGAACGAGGACTTCTCATGGGAGAAATCAGCAAGGGAATACATAGAGCTTTACAATAAGGCTATTGCAAAGCACAGATCCATGACATGAACGCAGTGGAGTTATTAGGCGAAGTAATAGAGATATCCCACTCCAATCTTGAAATAAACTCAAGGATATCCGCCATATTGAATATCATCGCCCATAGAATGGGCTTTGAGGAGGTTCTTGTATTCAAACTCGACAAGGACAAAAGGATAACCTGTAGATATTCCAATCAGGGCTGCTCCCTCTTTTCCCTCCTATCTAAATACAGGTGTCGTATAGGAGAGGGTATCATAGGTAGTATAGCCCAGAAAAGGATACCCCAGTATTTTACCTACAAGGATATACCGCCTAGGTTCGGCTGTATCTTTTTTCATGAGCTTGACGGGATAATAGATAGATACAGGTCTTTTGCCTTTGTCCCACTTTCAGATGATAGCTATATCTATGGGGTTATGGTTGCCATCTCTTCAGAAAAGGGGGATCTGCAGGACAGGGAAAAGATACTTTTATCGGTGATTGCAAGGGAGATAGGCGGGCTTATAAGGGTTGACGAGATTATGTTATCATCCAAAAAAAGGATAAGCGAGCTCGTTACCTTATCTGAACTCGGCAAGGTCCTCACGACAAATATGGAGCCAGAGGCTGCATTGAAGAATATTGTGTTTATTATTGCAAAGGCACTGAATGCCACCATGGCCACCATTAAGCTCAATAATTTTGTTTCAAGGTTTAATATCCAGCGTTTTACCTATGGACAATCTGACCCAAAACTGGAAAGGTTCATTGAGGACCTGGAGGGGCAGGCAATTAATGCCAAGAGGACCACAACCCTCTCTGAAGAGTTATATGTGGATGATGAGGATATATCCCATTACTCACTCTGCAGCTCCCCAATAATAACAAAAAACAAGGCAATAGGGGCCATGACCATATGTTCATCAAAAAAGCATATAACCTTTGACCAAAATGACAATATAGCCTATCTTATAACAACAATAGCAAACTATATATCAAGCGGCCTTGAAAACATCCTGCTTAATACAAGGCTGAAGGATGTAATAAAAGAGCTCAACGAGACACAGAAGAGGGTCATTGAACAGGAGAAACTAAAGAGCCTTGGTGAGATGACGGCAAACATAGCCCACGAGATTAAAAATCCCCTTGTAATAATAGGGGGCTTCACAAAGAGGCTTGCCAAAAAGGTGAATCTAAGCCAGACAGAAAACAGGTATGCCAATATTATTGTCAATGAGGTTGCCAGGCTTGAGACAATATTGAATGAGGTGCTTAATTATGTGAAAGACACCCCTATCTCCAGAGAGCCGTGTAATATTAATATGTGTATAGATGAGATACTATACCTATTTTCATCAGACGCATCGTGGGAGAAGGTAAAGATCGTAAAGGATTACGATACCCAGCTACCACAGATAATCTGCGATATCCAGCAGATTAAACAGGTCTTTATAAATATCCTTGTGAACTCATATGAGGCAATGAAAGGTGAGGGGGAGATAACTATAAAGACTGGGACAGCGCATATAAACAATAAACCATATATCAAGGTTGCCATATCTGACACAGGTGGTGGGATAGACCCTATGGCCATAGATAATATATTTAATCCTTTTTTTACTACCAAAGAAAAAGGGACAGGGCTTGGGCTTGCCATATCAAATAAGATTATCATGAACAATAAAGGCAGGATTGAAGTGGAGAACAATGTAGGAAAAGGCGTTACATTTTTTATCTATCTGCCTTTAGAGAATAATCTATAAAAAGAGGTGTAGATTATGAAAGATAAAAAGATATTAATTGTCGATGATGAGGAAAACATAAGGATCCTTTTTAAGGAGGAACTCGAGGAAGAGGGCTATGAGATAGATGTGGCGTCCGATGGATATGAGGCACTGGAAAAGATAAAAAAATCACCCTTTGACCTTGTGGTCTTGGATATAAAAATGCCGGGCATGGATGGTATCCAGACACTAAATGAGATCAAAAAGATAAACAAGGACCAACATGTTATACTGTGCTCTGCCTATGGGGAGTTCAAGCAAGATTTTTCGAGCTGGATATCTGATGCCTATGTTGTAAAGTCTGCAGATACAGGTGAGCTTAAGAATACCATAAAGAATATACTTAATCTAACATAGGACTAAGGATAAGGTTAAATATAGGCATCATAGACACAGAACATCTAATATAATGAATCATAAAAGGTAAAGATATGTTACACTTTTTTCTCAAAAAACAAAGTCATTTGGAATATTGTTTCAATGTGGAGGCATCAGCCCCCCTCTCCCAGGAAGAGTTATTTGTTTTAAAGAATATACTGGCTGATGGATTTATTCTGGAGAGTATATACGACTCCTCTACCCTTGACCATGGCCAGGAAGTCATTGAGCTTGGCCCAAGGATGAATTTTGCAACAGCCTATTCTACCAACATTGTCTCCATCTGCAAGACCTGTGGCCTTGAAAAGATTGTCAGGATTGAGCGCTCCAGGCGTTATCTTTTTTTCCCAGGGCCAGACAGGGAAACATTTATAAGGGACAATCATGACAGGATGACTGAGTGCCTATATGAAAGACCCCTTGAGAGCTTTGAGACCGGGGTAATCCCTGAGCCTGTCTATGAGATACCTTTAATAGAAAAGGGGCCAGATGCCCTCCTTGATGTCCCAGGTCTTGCCATGGATGAGTGGGACAGAAACCTATACTACAACTACTTTGTCAAGGAAGAGGGCAGGAACCCAACGATAGTAGAGATAAGGGACCTAGATAATGCAAACAGCGAACACTCCAGGCATGGTTATTTTAAGGGTAGACAGATTATAGACGGCATAGAGATGCCCGAGACCCTTATGGATATAGTTAAATCAACATGGAAGGCAAATCCATCTAATAGCATCATAGCATTTAAGGATAACTCAAGCGGCATAGAAGGATTTGAGTGCTGGACCATTATACCTGAAAAACCAGGGACCCCCTCTATGTTTAAAAGACAGAGGCTAATATACCATATTATATTCACTGCAGAGACACATAATTTTCCAACAGGTGTGGCACCATTTCCCGGCGCTGAGACAGGAACAGGCGGCAGGATAAGGGACGTCCAGGCAACAGGCAGGGGTGGACTTGTTGTAGCAGGTACTGCAGGTTACTGCATAGGAAACCTGCTGATCCCCGGTTATGATTTACCCTGGGAAACAAAGGATTTTCCTTATCCTTCAAACCTTGCCAAGAACCTTGAAGTAGAGATTAAGGCCAGTGACGGTGCAAGTGATTATGGCAACAAATTCGGCGAGCCCATAATAGCAGGTTTTACCAGATCCTTTGACCAGAGGCTCCCCAATGGTGAACGCTGGGGCTGGGTCAAAAAGATTATGTTTACCGGGGGCATAGGCCAGATAGATGGAAGGCACACAGAAAAGGGCGAGGCAGAAAAAGGCATGCTTATAGTTCAGATAGGCGGCCCTGCCTATGGTATAGGTGTTGGGGGTGGGTCTGCCTCCAGCAAACTCCAGGGCGAAAACGAAGAGGAACTGGACTTTAATGCTGTTCAACGTGGCGACGCAGAGATGGAACAGAAGATGAACAGGGTCATAAGGGCCTGTATAGAGATGGGGGATAGAAATCCCATAGTAAGCATACATGACCAGGGTGCAGGCGGGCCTGCCAATGTCTTAAAAGAGCTCGTGGAAAAGGCTGGGGGGAGGATAGAGATAAGGCGTATAAGGCTCGGTGACCCTACGCTCTCGGTCTTAAAGATATGGATTGCCGAATATCAGGAGCGTTGTGGCCTGTTAATCAGACCGGAGAGGCTCTCAGAGCTGGAATATATATGCGAAAGGGAGAAGGTAAATTGTGAGGTCCTCGGAGAGGTCACAGGTGACGGCAGGTTTGTTGTCCATGACGAGATGGACGATTCAACGCCTGTCAACCTTAATCTCTCCAGGGTCCTGGGGAATATGCCCCAAAAGACATTTCTGGATAAAAAGGTCAAAATGGGGTTAAGTCCTGTGGCTTTACCTCATGACCTCACCGTAGAGGATGCCCTGTCAAGGGTGCTAAAAGACCTTGCTGTAGGTTCTAAGAGGTTTTTGACTAATAAGGTAGACAGGAGCGTTACAGGCCTTATTGCGCAACAGCAGTGCTGTGGACCCCTTCAATTGACGGTGGCGGATATGGCTGTTATTGCCCAGACCCATTTTGGATACACAGGGGCAGTCACCTCCATTGGAGAACACCCCATCAAAATGCTTGTGGACCCTAAGGCAGGGGCAAGGATGTCAGTTGGCGAGGCAATAACAAATATTATGTGGGCATACATCGGACGCATTGAGGATATAAAATGTTCTGCTAACTGGATGTGGGCACCCAAGCTCCCAGGAGAGGGTGCTGCCCTCTATGAGGCAGTTGCGGCCATGAGTGAGGTGATGATAAGACTCGGCATTGCAGTGGATGGTGGAAAGGACAGCCTCTCTATGGCCACAAAGGTGGGTGATGAAATAGTTAAGTCACCGAGAGAACTTGTTATATCTGCATACGCAACAACGCCTGACATAACAAAAAAGGTAACCCCTGATATTAAAAAACCTGGTAAAACCCACCTCATATTTATTGACATTGCAAAAGGCAAGGTAAGGCTTGGTGGCTCCATCCTTGCATGTGTTTTCAAGCAAACAGGAAATAACCCACCGGATGTAGACGACCCCGCTCTTTTAAAGAGGACTTTTATGGCAATTCAGAGGCTTGTTTCAGAGAAACTAATTCTATCAGGTCATGATATAAGTGATGGAGGGCTCATCGTTACAATCCTTGAGATGGCGTTTTCAGGTAATTGTGGCGTCCATATAAGGATGAACGGAGATTCAACGGCCATAGAGCGTTTTTTTGCAGAGGAATTGGGCGCTGTTATGGAATGCAAAAAAGAAGACACCCATAAGGTGGAAAATATACTTAAGGAATACGGCGTTGAGTTTTTTAATATCGGGGAAACGAAGACGGAAAAAGAAATCTTAATTGAATATAACGGCAGTATAGTCCTTCATGAAGATATGCGAGAATTGAGATCCCTCTGGGAGGAAACATCATACCAGATAGAGAGATTGCAGGCAAACCCAAAATGCGCCGAACAGGAAAAAAAGAACATCTACGATAGAAAAGGACCTACTTATGTACTCACCTTTGTACCGGAAGAGACCCCGGCACATCTCATTGAAGTAAATGATAAACCGAATGTGGCCATTTTAAGAGAGGAAGGCAGTAATGGCGACAGAGAAATGACATCCGCCTTCTTTCACGCAGGATTTTCACCATGGGATATCACCATGACAGACATCATAAATAACAGGGTATCTTTGGAAAAATTTAGAGGTCTTGTTGCTGTCGGCGGATTTTCTTATGCTGATGTACCTGAGAGTGCAAAGGGCTGGGCATCTGTCATAAGGTTCAATAGCAGACTGAAAGAGATGTTCGATGAATTTTACAGAAGACCGGATACGTTTTCACTGGGTGTATGCAATGGCTGTCAGTTATTTGCCCTTTTAGGATGGGTGCCCTGGCAGGGCATAGAAGACACAAGACAGCCGAGATTTGTAAAGAATCTATCGGGAAGGTTTGAATCAAGATGGGTCACTGTAAAGATTAAAAAGAGCCCGGCGATTATGTTTGAAGGCATGGAAGGTTCAATACTGGGCGTGTGGGTTGCCCACGGTGAGGGAAGGGTGTATTTTCCCGACCCTATTATATTGGAAGAAGTGCTGAGAAAAAATCTTGTACCCCTTGCCTTTGTTAACGACTATGGAATAGAGGACGGTTTTGAATCAGACATCCACCCCTTTAGTTATCCCTTTAATCCCAATGGTTCACCTTATGGCATAACAGGATTATGCACAGAAGATGGAAGGCATTTAGCAATTATGCCTCACCCTGAAAGGGCATTTTTAAAATGGCAATGGCCATATATGCCCGAGGAGATGAATAAAGATTTAAAGGCATCGCCGTGGCTGAAGATGTTTCAAAATGCAAGGCTCTGGTGTGATAGAGTCAAAAAGTAATATTTGACTTGTTTTTTTCATTCTGTTAGAGTTTCTTTAAAAAAGACAGGAGAAGATGAGATTGAAAGGAAAGCCTGTTTTTATTCCTTCTGATAGGGCTTTAAGATATGCCTGCGGTGTCTCGGGCTCCGGGACAAATTACGATAAAATCTATGAGGCAGATCCCAAAAAACCACACATTGTGTTCAGTAATGCCCCGGATTGTTCAGGTGTTAAAAAGGCAAGGGAAAGAAATGCCCCGGTTGTTACCTTAGACTCTGATATATATTTTAAAAAGATGTGGGGCATAGAGAAGGTCCCCCGATATGGCGTAGAGAGAAATAGCTATGATATGGCAGTTATGACCCTTGTAGAGCAGGGGTTGAAAGGTGAGCCGGATTTAATCTGTCTTGCCGGATATGACCTGTGGATTGGCGACTGGATGGCAAAAAGGTATTTTCCGAGGATTTTGAATGTGCATCCCGGAGATTCAAGGAAATATACAGGTCTTGGCTGGAGACCCACTGCAAAGGCAATCATAGCAGGTGAAAAAAGCGTAAAATCAACGGTGTTTTTTGTGGATGAGAGCGATGATGGAGGCCCCATCTTAATCCAGTCAAAGTCGATTTCCCTTTCGAGATGGGATGAAAAATTATACGACATTAAAAAGTTTATAGAAAAAATGGATATAAAGACCCTTTCCGAGTTTAGAGAAAAGGCAAAACAAGAAGGAAATAATCTGGATATAGTCTTAGAGGCTATGTCAAAAGAGATCCAGGATGTGTTAAAAGAAGAAGGGGACTGGATGATTTATCCCTTTGCAGTGCATAACCTCATTGCCAGGGGCAGGGTAGCCCTTTACGGCAGGAAGGTATACATCGACGGGGTAGAGATGTCGGATGAGGGCTGGCAGGTGGATATTTACGGCTATGCCGATAGCATTAAATAAAAAAATATTTTTGGGGGTGTAGCTCAGCGGGAGAGCACCTCGTTCGCAACGAGGGGGTCGAGGGTTCAATCCCCTTCACCTCCACCAGATTGAACTATATGCCATGCTGCCTCTAATGGTTATGAACATTAATGTTAGACCAAGTCTTGACAAATACAAGTGAAAATAAGATACATTTATTTTTGACAACTTTTACCTACAATTTACCTACAATTTATTGAGGTTGTTTTGGCATATGCGAAGTAGAGAGAGGGTAAAGGAGCAAGATAAGAGGGAGTGAGAAGAGAGGAGGGGAAGGCTGTTTGGAGCAAGGAAAAAAGAGAGAAAAAGGTGGAAAAAATAGGTTGAAAATGAGTTTTTTCGTGAAAAAGAGAAGTTATTGTCAGGGGTAAGAGGCAGAAATTGAAGAT
>ERZ795050.46-NODE-46-length-156265-cov-11.522425_pt1 | contig 156265 bp, 122 predicted proteins | sample MGYA00375134_ERZ795050 | MGnify/ENA primary metagenome ERZ795050 (study PRJEB30179, sample SAMN05720221) | activated sludge metagenome | isolation source: Anaerobic digester | place: Japan | collected 2015-05-26 ... | reverse complement strand
TTATGGCAAAATGACTTTTACAGTTTGTGTCCCGTTTCCGCTGACAAAGCGCACAAAATAAATTCCTTCCTGTAGTTCGCCTACCTGAATATCTTTCCTGTACGCCCCGGAGGCTGATTCATCCTGTGTGAGTAAGCGGACTTTTTGTCCCCCTGCATTCAGCAGCCATATTTCTATATGGGTGCGTTGTGGAAGATAATATTCAAGCCTGAGTGTCTGGCCTGCCTGTTTGTAAGCTTTGTAATAAGCTGATTTTCCATCGCTGACGTGAATACCTGATATGGTGGCTTCTACTTCATGGATGGCCATGTCAGCGCAGCCGTTGTGGTCGGTAACGGTTAACTTTACTTCATATTTCCCTTCTGCACTGTATGTATGTGTGGTAGTCTTGGCCGTATCGTCTGTCATATCTCCAAAATTCCATAAGCGCCATGCTACCTGACTGGTGGTATCGGTAAAAGTGAAGTTCAGCCCGTTTTGGGTATAGGTAAAACCCGGATGAGGTAGTGGATTGACATGAACCGTGATGGTCTGGCTGGTGGCCTTGCATCCATGCATATCAGTTGCATGTACATAAACAGCGTCATTGTTTTTGGGCTGGTGGTGGGTGAATTGATGAGATGCTCCGGAATAAACTGTATCTGAATTCAGTATGAAATGGTATTTTTCAAAAGTCGGAGAGGCCGTAAAACTTATGCTCTGGCCTTCGCAAAGGGTGTGGTTGTTTTTATCTGAAATCAGTTGTATGTTGGGTTTCGAAAAGACGACAATGCTCTGGTTATCAGAATAATATGTACATCCGAGCGAAGATGTTCCGCTGACATATATCAAATCATTGTTGTTGAGCATGTGAGTCGAATAGGTGTTTTCTTTACCTGACTTGACAAGATTTCCGTTCAGATAGAAATGGTATGCTGCCAGGCCGGCTGTAGCTTCAAAATGGACTGTTTCTCCTTCACAAACCCGGTTGGAATCGAGGTCATTTGTCAGTTTCAGACCAATGTTTTCCACTTCTATTCTGATGTTTTTGACAATCGGAGGACAGTTAAGTGCTGATGAGTCAATAAGACTTATGCTATAATTAGTTGAAACCTGTGGTTTTACCCGGAAAATGGTATCTTTTGCATATCCCTGTCCATTGAAATTCACTGCATAGGCTGATGTATGAAGCCCGGTAATCTGTATTTGAGCTGAATCCCCTTTGCAGATGATGCTGTCGTTTTCGATTTTGAAAGAAATTGGGCTGCATGATTCACTCTGGCATACCTGGGTGGTAATTGAGCTTACTCCGCAGGGCGTAAAATCCTGTGCCCTGAGTTGCAATAAAACATCGGTGCTGTAAGTTAAGCCGGTAATCTGAAAAGTGGTGTCTTTTCCGATGTTTATCCAAGTTTTGCCAGTATCCGTACTGACTTCATATACTTTGTCGTATGGCCTGCTGTTCCATGTGAAGGTTACCGAACTGGTGGTGCTGTTTCCGCATTTGACAACAGGCGCATTTGCCTGCTGAACGACCGCTACATTCAGGTGATTACTTTCCGATTTACATCCATTGGTGTCGAAAGCAATGCTGTACAAGTCATTGGAGGGAGACAGGGTGCTGGTGGTCAATGTGTGCTGATTTCCGCTTCCGAGTTGAGCCTTGCCGTCATAAAAAGTATAGCTGCTAAATCCTGCCGTAGCAGTGAGCTGGAGTGGTGATCCGCTGCAGATACTGTCATCTGAAGCCTGTAGCTGATTGGATGATACCTGTAAAAGGGTGGTTTTAACCTCAGAGCTGACAGCCGAACATCCTGAAGAATTGGTTACTTTAACCCAGAAACTTCCGGTAGTCTTTACATTAATGGAACGTGTCTTTTCTCCTGTACTCCAGAGATAAGATAATCCGCTTCCTGATGGTGCTGTCAGAATGACTGAGTCACCGGGGCAGAATTTGGTATTTCCGCTTATGGTGATGGTAGCAGTGGGCAAGGCATTTACAGTTATATTTACTGTTGCCGGCAATGATTTTCCTTTTGAATTGGTAGTTATAAGGGTAATTGTTTTGCTTCCCGCAGAAGAATACACCACAAATGGATTCTGGCTGGTAGAAGAGGAGGGATTCCCTCCCGGCATCGACCATTCAAAACCGCTTGGGCTATTATTGCCACCTCCTGTCAGAAACAGCGTATCACCAACACATATACTTGTTTTTGAGGGAGTTATTGTTGCTGTTGGTAATAAACTGCTGACACTGAAAGTCCAGTTTTTCGAATAGATCTGATCTCCGCTGGTTAGTCCGTTTCCATTGGCAGCATTGACGACTGCATAAAATTTTATATCTCCAACATTACTGGATGGGGCTTTCCATTGGAATGACCATGAGTTGCTCCCTGAACCTGAAGTTCCTGAACTGGTTTGCACAACGTATTCCTTGCTCCCGCTGGTTAATTTCTGAGTTTTGGCTGAGTTGGTAATCGTAAAGCTTCCTGCCATCGTATTATTGGAAGAACGAAGTGCTGTAATTTCAAATCCCCACGTATTGATTCCCGATTGTGAATGACTCAATGTGATGGTATAAACGGAGTCGGGCAAATAACCTGTTCCGGGAATATCAGTGTTTAACGTCATATTCGACCAGTTGCTTCCGGAGGTTATCAGTGTTCCGCTATGACAGCTCGTACAGTTGTTTTCCCCGGGGGCATTGGTCATACCTGCCGGTGGCCCTCCTGAATAGGTAATGGCTTTATAACTGATAAATGTCAGGGTTAAAATGATAAACAATGCACCCAAATAAATAAATGTGTAATTTTTTCGTATCATACTGAGATTGTTTAGATTAATCTATTTCAACAATAATTAGACCAATTATAAATAGTAACAAATATCAAAACTTGATTATTTTTGCCACAAAAAAATACCATGAAAAAAGTTAAAGATTTGCTGTTTTCGATGCAACTGACAGGGATGTTGCTGGTTGTTTTCGGAGTCGTCATTGCAGTAGCTACATTTATAGAAAATGATTTTGGTACCCGTGCCGCCAAAGTTCTGGTGTACAATTCAAAATGGTTTGAGTTTTTATTGTTACTGATTGCGGTCAATATGCTCGGAACGATTATCGTCCGTAAAATGTACCGCAGGGAAAAGCTTACGATTTTTGTTTTTCATATTGCGTTCATAGTCATAATTTTAGGTGCAGGAATTACCCGCTTTTTCGGATTTGAAGGTAGTATGCATATCAGGGAAGGAAAAAGCAGTAACTCCATGCTGTCAACCACGCAATACCTGACAGTGGAAATGGAACAGGACGGCAAGAATTTTATTGCTGAGAAAGAATACATGGCAGCACCCGTGAGGTCAAACCGACTGAAAATGAAAATCAAACTCAATGATCATCATATTGTTGTCAAAAGCAAAGAGTTTATCCCAAATGCCTATGAGACGCTGGTAGAAAGCCCGGATGGTAAAACCATCATGCATCTGGTTCTTTTTGACGGAGTTGAACGTCAGGATTTGTTTATCCCGAAAGGTGAAATACGCGAGGCAGCCGGATTAAGGTTTTCACTGGATTCCAAAGAAGAAGCTGATGTGAAAGTTTTTACTTCCGATACAGGTAATTACTTCACTTCCAATAATATAACCGGTTGGTACAACATGATGAGAGATACCGGAGGCCAGATTTATCCCGACACACTGGTTCCTTTCCAGAAAATGATGATATACAATATCGGGGATATTAAATTTGTCATGGATAAATTATTGCCTTCCGCCAAAGTCGAACTGAAGAGCGCTGGAAAGGAAGCCCGTCACTACGATGCAGTTCTGGTCGATGTCGATGTCGATGGCATTGTCAAAGAGGCTGTTTTATATCATGTCCCGGGAAATTACGGTAAGCGGGTTAAACTGAAATTTGATAACCTGATGCTGACCTTGTCTTACGGGGCTAAAACCCTCTATCTTCCTTTCGAACTCAAACTGAATGATTTTATTCTTGAAAGATATCCGGGTTCTGAAAGTCCATCTTCCTTTACGAGTGTGGTTACCCTGATGGATAAAGAACGGAACATCAATCGTGAAACGAAAATATTTATGAATAATGTGCTGAATCATCGCGGATACCGCTTTTTCCAGTCTTCCTACGATAAGGATGAAAAAGGAACTATCCTTTCCGTAAACCATGATTTCTGGGGAACAACGGTTACGTATCTGGGCTATATTCTGCTGTTTATCGGCATGGTACTTTCGCTGCTGAACAAAAACAGCCGATTTGCTGCCATGCTCAGATACAAAGCTGCCAAAACCACTTTGGTTGCTTTGTTGTTTTTGCTTTCTTTTCCCCTTGTTAACATAGCCCAAAGCAATACTGCAAAATATACCCCACCTTCCGTGGCACATGCCGAAAAATTCGGTCAGTTGCTGGTTCAGGATAATTCCGGCAGAATCGAACCCATAAACACCCTGGCTTCGGAGGTGTTAAGAAAAATTGCCCGTAAAACCTCTTTCAATGGCATGACCCCTGAGCAGGTACTGCTCGGTATGATGACTGACCCGGAATACTGGAAAACAGTTCCTATCATTAAGGTAACCCATCCGAAAGTGAAGGAAATTATAGGTATAAGCGGAAAAAGAGTTTCCTTTAATCAGGTAGTTGATTTTGAAAATGAGAGAGGTTATCTGCTTGAAAAATATGTTAACGAAGCCTACGAGAAAAAACCTGCTGAGCGAAATAAATTTGACAAGGACGTGATGGCTGTGGATGAACGCCTCAATATTTGCTACCTGATTTACATAGGTAAATTCATGAAAATTTTCCCGGCTGCCGATGATCCTGATAATAAGTGGTACACAGCTGCCGAGGCTTTCCATACTTTCACCGGAAAAGATACCACCTTTATCAGGCATTTTATGTCTGTTTACGGCCAGTCTGTTAAAAAAGCCAGCGAAACAGGGGATTGGAAAGATGCCGATTTCCTGCTTAACGGTCTGAAAATGTTTCAGGAAACAAATGGAAAAAACATAATTCCACCCAAAAGTAAAATCAAACTCGAAATTTTTTACAACAAACAAAACATTTTCAATAAACTCGAGGGATTTTATGGTTTATTCGGCTTTTTACTGTTGCTGATTCATTTTGTCAATCTGCTGATACCAAAATTTAAGATGAGGTGGATCATCATTATTTCCACCACCATTGTCATTATTGCATTTTTAATGCATACAGCAGGGCTTGGCATACGCTGGTATATTTCCGGGCATGCACCCTGGAGCAATGCGTATGAATCTATGGTCTTTATCGCCTGGGCGACCGTTCTGGCCGGGATTGTCTTTGTCAGAAAAAGTCCCATCTCATTGACGGCCACTGCTTTACTCGCTTCAATGATTCTTTCAGTAGCTCACCTGAACTGGCTTGATCCGGAAATTACCAATCTGGTTCCTGTGCTGAAGTCTTACTGGCTGGTCATTCATGTGGCTATTATAACTTCGAGTTATGGCTTTCTGGCATTGGGCGCCCTGCTCGGATTTTTCAGTCTGCTTGTGATGATTTTAATGGGGAAAAACAATCATCAGCGTCTGATGGATAAGGTCAGGGAGATGACCGCAGTCAATGAAGTAACCCTGATAGCCGGATTGTACCTGCTTACCATAGGTACTTTTCTTGGTGGTGTTTGGGCCAATGAATCATGGGGACGCTACTGGGGTTGGGACCCGAAAGAAACCTGGGCTTTGGTAACGGTTGTGGTTTACACCTTCATCCTCCACATGCGGATGATCCCCGGTCTGAAAGGTATCTTTGCCTACAACCTTGCTTCCCTGATCGGTTACGGCTCGGTAATCATGACCTATTTCGGTGTTAATTATTATCTGTCGGGGCTTCATTCCTATGCTTCCGGAGATCCGGTTCCTGTTCCGGCATTTGTATATTATACCGTTGCCGTGATTTTGATTACGGGTATCGTTGCCTATGTGAAATTCAGAAAGTTCGGAGAATTAAAGGAAGAAAATCCTGCTGCCTGACCTATCTTCTTCCGGCAGATTGAAAATTTATTTAGATTCAATCTAAATAAATCCTTATTTTTGCTTTTCTCAAAAGACAGGAAAATTATGTTTGAATCAAATGAAATTCTCGAAGAACTGCCCCGTCATCTGATGGATCTGGTCATTGAACAGCCATATAATGAATATACGGCTCAGGATCATGCTGTGTGGCGGTATGTGATGAGGCAGAATGTCAGATATTTATCGAAAGTAGCTCACGGAAGTTACCTGGACGGATTGAAGCGGACCGGTATCAGCATCGACCAGATTCCGCACATGTATGGCATGAACAGAATATTGAAAGAGATTGGCTGGGCTGCTGTTGCAGTGGATGGGTTTATTCCTCCCTCTGCATTCATGGAGTTTCAGGCCTATAATGTTCTGGTCATAGCAGCGGATATCCGTCCTGTTGATCAGATTGAATATACACCGGCTCCTGATATCATCCATGAAGCTGCCGGACATGCGCCCATTATTGCTGATGAAAGCTATGCCTTTTACCTGAAATATTTCGGAGAAATAGGGGCTAAAGCCATTCCCAGCAAAAATGATTACCGCCTGTATGAAGCCATCCGGCATTTATCGATTCTGAAAGCCGACCCTTATACCCCTAAAGCCGACATTGAAAAAGCGGAAAAGGAACTCGATGAAATAGCAGGAAATATGGGAGGCCTCAGTGAAATGGCTCAAATCAGAAACCTTCACTGGTGGACGGTTGAATACGGCCTGATCGGGGATGTTAAAAATCATAAAATATATGGAGCAGGCTTGTTGTCGTCCATCGGGGAAAGTTATAGCTGTATGCAGCCTGAGGTCAGGAAACTTCCTTATACGATTGATGCAAAAGATGTAACCTTTGACATCACCACCCGTCAGCCTCAGCTTTTTGTAACACCTGATTTTCAACATCTTGTTAATGTTTTGGAAGAATTTGCCAATGGTATGGCCTTAAAGCAGGGCGGACAGAGCGGGATGAAAAAGGCGTTGGAATCGGGCGGAACAGTAACTTATGTGTACAGTTCCGGATTACAGGTTTCAGGTGTGGTAAGTGAAGTATTCAGCTTGAACAATCAGGTTGTTTATGCCTCCACAAAAGGGAAAACCATCCTGTGCATAGACAACAAAGTGCTTGACGGACACGGAACTGATTATCATGCTGAAGGGTTTGGCTCCCCTGTCGGGAAACTGAAAGCCGCTTATTTGCCACTGGAAGAAATGGATGATAAAAACCTTCAAAAATATGGTATCTCGGAAAGGAAAGATTGCCGGCTGGAATTTGAGTGCGGGGTAGTGGTGAGAGGTTTTTTGAAAAAAATTATCAGGCATCAGGGGAAGAATGTATTGTTTTCATTTGAACATTGCACGGTAACTTACGAAGAAAAGGTATTGTTTCAGCCTCAATGGGGTATTTATGATATGGCAGTCGGAGAGAGGATCATTTCTGTATTTGCCGGCCCTGCCGATCCTGTGGCATATCAACTTCATTATCAGCCGCCTGCAGAAAGAACCCACAAAATTGTTCATGATGAAAAAGCACTCAGACTTCATTCATTGTATCAGCAGCTCAGGAATTTGAGGGAAAACCACAGTGTCAGCAGGGAGGGAGTGGAAAACATCTGGCAGGTATTAAGAACAGAATACCCGGAAGACTGGCTGCTTACTCTTGAAATCTTTGAATATCTGATGCGAAACAATATCAATGGGGATTTAAGACAAGGAGTTGAATATCAGTTAAGTAAATTAAAAAGGAATCCGCATTTCCAGAAACTGATACTTAACGGGTTGGAACAGATCTATGCTGACCTATAGTCTGTCAGGGTGTTGAAAGGGAAACCGGCAAAATTTTCCCGTTAAAATATTTATGTCCGTTTAAGGCAAATTCTGCAATAAATTTTGCCATTTCATCTGCATTTAGAAGTGCCTCATAGCCGGGGAAAGCATTTTTAAGCATTTCGGTATTGACTGCCCCAAGAGCCAGGCAATTGACCCGTATGTTTGTGTCTTCCAGTTCAACGGCAAGCAATTCAGTCAGATTAGCCAGAGCTGCCTTTGAAGAGGCATAAGCACTTAATCCTTTGAATTTCACACTTCCCTGAAATCCACCCATGCTGCTGATGTTGACGATATGGGCAGGTCCGGTTTTACCCATTACCGGTAAAACATGGCGAATCAAAGAAACCTGGCTGAAAAAATTTACCTGATAAACTTTTTTCCATTCTTCATCGTAAATATCTGAAAACTTTTTGTTTAACATCATTCCTGCATTATTGAGAAGGATGGATACTTCCTCAGGAAGCCAGGAAAAATTGTCAGAAGAGAAAGGTTTTTCAAAATCGATAGCAATGGTTTTAAGATTTTTAAAGCGGTGAGGCTGAAATAATGCATTCAGCTTCTGTTCATTTCTGCCAAGAGCAAAAACCTGAAAATCCGTATTTAAACAGAAATATCTCGCTGTTTCGTATCCGATTCCACCGGTAGCTCCGGTAACGATGATGCTTTTCATATCAAATGGTTAATCTTCTTCCCTGATAAGCAGGAGGATAGCGTGCTGAGGAACGATAAAGAATTTTTCCCCGTCATATTCTATTTCATGAGAACTGTTCTGCAGATAAATGGCAATATCGCCTTCCCTGCATTGAAGGGGGATATATTCGGGTTCGTTTTTGGATGGCTTCCAATCTTCTTCCGGTTCACGGGGCAATGGCAGAGGGTAGCCGGGTCCTACTTTAACGACATATCCGCTTTGAACAGCTTCTTTTTCTTTTACATTAGGGGGCAGATACAAGCCTGATTTGGTCATTTTTGAGTGTTTCCTTGGTTTTATAAGCACCCTGTCGCCTATGACGATGATCTTATCCAGATTAATTGCCATCTGATTCTTTTATTGGTTTTAGCGGAAGGTAAAAATAGAAATTTGAACCCTTTCCGACTTCACTTTCTACCCCGATTTTTCCTCCATGATGGTTGATGATATTTCGGGCAATGGCCAATCCGAGTCCTGTGCTGCTTTCTCCTCCTGTCGTCCTGACATTTGCACGCCTGAAAGGCTTGAACAATTCTTTCTGATCTTCAGCCGTTATGCCAGGCCCCTGATCAATGACTTCTGTTTTTATCCAGCCGTTTTCTCTTCTGATGATAACTTTGATTTCAGTGCCTTTGGGAGAATATTTGATAGCATTTGACAATAAATTGCCAATGACCTGCTCCATGCGGGAGGGGTCGATCATTAACTCAAGTTCTTTAAATTCAAACTCTTTAATGATATTAATGTTTTTATTTTTCGCCAGTATAGAATTGATATTGACCACATGGTTTATGACGGAAAGGTAATCATGTCTGTCAATTTTGAATTCGATTTTTCCAGCTTCAAAACGGCTGTAATCAAGCAAATCGTCCAGCATGTTCAGGCATGAATTGGTACCGTTCACGATCGTTTTGAAAATATCCTGTCTTTCGGCATCATCAAACTGATCGCACGACTGGCTGAACAGTTGGGCAAAAGAACGTATGGCTCCCAATGGATTTCGCAGGTCGTGGGCTACAACCGACATCATGTAATTAAGTTGTTTGTTGTACTCAGCCAGTTTCTGGTTTTTTTCCTGAAGCTGTAATTCGCTCATTTTGAGAGCAGTAATGTCGTCAAGTATAATCAGTATCAGGGTCTCATTCTGAAATTCAAGGTCTTTGGTAGTGAACTGGAAGTATTTGGTGATTTTGAGATTGTTTATATAGAAGTCTCTGACAAGCAAATCTTTATAAGTAGGAATTTTTTCGGTTGCTGCTTTGAGGATGGAGTTTCTCAGCGAACACTGGCTGCAATTTCTGGTAGTGCCACAATCCTTATTTTCTTCAACGGCATACATACACCCGATTACGTTACCACAGAGCTCTCCCAGAATTTTATCATCAGATTTCTGGAACAATGCCTCAAAAGCATCATTAAATGCCACCACCCTTGCCTCCTGATTGACAAGATAAACCGCAGAGGTAACATTATCAAATAAAAGGTTCAGAAAGTTAACCGATTCTTTTAAAACTGAGAGATTCATTCAGGCCGATATAATAATTATGCAAAAAGAAAATAAACGGCAAATATCCGAAAATCTTTTTAAAAAGAGTAAAGGCAAAATGAAAAATAAGTAATTTTGCGGCAGAAAAAAAGGCCCCTTAGTTCAACGGATAGAACGGAGGTTTCCTAAACCTTAAATACAGGTTCGATTCCTGTAGGGGCTACATAAACCCTTTAATTGTATAAATTAAGGGGTTTTTTTATTGAATCCGGATTTGTGGAAATGATTGAGGGAATATCCTGAGAATAATACCAAAATAAAATTTTGAATAGTCCTTTTGGCAGGTGAAGTTTAAAGGTGAATTTTTTATCCTTTTTTGGTCAACCTATTTCAGGCACTGACAGAATAAAATTGCCTGAAAATGCTTATATTTGGGAAAGAAAAAATTATTTCATAACTCTTAAATTTTACGTTTATGAATAAAATTACTTACACTCTCATTGTAACTTTATCCATGTGTTATAATTTCCTCTTTGCCCAGTTAAGCGGAAATTATACTATCAACCCAATAGGAACGGCAACATCCACGAATTATAAAAACTGGTCGTCTGCGATAAGCGACCTGTTATCAGGACAGCGCAATGACGGTGGAACAGCTCAGGGACCTGGTGTAAACGGCTCTGTGGTATTCACTGTCTATGACACGGTTTACAACAACACACAGATTCAGCTTACTGCCATTACGGGTGCTTCTTCCTCCAGAACCATTACTTTTCAGTCTGCCGGAGGCGACAGCTCTAAATGTATGTTGAAATATCCTTCAGGTTCCTCATCTTCAGACGATTATGTGGTGATGCTCAATGGTGCGGACTGGATAAATTTCAAAGGAATAGGCTTTGAACGTACAGGCTCGAATGCTTATTATACAGTCATACAGATAACCAATGATGCTGACCATAATTCATTTATACGATGCCTGATGAAAACAAGAAAGCTCCCGAGCAATACCACTACAGGCTGGACAACAGGCATTGGTGCAGGTATATTTTTCAGTGGTAATGGCGATACTAACATTATACACCAGAACAGATTTATTTATGGCTACAATGGTATTTATTCCGCTACCAGTTGTTATGGAAATTATATTTCCTCCAATGTTTTTGACACCAACGGGTGTATTGGCATTTATATGACATCGCAGACAGGGCTGAAGATTGAAAGAAATATTTTCAGCATGGGAGATTTTGGTTCCGGGCAGGGGCATTATGTATCTTATGCCATCCGCCTGGAGTCATCACCCAGTGTGATTATTTCAAAAAATAAAATTTTTATGCTGGCAGAAAATGCACAGGTAGTCAGGGGAATAGTTTTTGTCAGCCTGTCGGGGTCATCAACCGCTCCCAATCTGGTCATCAACAACTGGATATTTAACAAGGGCGGAACCAGTTCCTGCAGCGGTATTTCCATTTACGGGGCTAATTATCTCGATATCTGCTACAATAATTTTTTAATCACGGCTCCTTTGAAAACTTCCGTTATTGTTCATCACAATTCTACTTATACGAATACTTACGTCAACATCAGGAACAACAACTTTATCAACAAAGGAGGTGGCCTGATTTACGAATTTCCCAGTACCAATGGCGGACTTGATACGGTAGTCAATAACAACTGCTATATCACCGACACTTTTTTTGGGAAGTATAACAATGTCAATTACAACAGTTTATCTGCATGGAAAACCGGAACCGGCAAGGATGCCAATTCGCTGGCATTGGATCCGGGATACACTGCCAATACAGACCTGCATGTTTCCAATGTCGGGATCAACGGGAAAGCTGTTCCTTACTGGCGTGTTTCTGACGATATTGATGGTGATACAAGGAGCACTTCAACGCCTGATATAGGTGCCGATGAATTTTTCCCTGTTGCTTACGATGCAGGCATTATCAGTGCCGACAGCCCATTGTATTTTTGCCCCGGGATTAAAAATGTCAAGGTTAAGTTTCAGAATTTCGGCAGCAACACCATTACCAGCCTGAAGATTTACTGGCAGGTTAACGGAAATGCCCAAACTACCTATAACTGGTCGGGGAGTGTATCACCCGGGAATTCATCAGGACTGATTCAGATAGGCAGTTATAATTTTGCTGCCAATACTGCCTATACCTTAAAAATCTGGACAGACAGTCCCAACAATCAGACTGACGGGAACAAACTGAATGATACCCTTACCACAGTCAGATATGCAGGGATGGCGGGAACATACACCATTGGTGACGTTACGAATTCTGATTTCAAGTCGTTCAATAATGCGATTACAGCCATGACTGCCAGAGGAATATGTGGTGCTACCACTTTCAATGTATATGACGGCACCTATACCGAACAGATCACACTTGGCGAACTCAGGGGAATGGGAGCCTCGAATCCGGTTGTCTTTCAAAGTATGAACAACGATAGCACCAAAGTAACTGTCAGCCTGCCCTCAAGTTCTGCCACAGGTAACAACAATGCCTGTATCCAACTGGCTGGTGCCGATTACGTTACCTTTAAGAAAATAACCTTCATGCGCACCGGTTCGCTGACCATTACGCATGTGCTTCATATTCTCAACAATTCCCACCACAATACTTTTGAAAGTTGCAGAATGATTAATATTCCGATTACGGCTACCAATTCAAATGCCAACAACATCTGGTCAGACCAAAGCGATGACAATTATAACGTTTTTAAAAAGTGCTATGTAAAATTTGGTAATTATTGCATGCTTTTCGGAGGTACTTCCACCAAACATGAAACCGGAACTGTCGTTGAAAACTGTGTTTTTGACAGTGCATACAGCAGCGCCATTCAGATCAGTTACAACGACAATGTCATTTTCCGTAACAACCTGATCAGGAATTCATACAGCAGGGTTTCAGGGAACTATGATCTTCAGCTTTTGGATTGCGACAGTTCAATAAAAATAACAGGTAACAGGTTTTACAACAACAATACGGATTATACGGTTTATCTTCAGAACTGCAACGCAACTTCTTCCGGACACGGAATAACTGCCAATAATTTTATTGCCAAACCCTCCCTCACAGGAGTTTATCTGGACGCTGTTGACTATCAGGATATTGTATTTAACAACATGAATTTTACCAATGCATCGGCCTCTAATACCGGTGTGGCTACCTCATCCGGAACCTCATCGAATATTGTCATCAAAAACAATAATATTGTGCTGGCCAACGGAATGGTTTACAATGTTTCATCAGGCAGTCAGGTAAGCGGTTGTAACCGGAATAACCTGAAAACCACCGGAAGCAGTTTTGCCTACTGGAATGGAACAACATATTCCACTTTGTCCGCCTTTCAATCGGCTACAGGGAAAGATGTAAATTCCCAGTCTGCCGATCCGCAGTATTATACCTCCACCGACCTTCACATCAAGAACACCAGCCTGAAAGGGGCGGGAGAGCCTGTTGCCGGAGTAACAACAGATATTGACGGAGAAACACGCAATCCGACCACTCCAGATATTGGAGCTGACGAATTCACCGTTCCTGAAAATGATGCAGGCATTGCGGCAATCATTCAGCCAGCGGCTATTATTTGTGAGGGTTCTCATGATGTCAGGGTAGTGGTCAGAAATTTTGGAAAAGATGACCTGAAAAGTGTTACCATTAATTGGAAAATCAATAGCAGCACCCAGACCCCCAAAAGCTGGACAGGGACACTGAAAACGCTTGAAACAGATACCGTCTTACTTGGTACCTATACATTTACCGGCAATACTACTCCTGCGATTCTGGCCTTTACCAGCCAACCCAATGGAAAAACTGACCAATCCACTTCCAACGACAGTCTGGCCAAAAACATTCAGGTGAAAACCCCACCTGTTGTCAATGCCGGGCAGGACGTCAATTTATGCTATGGCGACAGTGCCCTCATCGGGCCTGCTGCACAAAATGGATTTGCTTACCGCTGGTTAACCATGAACAATACCGTAATTGGTAATACTGCAAAGATTTATGTAAAACCATTCAGTGATGTTTCCTACGTTCTTGAAGTAACAGACCTGTCGTCTTATTGTGTCAATACTGATACTATTTCAGTTTTTATCAAACCTTTACCCACCAGCAGTTTCAGCATTAATCAAGCGGTGCAGTGTCTGGCTGGAAACCAGTATGTCTTTACCAATAATTCCACAGGGGCTACCAGCTATATCTGGTATTTCGGGGATTTCAATGTTTCCTATGCCACTCATGCCACTCATTCCTATCAGAAAGACAATACCTATACAGTAATTCTCACGGCAATTTCAGCTTATGGTTGCCGCGACAGCTCTTCCAAAACTGCGGAAGTCAAACCGCATCCTGTTTCTTCCTTCACCGTGAACAATTCAGGCCAATGCCTCAACAATAATTTGTTTGTGTTTAACAATACATCAACAGGTGCAGCCAGCTGGAAGTGGAGATTCGGTGATGGGCAGAGTTCGCTGCTCAGTGCTCCCTCTCATTCATATTCCGCTCAGGGAACTTATTCGGTCTGGCTGATTACGGAGTCGGCTTTTGGTTGTCAGGACAGCATTTCAAAAGATATTGATGTTTATCCACTACCAACAGCCTCTTTTTCGGTCAATCAGGCCAGCCAGTGCCTTGATAATAATTTCTTCAATTTTTCAAATTCCTCCACCGGAGGTGCTTCTTATGCATGGAGCTTCGGAGATGGCCATACTTCCAACAATATCAATCCCTCTAACAGCTACGATAAATATGGCACTTACGAGGTTAAACTGGTTGTATCTTCCATATTCGGGTGTAAGGATTCTACCTCCTCTCAGGTATATGTCAATCCTGCACCCAAGGCCAAAATAAGTGTTGATGATTCTGCTCAATGTGAGAGGGGCAATTTGTTTTCATTCACCGACCTTTCAACCATAGCTGCTGATTCAATTACCAAATGGAAATGGTCGTTTGGCGATGGAAGTACTTCATTTTTGCAAAATCCTGTTTATCAGTATCCCAAAGCAGGAACTTATAAATATAAACTGCTGGTGGAAAGTAATAAAGGATGCAAAGATTCCGTCAGTAAAACCCTCTTTGTATTTCCGCAGCCCAAAGCTTCTTTCACCATCAGCAACGACAGACAATGTCTGAACGGGAATCATTTTGAGTTTACCAACACTTCGACCATCAGCAGCGGCACACTGAGTTATTTCTGGGATCTGGGTGACGGCACTACCAATTATTACCAGCACAACTCGCATCAATATTCCTCGACAGGAGTATATCAGGTAAAACTAAGGGCAGTATCCCTGAAAGCCTGTGAAGACAGCGTCATTCATGAGGTAATGGTAAAACCCCATCCTAAGGTTAATCTCGGTGAAGATGATACCCTTTACAATACCGACCAAAAAATTCTGGATGCCGGAAGCGGATTTGATTCATATCTTTGGTCAACCGGAGAAACCACGCAGCAGATTACAGTGGATTCTGTCAGATTCGGCACAGGGGTATTTGTTTTCTGGGTTAAAGTGGTAAAGGATAGCTGCGAAGGCTTCGACAGTATCACCATCAGCATTCAGAAACATGTTTCCCTTCCTGAAACTCAGGAATCAAATTCAGTAGCCGTCTTTCCGAATCCTGCCGGTGAAGTCCTTTACATTCAGTATCAGGGAGATGACAGTTATTTGGTTATCAGTCTTTTGGATGTTTTTGGAAGAGAAATCAGAAGGGACGAGCTGATTCACCTTCAAGGCAATCTTTATCAGATTGATATGAGTACTTTTGCTGCCGGGACTTACTTACTGAGAATAAACGGAGCAGGCATTAACAAAGTTTTCAGAATTGTGAAAAGGAATCAGTCCTTTTAAACCGGTTTACAGATGGAATTTCAGGAACTGAATGTCTGCCTGCCGCCACTGATGAATTGACTGGTATTTGACCATAGGTTACTGTGATTTATAATTGTTTGATTTTCTGTATTTTAAGAATAAAATTTTCATTTTTTCAATATCGGATTTGATCAACCTTTAAAACATTGTTTTTGATACCGGATAATAAAGATTTAGAAAAGACAGATGCCATCATTGAAGAATTAAAAGATTGGCCTGCGGCAGTACTGAACAGTCATAAAAGTGCATCGCATCCCATTCATAAGCTTGTTTTTCTGGCAGATACAGGCTTTACTGTGGAGGATGCCCGAATCAGAACGATAACGGAAAAAATTCTTCAGAATAAATCGAAAGAAGGACTTTATCAGGTTAAGATGAACATTCCGGTTCATTTTGGCGGAACAGGGGAAGACCAGTTTGCATGGGCTTTATGTGATGCTCCCTTAATCCTGTATGCATTGGTTAAATTGGGTGTTGATTATGAAAAACATCTGAAAGAAGGGACAAATTATTTGTTTGGTATCGCCAGAGAAAACGGATGGCCTTGTAAGTGCTCGGATGAGTTGGGTAAATTCCGGGGGCCCGGGAAAAAAGACGACCCATGTCCTTATGCCACCCTTTTGATGCTGAAGTTAGCTTCGGTAACACAGGATTACAGAGATTCAGAATCAACAAGGAATGGTGCTGAAGCCTTGCTGCACTGCTGGGAACAGAGTGATAAGATTCATCCCTATATGTTTTTTATGGGAAATGACTTCAGAAAGTTAAAACTTCCGTTTATCTGGTATGATATTCTGCATGTTGCCGATACTTTAAGCCGGTTTGAGTGGGTGAGAGAAGATCGGAGATTCAGGGAAATGATCACCATCATTCAAAATAAAAAAACCTCAAACGGAGAATATATACCGGAGTCTGTCTGGCAAAGCTGGAAAGACTGGGATTTTGGCCAAAAGAAAAAACCTTCAAAGTATCTGACAGCGGTTGTCAATGAATTAATGGGAAGAATCAATAGCGGACAAACATGATAACTGAAATGAACCAATGCCTGTTTTTTATTTTGTGATCAGAAAATGCTCACATTTTATCACAATCAATATTGTTTACCTTTCGATGATTAAGTTATGATGATTTGGGGGATGGAACAGAATTAAAATTACAAACTTTTATTTTTCAGCCGTGTTTCCTGATTAGAACCAGTTTTCTGTCAAAACTACTAATGGTTTCGAATATGGTTCGTCACCGTATTCAAAGCACTTACTTGTCTGTTTAAACCAGAGAATATTAATTGAACTAATCTTCGAAATACTACTGTGCTGACAATTAACTATATCCGGTGTATGCAGCGCTAGATTATTTTATCTCGTTTTTCTAAGTTATGTCTTGCACAAAGTAATTGAATATTTTCTGCTTTTAGTGATGTTCCACCTTTTGCGAAAGGTAAAATATGATCAAAGTGCAAATTATCAGTACTCCCACACTGGACACATTTACCCTTATCTCTTTTCCAAACTTCAAGTTTTACTGAAGTTGGAATCATCCGATTATGGTCTAAATCTTTTAATTCTTCTTTACGTTTTGCTTTTTGATCAATAGTAATATTAGTTACAATAAGTTTAAACTTAAAAACTTTTCTTCCATTAGAATCTTCAGTCCATGCATCATGCAATTCAAAAACTCCATTATAAGCCCAAATACCATCTTTAATTTTTTCGTACACTTTAATCAACTCAGGTGACTGCAAACCATTTTTAAACTTAATGGCTGCTTCCTCAAATTTACCATTTTGTGTTAATACACCTGATGGAGTTGTTCTTGGTTGATCAACAAGTTTAGGATTTTTCGCTAAGTTTTTTGGAACATCATGCCCTTCATAAATCAATATTTTACCGTCATCTTCGATTCTGTCAGCATATGGTGCATTTTTTCGTAAAGACATCAATATCACACTTATTCCTCCATTCACCTGAAAATTCATGCCTCTTTGAAGACTGTAACCTTCAGCTAAACACATCTCATTAAATGATATTATATCACCAGGTTTTATCATGTTGCTGCTTCTATTTAACATTCTGACTAACTTTCTTCATTCTCTATTAAAAATCAATTATTTACAAAATTTAATTCTTGATCAGTCAGTGCAAATTTATCAACTTGTTACTAAATTTTCCTTACCATACCAAATTTTCTTTTGTGGGCAGGAAAAAGCTGATTGGTTACCTACATCAACATCAATAGCCTATAGGCTTACATTTTCCATTGAAATCCCTGTCAGATAAAGTACACCGGCAACAACAGAAGCATGCTTTATCCTATTTAATTTCCGGAGCTTTGGCCCAGTCTTCAGGAATGGAAGCAGTAAGTGTTTTCAAAAAGGTAACAATGTCGGCAGTTTGTTCCTCTGTCAGGTCTTTATTCAGTTGAAGCTTAGCCATTATTTTAACAGCATCATCCAGTTTGGCCACGCTTCCGTCATGAAAATACGGGAAGGTTTTTTCAATATTTCTCAGTCCGGAAACCTTAAAAAAGTATTTGTCTGCTTCGTTTTTGGTCACATCGAATCTACCGTTATCAATGTTTTTGCTTTGAGTCATTTCCCAGTAATTGCCGAAAAGTCCGAATTTATGGAACATGGTTCCGCCAAGGTTCTGTCCGATGTGGCAGGTCGTACATCCCTGATCCATAAAAGTGGCAAGCCCTTTCTGTTCGTCATCATTCAGTGCTTCTGTTTTTCCGCTCAGAAATTCATCAAATTTTGAAGGAGTCATCAGCGTACGTTCAAAAGCAGCGATGGCCTTACGGATGTTTTCAAAAGTGAAAGGGTCTTTCTGTCCCGGGTAGGCATCAGCAAAAAGTTTCTGGTATTTGCTATCCTTTTTGATTTTATCCACAACGGCTTTTTCATTGGGCATGGCCATTTCGACAGGATTAAGGATAGGTCCGCCAGCCTGTTCTTCCACGTCTTTGTTGCGGCCATCCCAGAACTGAACAAAATCAAGAGCGGCATTCAACACCGTGGGACTGTTGCGTGTACCGTTTTTCCCGTCATTTCCGGGAGATACAGGCAGATTGTCAACTCCGTAGGTGGAGAGATTGTGGCACGAATTGCAGCTGATTTTATTGTCTTTTGAGAGGGCAACATCGAAATACAAAACTTTTCCCAGCAAAACTTTTGCATCAGTAATCTCATTATCAGGGTTTTCTGCTACCTTTGGCAAGGATTTGAAAAATCCCTGAGCTTTCAGCAATAGTTCCTGACTGGCTTTGAGTTTTGCTTCATCATCTTTCTTCTTTTTCGACTGGCACGAGGTAAAAATCATAAACATACCTGCCAGCATTAAGGGAACAAATACACTCTTTTTCATAATTTTTAATTTTAATTAGTTGTTATTGAATAAGTTATAAGTTCATTTCCTTCAGAAGTTCTGCCATGATGTCGGGTCGGTCGGTAATGATTCCATCTGCTCCTTTTTCAATTAAGTCTCTCATTTCTTCCTTGTCGTTGATAGTCCAGTAGTGAATGGCCATGTTGTGATGATGGCACGAAGCAATAATCCTTCTGGTGCCCAGGTTCAGGCCTGAACTTTTAAGCGGAAGCTGAACAGCAACGGCTTCCGGAACAAAGGTAAAACCCGTAAAGCTTTTGGCAGTAAGGGCAAATTTGGTTGCTTCACGCTCAGAGGTTGAAACCGGCACTGTCGATTGTGATATGTCGAGGAAATACCTGAGAATTTCGTCATGAAATGAAGCGACAATCACCTGATTTTGCATCTGGTATTTTGTAACAAGCTCAAAAACTTTTTCTGCTGCTGTTTTTCCCCATTCTCCTTCATCTTTGATTTCAATAATCATTTTCATCTGAGGGTATTTTTTGAAGAGCCCTTCCAGTGTGGCAATTTCAACGTGCTGATTTTCATAAGGTTTTTTGCCGGACAAATCTGTAAAATGATAGCCGAAGTTGAGGGATTGAAGATCACTCAGGCTGAGGTCTGCTATTTTCCCGGTCCCATTACTGGTATTATCAATTTCAGCATCGTGATGGGTAACAATCACAGAATCTTTTGTCAATCTCAGATCCATTTCCAGCACATCAGCTCCCATAGCTACTGAGCTGTCGAATGCCATCCAGGTGTTTTCAGGAAAAAGCAGTTTGGCACCGCCATGAGCAATCATCAAAGGCCTTGTTCCGGGAGCGATGATCCAGATATTCTGAGGCATTATTTGCTGTTCGGGAGAGCAGGAATGTAAGTTTAATAAAATAATAATCCCGCAAAATATCATTATTCTGTTCATCTTGGATGGCATTTAGCCTGCAAATTTAAAAATTATATTTCTTGTTATTCTTACAGTGTGAAGTTTTTTTATTCATGCATTGCTTTGTATTTTTGAAATAAAGATAGTCCTGAAAATATTTATCAATCGGGGAAAAAACAATCATCATGAAAAACCTCAGAATATTTTTTGCCATTCCGCTGAATGAAGAATTGTCAGCTTTGTGCAGGGAATTTACAGAAGCATGTGAAAATCAATCTATTCGTTGGATTGCCCCGGAAAATCTGCATGTAACGCTGGTTTTTTTAGGCGATTTCCCGGAGAATCTCTTATCTTCCTTGTTGCAACATATAGAAAATCAACTGTTTAAATCCAAGCCTTTTGAAATTGTTTTTGAAAAGTTTACCTATTATCCTTATAAAAAGCCGGTTATGATCTGGGGTAAATTTTTCGAAAATCTTCAATATTCAGGTTTTGTCCGCTTGTTAAATAAAGCCTGTGAAGATTTTTATTTCGATCATCATCTCGAATTTACAGATCATCTGCATAAAGACCAGATACCGCACATTACCTTAAGCCGGTTGAAGAAGCAGCCTCACAACTTATTTCCACTCCCTGAAGCATTTAATTTACATGTTAGGCTGAATGTCAGTAAATATTGTCTTTATCAGTCTGAATTATTGTCAGACGGAGCACGCTACACCCTCTTGCATGATTTTAGCTTAAAGGCATGAAAAAAAAAAAGCTATGTCAGGCAAATACGATGTGATTGATTTCCAGAAAGATGTAATTGAAGAGAGCTATCATAAACCTGTATTGGTTGATTTTTGGGCTGCCTGGTGTCAGCCATGCCGTATGTTAGGGCCGGTACTTGAAAAGCTTGCAGAAGAAAATAAAGACCGTTTTAAGTTGGCCAAGCTGGATACCGAAAGTTTTCCGGAAATCGCCCGACAGTTTAATATCCGGAGTATTCCGGCTGTAAAACTTTTTGTAAAAGGAAAGGTTACGGCTGAATTTGCAGGAGCCTTACCCAAACAGGCAATTGAAAAATTTTTAAAACAGCATTTACCCGACAAAAACAGGGATGAACTGGAGGCCATTAAAAGCCGTATTCCTTATGGCGTCAATGGTGAGATCATTAAAAGGCTTGAGAATCTGATAGAAACATCACCGGAGCTGACAGAAGCCAAGTTTCTGCTGGCACGTCTGATAGTGCTTCAAAACCCTGAGAAAGCCAGGCAGTTAATATCTGATATTCATGCCGATTCACCTTTTTATCTTCAGTCGGAATACCTGAGGAATTTTTGTCATTTCATGACCCTGAAAGATGAAGATTTTGAAGAAGGAAAAGTCAGGGAAAATCTTATTGAGGCAAGGAAGCTAATTCAGCAATCACAGTTTGATAAAGCTCTGGAAAATATCATACAGTCATTGATGGTACAAAAGGAATATATGGACGGGCTTGCCCGTAAAACCGGAGTAGCCATCTTTACCATTCTTGGCAACGAACATGCGGCCACCAAATCCTACCGGAGACGTTTTGATATGTCGCTGTACTGATACAACCTGAGTAAAAGACTTTTCGTCATCCGCATATCAAAAAAACACTGATGAAGCTGAAAGATTTATTTCTATTGCCGGGGATAATGTTTTTATTTTTTCCGGCTCATTCGCAATGGCAATGCGGACAAAATCTGATTGATTCCAGAGATGGACAGATTTACCAGACGGTGTTAATCGGTAATCAATGCTGGATGGCGGAGAACCTCAATTACGGCACTATGATACTGAATATCAGCGGGCAAGGAGGACAAATGATGAAGAATGATTCAGTGATTGAAAAATATTGCTGGAACAATGATGAAGATTATTGCAATGGAACGAACGGAAAAACAAAGATAGGCGGTTTTTACGAGTTCAAGGAAGCCATGCAGTATTATGACGGTCAACCGGCCCAGCCCACTCAGGGTGTTTGCCCGCAAGGGTGGCACATTCCTTCTTATACCGAAATCACTGCGCTGATAAATAGTTTAGGCGGTGACGTAAGTCAGGCTTATACTAAGATGATGCCGGGCGGTTCTTCCGGATTTAATGCCCTTCAGGTAGGCTATCGTTGTACGCTTAACGGGAGTTTCCGCAATGGCGCTATCGGAACAGATGCTGTTTATTACTGGATATCAGAGCAAAGCAAAACAAATCCGGCTTATGCTGTTTTTATGGTATTGGATAAAGGCTCACCTCAGGTTCAGATGTGGGAATACGATAAATCCATTGGCATCAGCGTCAGATGTTTAAAAGATGTTTCAGGTGCCACCAACGAAATTAAACCGGAAAATCTGGTACTGCTTTATCCGGTCAAACGTTTATCTTCCTTGTTATACCTTTCTGTACAATCTCCAGTCTCTCAGAGGCTTGATGTTAAACTGTTTGACTTGCAGGGGAAAGAAATTGTCTCTTCACAGCATTCGCTAATAGCCGGAAAAAATTCTGTAAATATTGATATTCCATACGAATTAAAAGGAATTTACCTGATTCAGCTTAAAACAGCCGGCAATTGCCTGACGCAAAAATTAGTTTTATAAATTTTTCAGCCATTTCGGTAAATCTTCCGGTGAAATTCCGGTCGGGTCAATGACTAAATCGGCCTGTCGGTAAAAAGGGAGCCTCTTTTCAAGCAATTCTTTCAGTTTTTGTTCAAAATTCTCTTCCGGAATATTTTTCAGCAAAGGCCTGTCTTCTTTTTCTTTTTTTAACCTTTCCGCCACGACCCTGAAAGGAGGGAAGAGGAAGATGATTTTCCCATGTTTTTTTATAAAAGAAAGATTTTCAGGAGTAATGATGGTGCCTCCGCCACAGGCAATAATGCAATTTTCAGGATAATCAAAGGACTGAAGTACTTTCGTTTCAATTTCCCTGAATCCTGACTCTCCTTTTTTTTCAAAAATTGAGGCGATACTGCTCTGTTCACGTTTTTCGATGACTTTGTCGAGGTCAACAAAGGGAATTTCAAGAGTTTTTGCTAATATTTCTCCGTAATGGCTTTTACCACTCCCCATTAAACCTGTCAGAAAAATTTTCATCACTTAAATTTTTCGTTACCTTTAAAAACAAATCCTCTGAGAAATTCTTTAACCTCCAGCATTTTCCTTCCTTCAGCCTGCAAGCTGAGAAGGTGGATAAAACCTTCAGCAGCAGCGACACGAAGATAGTTTTTGTTGTCGGTCAAAATGGTTCCGGGAGCATGTTCATGTTTTTTTGTTTCAAAATCAGCGGTATAGATTTTTATTATTTTATTCTCAAGGGTAGTCCATGCGGCAGGATAGGGCGACAATCCCCGGATCAGGCAATCAATTTTTGAAGCAGGCTGTTCCCAGTTGATACGGCAAAATTCTTTTGTAATCTTGGGAGCCTTCGGATAATTGCCTGTCATATCCTGATGAATTGTAATAACTTTTTGTTTATCAATATAATCCACTGTTTTGCATAAAAGAGAGGCACCTGTGTGAGCCAGTTTGTCATGGAGGCTGCCTGCTGTTTCACGGGCAGAAATGTCCACCGTTTCCTGAAAGATGATTTCTCCGGTATCGATCTGGTCATTTATAAAAAAAGTAGTTACTCCGGTCTTTTTTTCTCCGTTGATAATCACATGGTTAATCGGAGCTGCACCCCGGTAGGCAGGAAGCAGGGAAGCGTGTAAATTGACAGTTCCAGCCGGTGGCAGTTGCCAGACTTCCGGAGGCAGTTTACGGAATGCAACCACCAGAAATAATCCGGCATTTATTTTTTTCAACTGTTCGATAAAGCCTGGGTCTCTCAGATTTTCAGGCTGCAAAACGGGTAATGACAACGATTCAGCATATCTGGCTACTTCCGGTTTGACAAGTTTTAACCCTCTGCCGGCCTGCTTGTCGGGTGTTGTTACCACCGCAGCAATATCCCAACCCTTCTCAATCAGGCTTTTTAAAGAAATGACTGCAAATTCAGGTGTTCCGAAAAAAACTATTCTCATGTAAAAAATTAGAACTGCAAACTTAAACCAAAAAGATTTCATTTCTTACGTTTACGCAAAATGCAATGGAATTTTTCAGGACATATAAACGTTGCAGGAAAGCGGGCTGATTCTGATATTTCTGAAGAAAAAGTAATGTTGTCGTATTCAATCTTTAAAGTGCACAGACAAAAACATAAAGAACTGAATGATAGTCCTTAATAACCGTTCAGAATGCACAGGCAAATCTAAAAAGATATATTTGTAGCAAAAACAGAGATGGACAAACTTGGCCTCAAAACCGAAATCATTGAAAAGTGCATGGTGATGCTTCAGGAAAAGTTTAAGATACACGAGGCAGAGATGAAAGAAGCACAAAATGCGGCCAATGAAGCAGGCCCGCCAAAAGACCGTTACGATCCTTATCGTTCGCAAATGTTGCGCAAGCGGAATTTACTGGCAGAACAATGTCAGCAGGTGCTTGATGACCTTGAAATCCTGAAAAAGATAAACCCTGTTGTGAATGACAAGGTGATGTTTGGAAGCGTAGTCATCACCAATCTGCACAGACTTTTTATTGCTGTCCCCCTTGGAAAAGTGGAAGTGCAGAACGAAGTCTATCATGTCATTTCTGTTCATACCCCTTTGTTTGAAACGCTGAAAAATAAAAAAGCTGGAGATACCGTTATCTTTAATCAAAACAAGATTCTGATTGCAGATGTTTTCTGATTTGTATTTTAGCTGTCGCATTTTTCATTAAAACAAAACCTTCAATACCGTTTTTATGACCAGATTCATGGTTTTTTTGTTATGCCTGATGAGTTTTTTTAAACTTCAGGCTCAGAATGAAATAAAATTTCTTCAGGCTGTTCAGAAAGGAAACCTGAACGAAGTGAAAAGCCTTATCGAAAAGGGTATCAATATCAATTGTGCAGACCAAAACGGAAATACAGGCTTAATTATCGCTGTTCGTGAGGGACATTATGAAATTGCCCGGACCTTAATATCCAATGAATGTGATGTCAATCAAAAAAATGCCATGGAATATTCACCTCTGCTGTATGCAGTTGAAATTGAGGATATTGAAATGGTGAAACTGCTGGTGGAACATGGAGCAAATGTCAATGATGCGACACACACCGGCACTACTGCCCTGATGCTGGCTGTAGAATCCGGAAATTTTGAGATGGTGAAATATCTGCTTGAACATAAAGCCAACCCCAACGGATGGGAAAGGGTTAAGGGAGAAACAGCCCTGATGTGGGCAATCATCTGGGGATATGAGGATATTGCCAGATTATTGATTGACAGGGGTGCACAGGTTAATGCCAATCAGATCAGGGGCTTTACCCCACTTATGTTTGCCTGCGACAGTGGCAGATTTGAAATGGTTAAGTATCTGCTGCAGAAAGGTGCTGATCCCAATCTGGAAGACCGTAAAGGCGAAAACTGCCTTTCTCATTTGTCTGAAAACGGCAATATTGAAATTGCAAAATATCTCACCGGTTATCAGTATGATAATGAAAAAAAACTGAGTATTGAAGGCTATAATGGTTTTCTGGCCATAAAAATGGCAGCCAGCCAGGGCGACCTGGATTTCTTAAAATATCTCATCAGCAACAGAAAAACAAAACCATTCGACCTGACCGTTGCTTTGCTAATTGCTTCCGGCAGGGAAAAAATGAATATTGTAATGTATCTTGTTGAAAACCAGCAGGTTGATGTCAATTCTGTCAATGAAACAGGACTAACTGCATTGATGGCAGCGGCTCAGGCCGGAAAGATGGAGGCAGTGAAATACCTGATTGCTCATAATGCCGATCCCAACAAAAGGCAAAAAGACGGTAAAACCGCACTTATTATGGCTGTCAGGGGTGGATATAGCCAAATCGTTGAGTTTTTAATTAACAACGGTGCCAACATGAACATTGCCGATGATGTCAGCGAAACAAATGTTTATGGCACACCCCTGATGCATGCAGCAGAGCTGGGGCATACCGAAATAGCCCGTTTGCTGGTCATGGCAGGAGCTGATATTGATTTTAAGAATCAGTTTGGATACGATGCTTTGTTGGTTGCCCTGAATTTCGACAGGTTCGATCTGGCTGAACTGCTGATCAAACATGGGGCAAATGTGAATACAAAAAACAAAAAAGGTTTCACGGCACTGATGATTGCCGCTTCAAAAGGGAATTTGGCATTGGTCAGGATGTTGGTCGAAAACGGAGCAATGCTCAATCAGATCAATAAGGAAAAAGCTATGTCGGCATTGGATCTGGCCATTGCCGGAAAAGATATCAGTGAAAAATTAAAAGACAAAGTCGCCATAGAATCGTACCGCCAGGTTATTGAATTTCTACAGTCGAAAGGGGCTAAAAAGGCTTCGGAGTTGATGAAATAATGACAGGACTTTAAATTTTTCATTTCGAATTTCGAAATGAGAAATTAGAGTTGCAGGTTGTGGATTTGGTTAACTTAATTCAAGCATGCGGTCGATGGCTTTCCGGGCTTTGATGGCTATTTCTTCCGGGACATTGATTTCATATTCGTATTTTGTCAGTGCCCGTTCGACCAGATACAGGTTGGTCATTTTCATATAAGAGCAGATATTACAGAAGGAATGGAAGGTTTTACCGGGGACTTCCAGTCGGAGTTTTTCTGCCATGCCACATTCCGTAACCATGATAAATTCCTTTGCCTTTGATTCGCGGGCGGCTTTAATCATCCCACTCGTTCCCCTGACATAATCTGACATGGCCAGTACATCTTCAGGAGACTCCGGATGGGCAATGACTTCAGCATCAGGGAAACGTGCTTTGAAATCCCTGAGCAGTGAGCCGTCAAAAGCATTGTGAATGTAGCAATAGGCTTCGTAAGGGATGATCTTCTTTCTTGTTTTGCTTTGAATGTAGGCGGCAAGGTTTTTATCAGGTAAAAAGATGATTTCTTCGTTGGGCAGAGATTCTACAATTTTCAGGGCATTGGCGGATGTACATATCACATCACTATGCGCCTTAACATCGGCATTGGTGTTGATATAGCAAACCACAGCAGCATGGGGGTGCCGGGCTTTAAGGGCAAGAAGCCCGGGTACGTCCGACATATCAGCCATCGAGCAGGTAGCTTCATAGTTAGGCAGTATGACTTTTTTATCCGGATTCAGGATTTTTGCAGTTTCTGCCATGAACCTCACACCACAAAAAATGATAATATCTTCTTCAACTTCCATGGCACGTCTTGAAAGCTCAAGCGAATCACCGATAAAGTCACCTATTTTGTATATTTCAGGATCCTGATAGTTGTGAACAAGAATAATAGCGTTTTTTTCTTTTTTAAGCTTTTTTATTTTTTCAATCAGTTCCTCTTTTATTTTGTCCATATCAGCTTTTTTGGAAAATCAATAAATATTAATACGAAAAAGCCTGCCAAAATTTCTGGCAGGCCATGTCGGGGTGAGAGGATTTGAACCTCCGACCCCCACGTCCCGAACGTGGTGCGCTAACCGGACTGCGCTACACCCCGAAAGTGCTTATCATTGCAGATTAATCTGCTTTTTCAGCAAAAAATGAGAACTGTTTGATGCTGCAAAAATAGTTACTGTCTGGAATATACCAAAAGTATGATTGCTATTTATTCCGGTTTCAGTTTTCTTCGATGATATATATTTCTTCGTCAGGCCTTTTCAGAAAAAACGTTTCACGGGCATACTTTTCAAAACTTTTTTTGTCCATGGTCAATTCGCGTATAATCCGTTGATTCTCTTTGATTTCTTTGTTGTAATATTCAACCGTCTTTCGCAATTCACGAAGATTCTTCCGTGTTTTCATGGTGCGCAGGATGTTGTTGTTGTCGAGAAAACCTACCCAGATGATAAAAAACAAACTGGCAAGGAGGTATTTGTTTTTCAGTATGCCAAGCATTTTTTTCATAAACCTTTTATCTGTGCAGAAATCTGAAAGATTTACCCGGATAAACAGCATCCGACCCTAATTCATCTTCTATCCTCAGCAATTGGTTGTATTTGGCAATACGGTCGGAGCGTGAGAGTGAACCCGTTTTAATCAGGCCGGTATTCATTGCTACACTCAGATCGGCAATAAAAGTGTCTTCTGTTTCCCCTGAACGGTGGGAGATGACATTTGTAAAATTGTGATTTGTAGCCAGTTGCATTGTTTGTATGGTTTCAGTCAGGCTGCCTATCTGATTCAATTTAATTAAAATGGAGTTGGCTGCCTTCATTTCAATACCTTTTTGCAGACGGACAGGATTGGTGACAAAGAGGTCGTCTCCGACAATCTGAATCTTACCGGCTGTTTTATTCATCAGTTTTACCCATCCGTCCCAGTCGTCCTCGGCAAGGCCATCTTCAAGTGATATGATGGGATATTTTTTTATCCAGTTGAGCCAGTATTCTATCATTTCATCGGTAGTAACTTCTTTTTGGGTTGATTTGTAGAAACGGTATAGTTTCTTTTCTTCATCATACATTTCAGAAGCGGCAGGATCAAGGGCAATATAAACATCTTCCCCCGGTTTATATCCGGCTTTTTCAATGGCAGCGATGACTGTCTCGATGGCTTCATCATTGGATTTGAGGTTAGGGGCAAAACCGCCTTCATCACCTACATTGGTTGAATATCCCTTGCTCTTCAGGTAATCTTTCAGGCTGTAGAAAACATTGGCTGCCATGTGGATGGCTTCGCCAAAAGTATCAGCACCGATGGGCATAATCATAAATTCCTGAAAATCAATGCTGTTATCGGCATGTTTGCCACCATTGAGAATGTTCATCATCGGGATGGGGAGTGTGTAGGCACCAACTCCGCCAAGGTATTTGTAAAGTGGAAGGCCTGCCTCCTCAGCAGCAGCACGTGCTACTGCCAATGATACGGCTAAAATAGCGTTTGCGCCTAATTTGGATTTATTTGGGGTATCATCCAGTTCAATCATGATTTCGTCTATCATTTTCTGATCGAATACGCTCAGGTCGAGCAATTCGGGTTCGATGATCTCCATAATGTTTTCCACCACTTTTTCGACACTTTTCCCTCTGTACTTATTTTTATCTCCGTCACGTAATTCTACTGCTTCGTGTGCTCCGGTAGATGCTCCGGAAGGAACGGCAGCTCTTCCAATGACTCCGTTTTCGGTAAATACTTCTGCCTCAACTGTCGGAGTGCCTCTTGAGTCAAGGATCTGACGGGCTATTATTCCTGTTATTGTACTCATAATCTAAATTTTTTGTGCAAATGTATCAAAAGTTATTGACTGAATAAAAAATAAATATCAACTGATTGAGTTTTTTCCCTGACGGTGATGTTTAACATATTCATTCATGTATTTTCTGAACTCTTGATGAAGCTGAGCTGTTATTTTACCCGGTTTTCCGTCAGCAATACTATAATTATCAAGCCGGACAACGGGCATGACTTCTGTGGACGTTCCCACCACCATCAGCTCCTCCAGATGAGGAAGTTGCTCTGCTTTGATGGGCTTTTCCTCAATATCAATGTGAAGTTTGCGGCAAAGGTCAATGACAATGTCACGGCTGATACCTGCAAGGATATGGTTGTTTTTGGGATGGGTCAGAACCTTACCATTAAAAACACCAAAAACACTTGAATGTGACGCTTCCGTTACCAGGCCATTACGGATAAAAATTGCCTCATAAGCTCCTGATCTTGAAGCTTTCTCAATGGCCATCACATTGGCGGTCAGGCCGATGGTTTTCAGGTCGCAGCGCTGCCAGCGGATGTCTTCTGCAGTAATGCATTTCACTCCTTCGGAAAACTCTTTTTCGAACGGGGTAAATTTCCTGACGGCAATGTAAACTGTCGGAGAAATGTCGGCATCAGGAAAAGCATGCATTCGCCTGTACACCCCACGCGTGATCTGAAGATATACACTGGCCTCCTGATTTGATAAGTGATTTATTTCCAGTAGCTTGTAAATGATATTTCTGATTTCATCCATGTGCGTATTCCTGATTTCAAGCTCTTTCAGACAATAGGCAAGCCGTTGAAAATGCTCATCACCATGAAATAAAACTCCTGAAATGCTTCGAAGTACATCATAGGTGCCATCGGCAAACATAAACCCCCTGTCGTTGACGGAAATTCGGGCTTCCTCTTCCGGAAGATATTGTCCATTGAGATAAACGGTAGCTGTCATGGGTGATATGTAAATAATGTCAGTTAATTTTTACGTGCAAATTTGAGCGTTTTTTAACAACAGAGGAGTTTCCTGAATATTAAATGTGATGTTTTCTTCCGGGAAGCTCAGGAATTGAATAAGCAAGGGGAATGCCCTGTTATTAATTTAAAAGGTTTGAAAACCTGATAGGAAAAATTACACTGTTGAAATCCAGCCAGATTGTATATTTGTAGCCCCAAAAAACATTAAATTTAACAAAATAAGCGATGTTTGAAAACCTGACCGAGCGGCTTGAGAGTGCGTTTAAAACCCTTCGCGGGCATGGCAGAATTACCGAGATAAATATAGCCCAAACGATGAAAGACATCCGCAGAGCATTGATAGATGCTGATGTCAACTATAAGATTGCCAAGGATTTTACCGATGAGGTTAAAGAAAAGGCTATCGGAGCAAATGTCATCAATGCCATATCGCCCGGACAACTGCTTATCAAAATAGTGTATGATGAGCTGGTCGAGCTGATGGGAAGAAATCACAAGCCTGTCAACTTATCGGGAAGTTTACCTGTGATATTGTTATCGGGCCTGCAGGGAAGCGGTAAAACAACACTGGCCGCTAAACTGGCTGGTTTTTATCAGCAAAAAGGAAGAAATCCGTTGCTGGTAGCCTGCGACATTTACCGTCCGGCTGCTATCGAACAGATTAAAGTGCTCGGACAACAGATAAATGTCAGTGTTTACAGTGAAGATGACAATAAAGATCCGGTAAAAATAGCTCAGAACAGCCTGGCTTATGCCCGCAACAATGGCAAAAACCTTGTTATCATTGATACGGCAGGGCGACTCTCCATTGACGAGCAGATGATGAAAGAAATTGAGCAGTTAAAGAAAGCAGTCAATCCTTCAGAAACGCTGTTTGTCGTAGATTCCATGACGGGTCAGGATGCCGTCAATACGGCCAAAGCTTTTAATGATGTGCTTGATTTTGATGGAGTGGTACTCACAAAACTGGATGGAGACACCAGGGGAGGAGCCGCTATTTCCATTCTGAAAGTGGTGAACAAACCCATCAAGTTTGTCAGTATTGGTGAAAAACTGGATGCCATCGATATATTTTATCCCGACCGAATGGCCAGCAGGATATTGGGAATGGGTGACATAGTGTCGTTTGTCGAAAAAGCGCAGCAGGTGTTTGACGAGCAGGAAGCAAGGAAAATGCAGAAAAAACTGAGGCAGAATGTATTCGATTTCAATGATTTATTGCAGCAGCTGCGTCAGGTCAAAAAGATGGGAAATATCAAAGACATGCTGAGCATGATTCCGGGCATGGGGAAGGCAATAAAAAATCAGGATATTGATGAAAAATCGCTGGTTCATCTGGAAGCCATCATCCTGTCGATGACCCCGAAGGAAAGGGCAAATCCGGCTATTTTAAATGGAGTCAGAAGAAAACGCATTGCTGAAGGAAGCGGAACAAGCATTCAGGAAGTTAATCAGTTGGTCAAGCAACTGGAAGAGATGCGGAAAATTATGAAAAAAATGAATACCTCATCACTAAAGGGAAAAATGGCTCCAAGATTCCCTTTTAATTAATTTGGTAAACAAATTAATTGCACCGAAATTTGCAGGAAAATAAAATCATTAAAATTTTAGATTAAATGGCAGTTAAAATCCGCTTACAAAGAAAGGGGAGAAAAAAAGCACCATATTATTATGTTGTTGTTGCGGATTCCCGCTCTCCCAGGGATGGCAGGTTTATCGAAAAAATAGGATTCTATAATCCTTTACCAAAACTTGCCGAGGTCAGCATTGATACCGATAGAGCAATTTATTGGTTAAATCAGGGGGCAAAGGCCACAAAAACAGTCCGCAATATTTTATCAAAACATGGCGTCCTTTACAAAAAGCATTTGCTCAGGGGTGTGAGCATGAATATCCTCACACAGGAAGAAGCTGATGCAAAATATGCTGAGTTTCTGAAGCAGAAACAGGAAAAATATGCTGAAGCACTCAGAAAGCTTGAAGCTGAAGGACAGAAAGAACTTCAGAAACGAAATGAAGCTGAAGCTAAAATCAATGAGAGCAGGATGAAAAAGATTCAGGAGAAAAGAAGAAAAGCTCTTGAATCCGGACAGTCCGAAGCACCTCAGGCAGAACCTGAACAGGAATAAAATTTTTATCTGATTTCATGGTTTACCTTTAATGGGATGTTTGAAGATGAACTGATACATGTTGGTTTTGTATCAAAAACCCATGGATTTTCAGGCATTTTCAGAATCAATTTTCTTCCTGTTTTTCGGTTATCTTCTCCTTTAAAAGGCTTTATATTTATTGCTGTTCACAATAAACCAGTACCTTTTCATATTCTTGAAGTCAGGGAATACAGCGAAAGTTATATTCTCATCAAAACCGAAGAAATATCCACCAAAGAGCAGGCGGCTGCCTTTGGCGGAATGAAGGTTCTGTTAAAGAAAAAAAATCTTCAGCGTTATCTGAAGGAAGGCTGGCAGGAATTACAATTGACCGGATACCTTGTTGTCAATCAGCATCATGAAGAAACCGGCAGGGTTGTAGCAGTTGAAAAAACACCCGCTCATTACCTGCTTGTACTTGATAACGACCGGCTTATCCCTTTTCATAGTGATTTAATTATCAATATTATAGAGGAAGAAAAAACTTTAATCATGAACCTTCCTGAAGGACTTGACTGATATGGAAGAATTTTACCCTGGCGATAAAGTCGAATTTGTTGACGACAATACAAGAGGAGTCGTTGCGGCTATTGTGGATAAAAACCTGCTGATGGTTACCCTTGAAAATGGACTGACTATCCCTGTTATAAAAACACAGGTCATCAAAATTACTGGTACGGCAACTAAACCGCAAAGCCTTGAGGAGAAGTATGAGGTGATTGAAAAAAAACAGGATACCTCAGATGTAAATCAGGCAGAGGCTGTAAAACTGGCTTTCCTTCCTGACGAAACCAACCGGCAATACAGCTTGTTTTTGATCAATAATACGGAAGATGGTTTGTTTTTTACCTTGTATCAATCTTCAGACGCAGGTCTGAAGTTGACAGCCAAAGGAGAGTTGAATGCAGGAGGTTTTGTTTTGCTGGTAACATTTAAAAAAGTTTCCGCCAATAAATTACCTGATTTTACACTTTGCCTGCTCAGATATAAATTCCATATTACTGAATTAATAAAGCCGGTTATTTTTACCTTAAAACCTACTGAAGAAGGGCTTTCGAGAAAGATAGAATATGTCAGGGAGATTGGGAAGGAGGCTTCTGTGGTTTATATCATTAAAAATGAAGTTAAATTCTCGGACAGCAAGCTGGAATTACCTGAAAAAAGGACAAAAGAAAGGATTCAGGTTGAAAAACCTCCCGATGTTGTTGATTTACACATAGAAAAAATTTGTGAGGATTATCAGAAGATGACGAGGGCACAAATATTTGAATATCAGTACAATTATTTTATCAATGCCCTTGAAAAAGCACATGCTTTTAAATACAGGCGGATAATATTCATACACGGAATAGGTGTAAGCAGTTTAAAAAGCAGGATTACCGACTATTTAAAAAAGCAGGATTACGTAAAAGCCTTCAGGGATGCAGATGTATTTACTTATGGCTATGGGGCTACGGAAGTTGAGTTTAAATGAACAGAAATGCTTGCCAACGCATTTTATATTTCATCAGTTGATTGGGAATCAGCAATTTGGAATAACCTTCGGCATTCCCTCATCCGAATATTGGTCTGGCATTTTTGCGGATAAAGGCTGAATACTGCATAACTGCATTTCCTCCTGAATATGCTTTATTCCTCCGTATTATTCCCAGAAATCATGGATATTTGCAGAATTAAGAATTTGATGATGAAGCATGGATTCCTATTAATAATTTTAATTCATCTGGTTTTTTTTCACGGGTTGTCTCAAAAAGCTTACAGAGTTTATCTGAAAGACAAGGGAGATGCTGATTTCAGGCCGGAACAGTTTTTTGATTCAAAAGCTATTGAAAGGAGGGAACTACAATCTATTCCATGGGAAGAGACAGATAAACCGGTTTTTCAGCCATATCTTGCAGAAATTCAGGCGATTGCCGACAGCACAGGATGTATCAGCCGTTGGTTTAACTTTATTAAAGTTTATATTTCTTCCGACAGGCAGCTCGATAAAATTACAGCTTTACCTTTTGTTTCAGGTGTCGAACCATCAGAACCTGTTCCAATGCTGGTAACGGAGAATAAATCTTCATACGAACCGGATGATTTTTTCTTACTGGAGCGTCAGGTCAGGAGAATGGGAAGTCAATATTTTGAGGAAAACGGGCTGGATGGAAAAGGAATCCGTATTGCCATTTTCGATGCCGGATTTCCGGGGGTTGACCAGCATGAAGCCTTTGAAGAAATAAGGGAAGAAGGAAGAATCATTAAAACATGGGATTTTACAAAGAAAAAGGAGAACGTTTACACAGGCAATTCACACGGGCGTCAGACTTTTGCCTGTGTGGGGGGAAAATATAATGGTCTGAAAATAGGACTTGCAACAGGGGCAGAGTTTTTACTTGCCAGAACAGAAGTGAGCGGAGAACCTTTTTCAGAGGAAGAATGGTGGCTGGAGGCTGCTGAATGGGCAGACCAGAATGGTGCAGATATTATCAACAGTTCGTTGGGCTATACTTACCAGCGTTATTTCACCAAAAATATGGATGGGAAAAGCAGCCTGGTGGTCAAAGCAGCGAATATGGCAGCCCGAAAAGGTATCCTGGTGGTGAATTCTGCCGGAAATGAAGCCGACAGCCGATGGAAATATATTATTACCCCGGCAGATGGCGACTCTGTGCTGGCAGTCGGAGGAATCGATCCTGATGAAGATTACCATATCGGTTTCAGTTCATTAGGCCCTACAGCCGATAAAAGATTGAAACCCAATGTTTGTGCCTATGGTAGAGTGCAAACTGCAGGAAATGTTGATTTGACAGTCAGTGAAGGGACTTCTTTTTCGTCTCCGCTGGTGGCAGGATTTGCTGCCTGTGCCTGGCAGTCGGACAGGAATCTGACCAATATGGAGTTATTTCATAAAATTGAAGAATCCGGTCATCTTTTCCCTTATTTCGACTATGCTCATGGATATGGTGTTCCTCAGGCTTCTTATTTTGTTTATGGCATGCCGGAACCAGTCAAAACCTTTGATACCATTGATTTGGAGAACTCATTCAAAGTTATTGTCAGACCTGGAAATTTCAATTATACCGACTGGTTGGGAAATATGAACCTTTTGTATTACCATATAGCAGATAATACTGGTATTTTAACTGAATATCACGTAGTTAAAGTAATTGAAAAAGAAGTTCTGACTTTTAATAAATCAGATTTTGACCAAGGGAATATTTTACGGGTTCATTTCAGAGGTTATACACGGGAATTCAAGTTTTAAGATGAAAAAAATATTGATAATCATCACATTGAGTATGACTGGCTTTCTTTCTTTCGGCCAGGTCAGGCTTTTTTCAGAAGAAGTTGAAGACTTCAGCAGGGATAAAGGTTTTGGCCCGAATCAGAAACACTATGTTCAGTTTTTATTTACTTACGGATCGTATTTTGGGAAAAGTAATCCGGGAGCGGTGGTGAATCCTTTTGTGTCCACTTATTTTTCTTTAAACCTGAGGTACAAACTTAAACTGAGCAGGTATTTTGCATTGGGCAGCGAGCTTGAATTTCCTTTCAGCAGTTTTCATCTTTCTCAGGAACAAGGGAAAATTTTTCCCGATACCATATTGCATTTGAATGAAAGGATTGAAGTGAATGAAATAAGAGGAAGCCTGTATTTTCGGGTTAATTTCAATAAAAGACGCGGGGAATATCTGGGTACTTTTGCCGATGTAGGTATGAAAAGTGGCTGGATATATGCTTTTTACCATCATACACTTGATAAAACAAACGGAATTAAGGTTCATACCACCTATAACGGTTACGATTTTTATAAACCACTGATAAATTATTGGTATATTCGCCTTGGATTTGATAAAGTATCTTTTATCTTAATGAAAAGATTTTCATCGTTTTTTAAACCATCAGTTGCGTATCCCGACCTGATAAAATATTCAGCTGGAATTGAATACAGTTTTTAGTGATGAAACTGAATACTGACAATTATGCCCCTATATGTCTGTTTGTTTACAACAGACCCGAACATACCCTTAAAACATTGAACAGTCTGAAAAATGCCCGGCTGGCGAAAGACAGCCGTTTGTTTATTTTTGCGGACGGACCCAAACACGGTCTCAGCATTGAGCAAATCCTCAATATTGAAAAAGTCAGGAAAATTATTCGCAGCGAAATATGGTGCCGGTCGGTCGAAATTATTGAAAGTGAAAAAAACAAAGGGCTTTCAAAATCAATTATTTCAGGTGTTGAATATGTGATCAGCCGTTATGGCAAGGTGATAGTGCTGGAAGATGACCTGATATTGTCTGCTGGTTTTCTGGAATACATGAATGAAGCGTTGTTGCTGTATGAGAATGAAGAAAAAGTAATGCATATTGCAGGATTTATTCCACGGCTGAAAGGAGATTTCGGGGAAACATTCTTTTATCCTGTACCGACCTGCTGGGGTTGGGCTACCTGGAAAAGGGCATGGGAACATTTTAATCCCTCTGCTGCTGAACTATTACCAAAAGTGCTCGAAAAAGGAAAATACCGTTTTGATATTAACCGGAGCGTCAATTATGTCAGGATGCTGAAAAAGAATATGAAAGGCTATGTCAATTCATGGTTTATCCGCTGGTATGCCAGTATTTATCTCATGGATGGCCTTTGTCTGCACCCCGGCAAATCATTGGTCGCCAATACCGGAATCGACAGGTCTGGGGTTAACTCCTACCGGTCGGATGCTTTCGATACAGACCTTGCTGATTCGGTCAAATTAGAGAAAATTGAATTGAAAATTTCTCAGGATGCATACCGTGCCTTTGTCAGATTTAACTATAAAGTTAAAATGAAGCATTTGCCGGAATATCTCTGGCGACTGGCTACCAACCGTATTAAAACGTAGAAAATGAAGGGGGAATTACCTGAAATATCCATCATTACGGTCGTTTTCAACGCAGAGGAACATATTGAGCGGACGATAAAAAGCATCCTTCATCAAAACAGGCATCATTTTGAATACCTGATTATTGACGGAGGTTCAACGGATACAACCCTTGATATTCTTGAAAAATACAGGAAAAAAATAGATATTTTGGTCAGTGAACCTGATGAAGGGCTGTATGATGCCATGAACAAGGGCTTGAAAATGGCAAAAGGCAGGTTTGTCTGGTTTATCAATGCCGGAGATGAAATTGCTGATAATGAAGTGATTGATAAGATCTCACCGTATCTCTCTCAGGCCGACATCCTGTACAGTGATACCCTTGTGATAGACAGAGACGGAAAGGAAATCGGGCTTTTAAGTAAGCTGACACATAACAATGCACCGGAGCAACTGAACTGGAAAAAGATGCGTTACGGAATGGTGGTTTGCCACCAGAGTTTTATTGTCAGGCGGGAAATAGCACCTTTTTTTGATTTAAAATACAGATTAAGTGCTGATATTGACTGGGTGATCAGCTGCCTGAAAAAGAGCAAAAAGGTGATAAAAACGCCTTTTATTCTGTCAAAATTTATGCAGGCAGGATTATCAAAAAAGCACCTGAAGAAAGCCATGCAGGAAAGATTTTTTATTCTGAACAAACATTACGGAACAGCAGCTAATTTATTTGCCCACCTGATCATGCTGATCCGATTTCTGGTCAGCGGACGAAAAAGTAAAGTAGGTTAATGCATTAGACATTCAATTTATTGTCTTACTCATTTCAAATACCTTTATTCACATTTTTTTCCTGAAAATTAAAACCTGAAATTGAAATTTTATACCTTTGCCTGCAAAAATAAAACGTCATGAAAGTTTTCCTGAATATTTTAGTTACCCTTGTTGTTATCGGGCTTGCCATCTGGCTGTTTTTAATCATCCGCAAACCTATCGTTGAAAAACAGGTTAACCAGATCAAGAAAAACGAAATCATCAAAAGACTTGAACTGGTCAGAGCAGCTCAGTTTGCTTTCAAAGAAGCCAACGGAAGGTTTTGTGGCGACTGGGACAGCCTGATTTCTTTCTGTAAATCAGGAAATATGAGAATTGTGAAAACCATTGGCGACCCAAACGATTCAACAATTGTTGTCAGGAGAGATACTTTTTACATTCCGGTAAAGGATACCCTTTTCCCTGCCAATTATTACCTCGATTCGCTGAAATTTATTCCATTCACAAAAGGTGGAATATTTGAACTGAAGGCAGGTGTGATCAATCAAAGGGGTGTTCCTGTTCATGTCTTTCAGGTAACAGACACCAAACCTTTTGATCCCGAGCATGTGCTGATTCTCGGATCAATGACAGAAGTTAATTATTCCGGAAACTGGAAGTGATGCCGGGTGAATGCAGCATAAAAAATCCTGAGATTTACCGCATTTCACCTGAGAAGTTTCTTCATTTTATTTACCTTCATCAAAAATACACTGCTTCAACATTTTATCTGCCTGAAAAGAAAATGTTCTATAATCTGACGGTCAGGCTTTTAGAAGAAGGGCAGGCACCCCCGGAAGACTGGCTGGAAGAAATTGAGGAACCTTTTGGGAAGTTAAGAAAAATCGCTATTCTGGCTGGCAGAAAGTTTACCCTTGTGCCTGAACCATATTTTGAGGCAGGCACTGAGAAAAATATTCTTTCACTGAACTTCAATATGAATGATAATGAGATAGTTAAAAAAGACTTTTTGCCTCCGTTACAGGCTTTTATCCTTTATTCAGTACCTCCTGTCATGGTCAGTTTTCTTGAACACTTCCAACCTGAAGCTACCATACATGCCATTCATCCCTTTTTTCTTTCTTCAGTCAGTAATATTCGTCAGGCTGCAGCCAGAAGCATGATTCTTCACGTGGAAACGGAGTTCATCTATATTCTTGTTTTCAATCAGAAACATGAACTGCTATTGGCCAATTCTTTTCCATACAAAGCTGCAGAAGATATACTTTATCATGTACTGAATGTTTGCAGCCGGCTGGAGATTAATCTGTCAACAGACAATTTTTTAATCAGTGGGGATTATTATCCCGACACAGAATTTTACAAGCTGATTTTCAGATACATAAAATATCCGCTCACTCACAGGTTACCTGAAGCAATCAAATTTCATGAGGTTTTTGAGAAGTTCCCCTTTCATTCATTTTTTAATCTGTTTTCGACTGCTTTATGCGTATAGTTTCAGGGATATTCAGGGGCAGACATATAGTGCCTCCCAAAAACCTGCCTGTCAGGCCGACAATGGACATAAGCCGCGACAGTTTTTTCAACATCCTGAACAGCGTATATTACTTTGAAAATCTGACATTTCTCGATCTTTTTTCAGGGACGGGAATGATGAGTTATGAGGCCATATCGAGGGGTTTTAAAAAGGTTGTTGCAGTCGAGATTGATAACAGGTGCTGCCGTTTTATCAGCGGACAATTCAGGGAGTTTCAGGCCGGTCAGGCAAGGGTAGTGCGGGCTGATGCACTTAAATTTTTACAAACTATTGAAGATCAGTTTGATATTGTTTATGCTGATCCTCCCTACCAGTATCCAGATTATTCCAAAATTCCCGAACTTGTTTTTGAAAGGAAAATTTTACATCCTGACGGAATACTTGCACTTGAACATTCAACCGGTCTGGATTTTGCCGGGCATGCATTTTTTTATCAGCAAAGAAAATACGGGCAAAGCATCATTAGTTTTTTCAAAATAACAGTCTGATTATGTTAAAAGTTAAGAAGTTCATTTTTAATTCTTTTGGAGAAAATACTTATTTGGTTTATAATACAAGCGGTGAAGCCGTTGTTATTGATCCCGGAATGTCTGATTCCGGTGAAGAAAAACAGTTTATCAGCTTTTTAAATGATAATAAGCTGAAAATCATAGGTTTGATAAATACACATTGTCATATTGACCATATTTCAGGGAACAGATTTATAGCCGATACATTTCAGGTGGGTTTAAGTGCACATCAGGGAGAAATGCTGAACATTCAGATTGCCGATCAGCAGGCAGTTTTGTTTGGGATGCCAAAATCGAATACACCCGTTATTTCAGAATTTCTTGAAGAAGGAGATGAAATAAAAATTGATGAATCGAGTCTGAAAGTTCTTCATACGCCCGGTCATACCAGGGGAGGAATCAGCCTGTATGCTGAAAAAGAGGGCTTTATTGTTTGCGGTGATTTGATTTTCAGAGGAAGTATTGGCAGGGTTGACCTGCCCGGAGGTGATTATGACACGATTTTGAAAAGTATCATGATGAAAATCTTTACTTTACCTGAAAACACAATTATTTATTCAGGACATGGAGATGAAACGACAGTGGGTTTTGAAAAAAAATTTAACCCCTTTTTCAGATAGGGATTAGTTTTTCTTATTCAGGTTAAACTGCAGGCTGAAACGTACGGTGTTTTCCAGCGGGCTGGTTTGTGTGGCATATTTATTATTGGTTGGGATCAGATACGACACATCAAGGTTAAATACGGTATATTTAATGCCAAGTCCGAGGGTTACATATTGACGGTTGCCTTTTGTTTCATGTTCATAGAAATAACCGACCCTGCCGGCTACCTGGTTGTTGTACCAATATTCAAAACCAACAGCGGGGTTTATTTCCCTCAGTTCTTCCTTGAATCCGTCAGGAGCATCATAAAAAGATTGAACCATACCGGCAATAACCGGAACATCAGGATTTTTCCCCCTGTGAATGACCAGCGTTCCATCATTAGGGTTGGTGATGGGATTTCCGAAAGAATCAACCATATAAACGGGGGTGGTGGGAACCAGCAGTTTGTTCAGGTCGAAAACAAAGCCTAATTTATTGTATTCATCGATATGATAATTAAAATAGGAGCCGATTTTCAGGTTGATGGGGATAAAATCCCTGTCGGTTTCATCGGTATAGGTGATTTTTGAGCCAACGTTGGAGATGTTCATGCCAAGACGGACATCCATGTCTTTCCCGCTGACTTTGATGGGTTCTGGCTGCCAGTAGGTCGAAATATCACCACTGAAGGCAATGCCCGGGCGTGTTTGCGTCCCATTGCTGAGGGGAATATTACTGGCAAGGTTTGAATAAATAAAACGAAGGGCGAGTCCCAGCGAAAAAGTTTCTGAAAGTTTTCGTGCATAGGCACCATCGAGAGCCAGCTCATGAGGGCGGAAATCACCCATGTATTCCCCGAAATCGTTGGTAAATGTAATATCTCCAAGTGAAAAATATCTTAAGGATGCCCCGAAAGCCGACATTTCGTCTATTCTGGAGTAAATCGAAAGGTATGAAAGATTAATATCGGGTACGAGTGCCTTTAACCATGGGACATAAGAGAGGCTTAAACCCATCGGATTATCGACAAATGCAAGTTTTGCAGGATTCCAGTGTATGGAATTGGCATCAGGGGTCAGGGCAACACCTGCATCTCCCAGTGCTCCACTTCTCGAATCAGGCGTAATCATCAGAAAAGGAACTGCTGTTGTTACTACGTTCCTTCTGCCATCAAGGGTGATGATATTTTGTCCGATACTTTTTCCATAGGTAAAAAGACAGGCAATGATGATTAAAAATGCCTTAAAACCGATAAATTTTTTCATTATTGAGTGATTATTCATTCGACAAAGATATACAACGATGATAAATTTTAATTATTGCCATTGAAAAAGATTGTTTTACATCTTCCAACGGCTTTTTTCCCGTCACGGGTGGTCAGTGAAACGGTGATAAAGTAAACCCCGCTTTCGATAGCCTTTCCAAAATCTTTGTTTGGATTCCATTCTACAGAAATATTTCTGCTGGCATCTCCGGAAAATTGTCCGCTGATGGTTTTTACGATTTGTCCCTGTGCTGATAAAATATCAATTTTGACATCAAAAACCTGTCCCGACAAATTATGTTCAAATGAAACAATAGTCGATTGGTTGAACGGATTGGGATAAGTGAATACATTTTCTATGGCAGGTTCATCCGATTTAACTACTTCAAAATCAACACTTCCTGTAGCAGAATTGTTATGAACATCCCATACTTTTACTACCATGGTATGTTTTCCCTCTGAAAGATTGGTTAACTGGTAATAAATCTCCCCTTCCTTATAGCTGTTAAGTCTTGACTGGTAATAGGGATTCAGTACGATAGGGTCTTCATTGTCAAGATAACCCAGAATTTCATGACCTATCCCGTTGCCGACCGTATTAATTCCGCTCGGGTCGTAAACTATGACGTAGAGCAGCGGGTTTTCACCTGTTATTCCTCCCGAAATAAAGTTGGAATCTCCGATAAATACCCTGACAGATGGTCCTTTCTGGTCATTGAAGATGGAATCGGAAGTGCCGCCAACAATAAAATTGTCGTAATAGCCGCTTCCGTCAATCTGATTGTTTGTTGCGTAAAAGCTGATTTTTCCAAAGTCTTCGGCATAGGAAATATCTTTCGGAACAATAAAGGTAAAGTTGAATATTCCGCTGTCAACACTCGAAACTCCCTGAAATATTACATTGTTCATGAGCCTGAATGCCACAGATTTATTGTAATGGTCGTTATCGAGGGTTTTAATGGTACTGGCCTTATCAAAAATAGTGGTGTTTACTTTTCCGTTAAAATTTACAAGACGGTTACCCTGAATGTCTTCAACTTGTCCGCTAATGTTAATTTTCTCCAAAGCGCGGAAAGTATCAGGAACAGACAATGCTTTTACGATATAATCAGGATATGCAAGTTTCATGGAGGGGTCTCCCAGTAAAATAAATTTTCTGGTGTTATCCGAAAATCCTGTCTTGTTTTTTGTTTCAATCAAAATATCTCCTAATCGTTTATGCAGCCCGTTTTTGCGTTCAAAGAAGTTGTCTTTATACAAATTCGTAGTTAATACTTCATTTGCCTGCACATAAACTACCCTTGAGGTGGTGAGTAAGGCTACGGCCCCGCCTTTTGGATTCAGTAGTACCAACTCACCTGCCGAGACCCTTGCCGGATCGTCATACCGGCTGAATTCACAGGTTGCGGTTACAAATACAGGCAATTTGTCAATATTTTCCCAGGAATTTATGTCGCTGATTTCCAGTACTCTTTCGTGTGCCCAGCCTACTTCGCCACCATGTCCGATATAATTGACCACCAGATTCCCTTTTTCAACCTGCTCGCTGATAGCTTTCTGGGCTTCCGGATATTTCGGACCGTTTGATGATGATACCTGCTGATAGGCATCCATGTAAACTTTATTAATATTCAGGTTTTTTACATTGTTCGACAGATAGTTTGACAATACCTCAGAGTGCTCGATATGGGCATTGAATCCTCCGTCATCCACATCATCCGATACGAAAAGAATATTGTTTCTCCAGTTTCCCATGCTCGCTGTTGAATAATATTGAATAATTTTATTGACTACATTTTCAGCTTCAGTTTTTGTCGATACAGGGAGTCTTCCGATGGCTATGTCCATTTTATCATACATGGAAGCATAAAGGTCGTCAAAGTTTCCTTCGGAATCGTCCAAAAAGCCATAGAAATCATCAGAAGCATAGGATGAGATGGGGCTATAGCAGATTAAACTCTGAAAGGTAGGGATGCGGTTGGTATTTCCGGTCAGAACATCACGGTAGTCGTAGGAGGCGTCACCGATCAGCAACACATATTTCAGCTGTTTTTCGGGTTGGGTGTTGTTTTTATAAATATGTCTCAGAAAATCCCGTATGGCTGTAATGTCCTGAACGCCAGATGAAAATTCATTGTAGATTTGTTGCGGAGTAGTAATAAAAACACTCAGAGAATCATTTTTTCTTCTGAAATCGGCCAGTTTGTTGGCCTGAGGCAGATATTCGGGATAGGAGATAATGACCATATCTACATTGGCGATGCTATGAAGGTTTTGATTGGCAATTTTTCCGGAAAATAAAGGGGTGTATTCGCTTCCGGGGGCACAGGCAATAAAATGATGATTTTCAACAGGTTTTATTCTGAAAGAAAAGATATTTCCGTTTTTAACTTTTTGCCGGGAGGCAGGCAGGCACTTTGTTGTTACATCCCACAGGTAAAAATCGCTCAGGCTGCTCGTGATACTAAGCTCAGAAACTTTGTTCAGTGGAAGGGTATCGTAAATATTGAGTTGTCCGCTGTTAAGTTTCAGGTTGGCCCGTGCATTCACGGAAATATAATTTAACCAGCCAATGGCATTGCTGTTGGGCTTGTTGTAGGTCAGCACAAAATCAAGTTCATTTTTTACGGGAAGAAATGAAAACCTGTTGACAGCCGTTGCACAATAGTTGGCCAGATAATCTCCGGTATTTACCGAATTGATGTACTGTGTAAAGTTGTTGCCATGAATATTAATAGTAAACGAGCTGTTGGAAGAAGAGCGTCCGGCAACATAAGAAATAAAACTGACAGGATAGGCTTTGTTAATGTCAGGGACATTGAATGAAACGGATAGTGTGGAAGTTGTTTTCAGCTCTTCCCCGAACCAGTCTCTGCCCGATTTTACATAATCATTAATTTCGGTGCGCATCACTTTTTCATGAAAATCGAGCCAGATATAGTCGCTGATGGTTTTTTGGGCTGTTTCGGTCAATGAAGGGATTTCACTGATTCTTAACCCTTCATCCTGTGAGATGGTCAGAAAATAGCAGTTATAATCGGAATAATAATGAAAAGAATGTTTAAAAACCTTCCCGGTTGAATCATAATACCATTGATGGGGGCTTTCTCCATAAAACAAAATAAAGTCATCCGGATTGAATACATTATCTTGCTGTCCTGAAACATAGATGGCATTTTCAATCAGATCTTCCGGTCGTTCTGCCTTGTTGGGCATGGGAAGCATGCCACCGCCAAAACCATAAATCCTGATTTTCTTAGGATTAATCTTTGACGGATCGATTCCCATGTTTTTGAGAAAATTATAATCAATCTTGTAAATGCCTGATTCCTTTACTTTTAGCATATACCATTCGCCTTCTGCCAATACCGATTGGGTAACTGATCTGTAGGTTTTCTTCCCGGATAACAATTCCTCATTAATTCTCTTTATGTCGATTTCAATGGTAAAACTGACAAGGCGTTCCGCCTGATTGGTCTGGCTATTTATGTGGTAAGGAAAAACAACAACATCATACGCATTCATTCCTTGAAAAACAGAACTGTTGACATAATAAACAGGTTTATCAGGAATGTGTATATTCTGATGCAGCTCAGGCTCATAGGTCAGGTTTTTCACTGAGATGATATATTCGGTGCCGGTTTCGGCAAAAAATGTTTCATGAAAATAAGGGGTAGGAAATGATGAAAAATCAATACTGGCATTATCAAAAGATGAGATCGTAATTTGTTCGTTATCAATGAGGTAAATGGTTTTTTCTTTCCAATCAAGCTGCCTGTCGAGTGTCAGTTTTTCCTGAGCAAAAACAGGCTGATTAAAAAATAACAGAAAAAAAAGCAAAATATATAGAGAATACTTACGTTTGTGGTTTAAAAAAGGATCGGAAAAAATCATAAATAAAAAATTTTTTTATTCACAGAACGAAAAATTAATATTAAAATTGCACGGTCAAAAAAAGATTATTGACTTGATAAAATGAAAAGGCTTACTGCCATAGCTGTTTTACTGATTCAAGGATTATACCAATTACATGGTCAGGATCCTCACTTTACACAGTTTTATGCCAATCCGCTTTATCTCAATCCGGCTATGGCTGGCGCAGCAGGCGAACACAGGATAATTTCCAACTACCGCAATCAGTGGCCAAATATTGAAGGCTCCTATGTAACTTACTGTTTGTCTTATGACGGGCACTACGATGCCATTATGGGAGGAATAGGTGCTCAGGTATTGTACGACAGGGCCGGTGTCGGGCAATTATCTCATTATATGTGGAATTTCATGTATGCCTATCAGTTAAATGTTTCAAGAAAGTTTACGATAAAGGCCGGTTTGCAGGCGCAGTTTCATCAGTTCTCCATCGACTTCGATTTATTAACCTTTTACGATCAGATTGAGCCGAGAAAAGGTTTTGTGAAACCCACCTCAGAGCCACTGCCCAATGGCGGAGGTATTTATAAAACAAAATTAGTCAATGATTTTGCTGCAGGAATCATGGGATATACCAGTAAGTTTTATTTTGGTTATGCCATGCATCACATTATTACCCCTACCATCAGTTTTTATTCAAGTTCAGAGAGTTATATCCCTCAAAAATCGACTGTTCATCTGGGGATGATGATCCCGATGGAAGCCGGGCGCGACCCCAAGCAGTTTTTCTCCCCAAATATTCTATTCCAGCAGCAGCATCATTTTTGGCAGGCTAATATTGGTGCATACTATATTATGGATTATTTAATCGGAGGTGTCTGGTACAGACAAACTTCGCAAAACACAGATGGATTAATGGTTCTTGTTGGCTTAAGGAAAGATCCGGTTAAATTTTCCTACAGCTTCGACATTACAAGCTCAACTGTCAGGTTCGGGTCTCCCGGCAGCCATGAAATTTCCCTGATTTTTACCTTTAAAACCTACAAACACGAGCCACCGATTAAATACAGAAAATTAATTTGTCCAACTTTTTAAATGTATAAATAATTTTAGTAGTACCTTTGCGTTAAGATACTGAAATTTAAAAAATTGAAGCATGAAAAGATTTATTAAAATTGCTTTTATGATGTCACTTGCCGTATTACTGGTATCGTGTGCAGGTGAGCGTTCAAAAACCACGGGATGGAAGTACAATGATGTTAAATGGGGTGGTTTTGAAAAGCATGATTATAAAGGACAGGAAACCGGTCCAAATCTGGTTTTTATCCAGGGAGGTACGTTTACTATGGGTCAGGTCGAACAGGATGTTCGTTTCGACAACAATGCTTACCCGAGAAGAGTTACAGTTACCTCATTTTACATGGATGAAACCGAAGTCAGAAATATTGATTACCGTGAATATTGCTACTGGCTTCTCCGTGTATTTGTTGATTATCCTGAAGTGTATGAACATGCATTACCGGATACCAACTCGTGGCGTGTAAAACTGGGCTACAATGAGCCGATGGTACGTTATTATTTCCGTCATCCCAATTTTGATGAATATCCGGTGGTAGGGGTCAACTGGATTCAGGCATCGGGTTATGCTGCATGGAGGACCGACAGGGTCAACGAAATGATCATGATCCGGGAAGGCTTCCTGAAACCCAATCCTGACCAGATTAATGAAGATAACTTCAATACCGAAGCCTATCTGGCCAATCAATATGAAGGTTTGGTAAAAAAGAAAGTTAAAGCCTATACTACCAACGAAAAAGAACGCAGGGTTCGCCTTGAAGATGGCATCATGCTTCCCGATTACCGTTTGCCGACCGAAGCTGAATGGGAATATGCCGCTCTTGCTCAGGTTGGTGATGCTTTGTTTGAAAACGTAAATACCAGAAGACAGTATGCATGGGCAGGACATTCACTCAGAAAACAGGATACCCGACACAGGGGTAAATTCATGCTCAACATGAGAAGAGGAAGGGGTGACCTGATGGGTACTGCCAGTGAGTTGAACGATGCTTCAACCTATACAGCCGAAGTACGTTCCTACTGGCCTAATGATTACGGACTTTACAACATGACGGGAAATGTCAGTGAATGGGTGATGGATGTTTATCGTCCCTTGTCGCTCGAAGATATTGTTGACCTGAATCCTTTCAGAGGAAACGTATTTACCGTTCCTGCCAAGGATGAAGATGGCTATCTGCTCGAAAAAGACAGTTTGGGTCGTATCATCTACCGCGAAGTAACCCTTGATGAAAATATCGACAGGAGAAATTACCGTGTTGCCGACAATATTGGTTATCTGGATGAAGAAACCTATGAAAAAGGCGAACAAATGTACAATTTCGAAGTAAGTTCACTTGTCAACAACAAGGCAAGGGTCTATAAAGGCGGAAGCTGGGACGACAGAGCTTATTGGCAGAATCCGGGAACCAGGAGATTTCTGGATGAGACACAGGAATTATGTACGCTTGGGTTCCGTTGTGCAATGGTTCATGTGGGAGATTCAAAACGTCATTCACGCAATTTTTAATGTAATAAAAACATAATCAAATGAGAAAATCTTTAGTCATTTTCCTCATGCTGTTGCTTTCAGCAGTTATTGCTCAGCATGCATCAGCACAATTGGTTTATGGTGTGAAAGCCGGATACACGGGATATAAGCTGACCGGCAGTGACGTGTATGGTGGAATGAACTATGTCTATAATCCTTCTTTCGGGGCTAATCTGGGAATCAAATTCACTACTGATTTTCAACTTCAGTTTGAATTTTTATACCTGACCAAAGGTGTTCATCAGTTGTTTACTCACAAACAAACGATACATGCTTTTGAGCAAGACACCGTTCAGATTACCATTGCTGATGTGAAAAAATATGATAATACTCTGAAAATGAATTATCTGGAGGTACCTGTCTATCTTCGCAAATCATTTTCGCTCAAAGGCGGTGTGTGGCCTTATGACAGAAAAATTGGACGTGTTGATTTTGACCTGTTTCTCGGTGGTTACTTTGGTTACCGTTTTGGCGGTACTGTTTCCCAGACAACTTTATGGAAACAGGATATCACCAAAAGAGGTATTACAACTCCCGGAACCGAAGTAAAATATGATACCAACAGCTTTTTTATCGGACAAAATATCACCATTACCAGTGTGGATTCGACCTATCCGAAAGAGATGTTTATTCCCTATGTTCCGACCAATAAACCTTCTGCTTCAAAAGACCTGGCTCCATTTGATGCAGGAATTATCGTAGGTGCTGGTTTTAGCCTTGAAGTTTCCGAACACGCCAAGCTTACTCTTGACATGCGTTATACCATGGGATTACTGACTATTGACAAAACCTATTTTAACGACATCGAATACCTTTTTACCCCCGATGGCTCAGGTCTGATTCAGATTGCAGGTAACAATTTTTCAATGACCACGCGAAGAACAAAAATGGATGTGAAAAATTCAGGTATCGGATTGTTTTTAGGTTATACCTATTATCTTGAATAACAATTTGTTAAAATATATTTTATTAAGGCTGTCTGAGAGGGCAGCCTTTTTTATTTTTTACGGAAAACAATTCTGACTGGTACTCCAGTAAAATCATATTCTTCCCTGAGTTTATTTTCAAGAAAGCGTTTATAGCTTTCTTTAATATATTGCGGGTGATTGGCAAAAAATGCAAATAATGGAAATTGTGCAGGAATTTGAGTTACATACTTGATGTTGATAATTTTTCCTTTCACACTGGGTGGATGAAACTCTTCAATAATGGGCAGAAAGAAACGGTTAAGCTCTGCGGTGGAGATTTTCTTTGTTTTGTTCTGATAGACATGAAAAGCTGCTTCCACAGCTTTCATCAACCTGGTTTTATTCAGAGCCGAAACCATGATCACCGGAACATCGTTGAAAGGAGCAAGCTTTTCTTTTGTTGTCTTGACAATGCTCTCAGCTGATTTGTTCGTTCTTTCAGCCAAATCCCATTTGTTAACCAGTATGACGACTCCCTTGTTTTTTCTTTCCGCCAGATTAATGATATTTACATCCTGACTGTTTATCCCTTCCTGTATATCGGTGATGACTATGCACACATCGCATTCATCTATCGATTTGACCGCACGCATCACAGAATAAAACTCAATATTATCGCGGACACTTGACTTTTTTCTAAGTCCGGCAGTGTCGATCAGCATGAAGTGGTAGCCAAACTTGTTGAAAATGCTATGAATGGAGTCGCGGGTAGTACCGGGAATATCCGAAACAATATGCCTGTCTTCTTCCAGCAACATATTGATAAAGGTTGATTTACCGACATTGGGCTTCCCGACAACAGCAAATTTTGGGATGTCGGGTGTTTCCACCAATTGCTTTTCGGATTTTAATAATTCCACAATTCTGTCGAGTAGTTCTCCTGTTCCTGAACCATTGACTGATGAAACCGGAAAAATTTCATCAAAGCCGAGCCTGTAAAACTCATAGCTTTCGGCAATAGTATCAAAATTATCTGTTTTATTGGCAACGAGAAGGACTGTTTTCTTTGATTTTCTTAAAAAGCGGGCAAAAACCTCGTCCAGATCTGTAATCCCAACACTGACATCTACCATAAATAAAACTACAGATGCCTCATTCACAGCTATTTCTACCTGTTTTTTTATTTCTTTTTCAAAAACATCCGTGCTATTTTCGACATATCCTCCGGTGTCAATGACGGTAAACTCATGACCATTCCATTCAGCCAGATCATATATCCTGTCGCGGGTAACTCCGCTTACATCATCAACGATGGCTTTCCTTTTCTGTATCAGGCGGTTAAACAAGGTTGATTTCCCTACATTCGGCCTTCCTGTTATTGCTACTATTCCTCCTCCCATGACAGTTTTAATTCTGCTGCAAATTTAATTCTATGGCTCCAATAAGTTTATCTTTTGTAAAATAAAGTATTTCAGTGGCTTGTATTTATACAATTAATTATTATGGCTGATATATTTTTGAAACTTTTCTTTATCTTAGCCTCCGATTTTTCTAAAGCTATTTATTTCAAAATCAAATAAACTGACATGAATTCAAGTAAACTCCTGATGTTATTCCTTGCGGTTTTATTTGTTTCTTCCTGTGAACTGATACCTCAGAAGCCGATCAATGTCGTTGGGGTATGGTCGTGGGAAGCCGCTTTTGATAAGGAAAAAAATGACCTGATGATCAGTCATGATTATCATACCCTTGAATTCCGTTCTAACCTGACTTATGAATATTCAATTGATACACTTGTCGTTAAAGGGGTTTATGAAGTGGATGAAGGGAATAATATTTTAAGACTTGATTATCATAATGTCTGGGAATTGCTTAAAGCCAATGACCATGAGTTGTGGATCAGAAACCTGACCAATGAAGGCCATGAATGGCACCTGAAAAAATAGTATTATAAACCGTAAACCTGTCTCATTTTTTGCCAAAGCTGTTGCTTTTCCTCCTTGTTCATCACCAGATCGGTCAGGCTAAGCGGACATATAATGACCTTTGACCTGCCAATGATTTCCACCTGACCGGAAATCATTCCGATTGTATAGCTTTCGGGTAAACCAAATACAAAAAAATGATTATCAGGCATTTTTGTGATAATATCTCGGATATGACGGTGATTGCTTCTGGCTATATTGAACAATGCGGATCGTTCAACAGATGACTTTACCGCACTCAGAATATTATCGAGAAAGATTTTATCTTTCGGTTTTATCCATTCCTGGTCTTCATACCAAACGATAATGCCGGTTTTTGAAGCATTGTTCCCTGAAAAAATCAGGTCATCTTCCTGGTTTTCATAGCTTTGTTCAGGTTCTGATACTACCGCAACAGGTTCTTTTTCCGGGAGGTAATCAACTTTTACCTCTCCGTCTGCTATCATGATAAACGTATCATCAAACAATTCTGCCAGCCAGCGAAATGAATCATCCATACAATCGAAATGAAGATTTTGACTAAGTCAGGCTATGAACAAAAAGTCCGCTTCTGAGCTTGGGTTCAAACCATGTCGATTTGGGGGGCATAATTTTACCCGAATCGGCTATATCGATCAATTGCTGAATGGTAACCGGATACAAAGCGAAAGCAACAGCCATTTCACCGGAATTGACTCTTTTTTCAAGTTCACCAAGACCTCTGATGCCGCCAACAAAATCGATACGCTTATCGGTTCGCGGGTCGGCAATACCAAGTATCGGATCCAGCACATTTTTTTGCAGGATATTGACATCCAGCACATCAAGAGGATCTTTCGGGTCGAAAGTGCCTTCTTTTGCTACCAGTTTATACCATTCTCCGCCCAGATACATCCCAAATTCATGAATAGCCTGAGGTTTATAAATGGATTTTCCCATTTTTTCCACATTCATCACTTTTTTAAGCTCCTGAAGAAAAGATTCCTGTGACAGGTGGTTGAGGTCTTTTACTACCCTGTTGTAGTCGATGATACTCAGGTGGCTGGCAGGAAAAATTACGGTCAGAAAATAATTGTATTCTTCTTTTCCGGTATGGTTGGGATTGTTTTCTGCCAGGTCTTTTCCGATTTTAGCCGAAGAAGCAGAACGGTGATGCCCATCTGCAATGTATGTATGAGGAACTTTTTCTGCGAAAAGGCGGGTAATTTTTTCGACTGTTTCCTGATTATCAACCACCCAAAGCGTATGATGAACACCATCATCGGCTACAAAGTCGTATTCAGGATTTGTTGCCACTACATTATTAATTAATTCATTGATTTCCGGCACATCCGGATAAGTCAGGAAAACAGGTTCGGTGTGTGCTCCGACTGCCTTGAAATGCATAATGCGGTCAATTTCTTTTTCGGGGCGGGTGAGTTCGTGTTTTTTAATGACATTGCTGAAATAGTCGTGGATACTTGAAGCGGCAACCAGCCCAATCTGACTGACATTTCCCATGACCAGCTTGTAAACATAATAATTTTCTGTCTTGTCCTGAAAAAGTATTCCTTCTTCAATCATCCTGTAAAAATTCTCACGTCCTTTCTGATACACCGGATCTGTATGAATATCAATGCCTGGTTCGAGGTCAATTTCTGCCTTGGCAATATGATAGAAAGAATATGGATTTCCTTTTGCTTCTTCACGGGCTTCTTCCGAATTTAATACATCGTAAGGTTTTGCTGCCACACGTGACGCAAGCGCTGCTTTAGGTCTGATTGCTCTGAATGGTTTAATGACTGCCATAATATTTTCTTTTAGTTTTAAACTTCAATTTGTTTGAGGGGCAATTTTAAGGAATAAAATTAAATGAGCTGAAATTTGTTGATTAAATTGGCTAATATTCAGGCCTTTTTAAAATTTCAGAATAAATCACCGCTTCAATAGCATTAAATCGAAAATGAACATGTTCACCCTCTTCCTGATGTTTGGCATAAGCGGCTTCTTCGGCTGATTTGTGATCGGCAAGCATGCTGGATTCAATCATGCTTAACTTATCTGTATTGTATTGGTTATCATAGGAAAAGATTTCTGCCGGTTGGTTGTCGTAGGCGTCAATTTTTGCCTCATAATTTTCGTAAACCGGAGCTTTTTCTGTTGCAATTATCGTTTCTTCAACGATTTCTTCTTCTGCCGGAAATTCCTCCACAGGTGTCTGTTCTGCCCACTCATTCAGTTTTTTTTCGAGGGACTTGAAAAAATCATCTTCCCTGGGTGGCTGACCGGCAGGGCTTTTGGCAGGAACATTTTTCTTTTTCCTGAATAAAGGAACAATAATGGTCAGGATGATGAAAAAAAGATATAGCAGTGTTTCAAATTTCATATTTGGTTGTATCTTGCCCTCGTTTTAAAAATAATCTTGTTTAATTTTAAAGCAAAAATAAGCTTTTTATCAGAACCTTAAAAAAAAAGTCTATGAACAGAAAACATAATTTTAATGCTGGTCCGTCAATATTACCGGTTATGACACTCGAAGCACTTTCGAAAGCTTCGCTGGAATACGAAAATATTGGCATGTCTATCCTTGAGATTTCTCACAGAAGTAAAGAATTTGAAGCCATCAATGATGAAGCCATGGCACTTTTCAAAGAGCTGTTAAATATTCCTGACGGTTATTCTGTTTTGTTTCTGGGTGGAGGAGCCAGCCTCCAGTTTTGCATGGTACCTTTTAACCTGTTAAACAAAAAAGCAGCTTATCTCAACACGGGTGAATGGTCAAAGAAAGCCATCAAGGAAGCCAAATTTTTCGGAGAAGTTCAGGTGGTGGCATCTTCAGAAGACAAAAACTTTTCTTACATCCCAAAGAATTTTACCATTCCAACAGATGTTGATTATTTCCACATTACCACCAACAATACCATTTTTGGAACAGAAATCCTTACCGATATGGATTCTCCCGTTCCTTTGGTAGCTGATATGTCGTCTGATATTTTTTCACGCCCGGTCGATGTTTCAAAATACAGTCTCATTTATGGTGGTGCTCAGAAAAATCTTGCACCTGCCGGTGTTACCTTCGTTATTGTTAAGAATGATATTATCGGGAAGGTAGAAAGAGCTATTCCGACCATGCTCAATTATAAAACCCATATTGACAACAAATCCTTGTTCAATACTCCCCCTGTATTTGCTATTTATGGTGCATTGATGACGCTGAGGTGGCTTAAATCATTGGGCGGCTTGAAAGTCATGCAGGAAATGAACCAGAAGAAAGCTAAGTTACTGTATGATGAAATTGACAGAAATCCTTTGTTTAAAGGCACTGTTGAAAAAGATTCACGCTCTTTGATGAATATCTGTTTCGTCATGAATGACCAGTACAAAGATTTGGAAGAAGAATTCTTCAATTTTGCCAAATCAAAAGGCATGGTTGGCATCAAGGGACACAGGAGTGTTGGTGGATTCAGAGCATCTACCTATAATGCATTGCCCTACGAAAGTGTGGTTGCTTTGGTAGAATGCATGCAGGAATTTGCAAAAATGAAAGCATAATTTTGTTTAACTGAATCAAAATCAAAGTTATGAAGAAAGTATTGGTAGCAACAGAAAAACCATTTGCAAAAATTGCAGTGGATGGTATCAGGGAAGTACTGGACAAAGCCGGTTATGAACTTCTTTTGTTGGAAAAATATAAAGAGCAAGCTGATCTGCTGAAAGCAGTTGAAGAAGTGGATGCCTTGATTATCCGCTCCGATATTGTTGACAAAGCTGTTGTGGATGCTGCAAAAAACCTGAAAATAGTTGTCAGGGCAGGAGCCGGCTACGATAATATTGATCTTGCCGCCTGTACGTCAAAGAACATTGTTGCCATGAATACACCGGGACAAAACAGCAATGCTGTTGCAGAGCTGGCTATCGGCATGATGATTTACATGGCACGCAATAAATTTGACGGTTCATCCGGTACAGAGCTTCGTGATAAGACACTTGGGCTTCATGCATTTGGCTATGTCGGGAAATATGTGGCAGCCATTGCCAAAGGCTTCAACATGAAAATTTATGCTTTCGATCCCTTCCTGAAAAAGGAAGATTTTGAAAAAGAAGGCGTAATTCCGGTCAGCTCTGTGGAAGAACTTTACCGTTCCTGCAGTTATGTATCGCTTCATATTCCGGCCAATGCCCAGACCAAAAAATCTATTGGTTACGACCTGCTGAAATTAATGCCCGAAAATGCCAATCTGGTGAATACTGCCAGAAAAGAAGTCATTGATGAAGAAGGTTTGCTGAAAATTTTTGAAGAAAGAGCTGATTTCAGGTATATGTCGGATATTGAACCGGAATGTAAGGATATCCTGCTTGAAAAATACGCCAAAAGAGTTTACTTTACGCCCAAGAAAATGGGAGCTCAGACCGAAGAAGCTAATATCAATGCCGGTATTGCAGCAGCAAGGCAGATAGTCAACTTTTTTGAACAGGGAGATATCAGGTTTAAAGTGAATTAGTTTGCAGAAAAAATATTTTTCTGTTTGCCTGTAAATATTGTATATTTGAACAAATTTTAAAGCCATGAAAAACTTAAGATTTTTGATGATAATCTGTCTCACCGGATTAATGATGGCCACTATTAATTCCTGTGTTGAAGACAATCCTGTCATTCAATTACCGGATAAAAATCTGGGAGCTACTGAAAATGGCAATCTTGAAGTATTTGCCAGAAAAGGGACAGCTACCGGACCATATCTCGGAAATGCGGTGGTAAAAATTTTTCTTACCGAAACAGACCGTACAAACGGCAATGTTTATCAGGCAAATACGACAGATCCGGTCGATCCTATTGCCCATGGAGCTTTCTTCAATAGTCTTCCGTTTCAAAAATATTATATAAGTGTTAGCTGGACAGGATCTGATGGCCTCTGGCAAGGTGTTGGTGAATGTTTTGTCCCTAAAGGTAAAACAACACAATATCATGTTACCTGTGTTCAGTAAAGTTTTTAAATGACTGAGTAAGCCATTCTCTCTTCCGGGGAATGGCTTATTTGTTTAAAAATGAATATGTTATGAAAAAATTTATTGTAATTTCATCGCTGATCTTCCTTGCTTCAGTACTTAATTTTTCCTGCAATAAAGAAACAACTGGCGAGCTGAAGGTATTGGTCAAAGCTGATAACAAATACTGGGGAAACATTACGGTGAAAATTTATAACTCTCTGACAGCCAAACAAAACGACAGTGCTTATGCTACGGCAAAAACAACCGTAAATCAGCCGGAAGTTTACGGAGCTTTGTTTCTGGATTTACCACCCCAGAAATATTATATTAAAGCTGAATTTACGGATGGTTCTGACCAATACAGCGGAGAAGGGGAAGCCACCGTACAGGCCGGCAAACAGGAGGTTTACACACTTGAATGTAATAAAGCAGCAGTCGGGAGCCTTGAGGTTTTTGTCAGGGAAAATTCGCTGACGGGGGCCTATGTCCCCAATGCCAATGTTGAATTGTACCTTTCTGAAACCGACCGGGCCAATGGCTATTTTTTCAAAAGCAGTACGACTCCATCCGTTGATTTTGATAAAAACGGGGCATTGTTTGAAGGTTTGCTTTATCAGAAATATTACCTGAAAGCGTATTTTACCAAAAACAGTGAGCTATGGATGGGTGTAGCCGAAACTTTCATTATCCCGGGACAGAAAAAAGTCATTAATGTATTGTGTGTCAAATAAAAAGTGATTTAATATGAAGAAATTCAACGTTTTATTCTTGCTTTTTGCTGCGTTGCTGATGTTTTTCGGGATTTCCTGCGAAGATACAGGGCCTGGAAAACTGACAGTGGTCGTTAAAGCAGATGGAAAATACTGGCCGAATGTAACTGTTAAACTTTATCTTTCAGCAGCCGACAGAGATGTTGACAATGCCTATCTGGATGGTGTTACCGGACCTGTCAGTCCTGAGCAGAACGGAGCTGTTTTTACCAACTTACCTCCTCAAACCTATTATCTGAAAGCCATTTTTTCAGACGGGCAAGGAAAATATGAAGGAAACGCAGATGTTAGCATTGCGGCAGGAGAAGACAAGTTCTTTGAGCTTCAATGTACCAAAATGCCAACCGGCAACCTGAAGGTATTTGTCAGAAAAGACCTGCCATCGGGAGTTTATATGGGAGGAGTCAATGTTTATCTGTATAAATCGGAGGCCGACAGAAATGCTGGCACTCATCTAATGGTTTCGCAGACCTCCACGGACAATCCCCAGGTAGATGGAGCTGTATTTAACTATCTGACTTTTCAGCGTTATTACCTGAAAGCTAATTTTGAAACAGGCGGTCAGCAGTATGAGGGTTTGGGGGATGTCATTGTCCCGGTTAACTCGACTACATCCTATCATCTGGTATGTACGCCAAAATAAATTAACAAAGTTTTTGTGTTAAATTATTTTCTACGATAATTGCAAACAAATAATTTCAACCGAATAAGATGAAATACAGAATTATTACCCTTTTCTTAATTTTAAGTCACTTAAGCCAGCTTGCTTTCGGACAAAAAATCACGAATCCGGAAAGTATTGTTTACGACAAAGTAAAAGACAGGTACATAGTCAGTGATCCGGGCGGGCCTGCTATCATTGCTATTGCCTCAAACGGCACTAAAACCATATTGCACGAACAGGGATTGTTTTTCCCGAGAGGTGCAACCATTGTTGGGAATATACTGTTTGTGAATGATTTGGGGAAGGTACTTGGCTTCGATCTTACGACTGATCAATTGGTAATTGACACTATTATTCCCGGTGCTCAGGGATTAAATGACATAGTTGCTGACGACAAAGGCAACCTTTACATGTCGGATGATGTACTGAACCAGATTTTCAAGTTTGAAATTGCTGATACTGTCGGTTATGCATGGATAACAGCCGGAATCGATGCCCCCAATGGCATGTATTTCGACAAAGCCAATAACCGTCTGGTGCTGGTTTCATTCATCGATGACTCGCCCATTCAGGCCATCAACCTGACAACAAAAGCGGTTTCCACTATCAAAAATACTACGCTCGATCTGCTGGATGGTATTGCAGTTGATAAAAACGGAAATTATTATATCTCTTCATGGGGCACAAATAAAATATACCGCTACAATAGTAATTTCGACTGGGAAAAAGAATTTTCAACGGGACATGACGGGCCTGCCGATATTTTATTTGTTCCGGAAAAAGACCTGCTGGCCGTTCCGAATATGAATAAAGGAACTATTGATTTTATTCCGGTTTCAACCGTTTCAGTGAAAGAAAACCTTAGTTCTGAAGACTATCATGTCAATGTCTATGCCTCACCTGCCAAAGATGAGATTATACTTGACTTTACTCTCGAAAAACCTGCAGTTATCGGTGTTGAGCTTGTTAATGTTTCGGCAAAAACAACCCAAAAAATTGCTTCAGAAACATTCTTCGATGGTGTCCACCAAATAGGTATTCCGACAGACGGTAAAAAAGGAGTATTCATTGTCAGGCTGATTATTGATGGAAAACCTGTTGTCAGAAAAGTAAATTTGTAAGCATTCAAAGGAAATAATTAGCTTTACGGGCAAATTTCCTTGCCTGATTCATGAAAATTTTAAACTTTAGGCATTCTGTTGCTATTCTTTTCATACTGTTTTTAACAGCTTGCCGGAATGAAACAATTCAACCTTCAGGTTTACTGGTTATGCAAAAAAGGCCTTGTACTGAGTTTAATTCCATCATCATCAACCTTCCCGCAAATGTCAGGCTGATACCTTCAGAAAATCATGAAATTCACGTTGAAACGGATGACAATTTACTGGATTATGTCAAATCCAGGGTCAGAAACAGACAATTAATTATTTATAGCAACAGACAATATCTGCCTTTTACAGAACTGAATATTGATATTAATTTCAATTCACTAAAAAAGCTTTATCTGAATGGTCAGGCATGGGTTTACAGTGACGACACCATTGGCGCGAATAAAATTGAACTAACTATTAATGATTTAGGAAAAACAGATTTAATGCTGAAGACAAAAGATCTGAAAGTGATTTTACGTGGCCGGTCTTTTTGTAAACTGGCCGGACAATCCGGTTTTACAAGCATAAAAGCTTCAGGAATTTGCAAAACAGATGCTTTTGCCTTAACTTCAGATAGTCTTGATTTATTGCTGCGACAGGAATCGGAAGCAAGGGTTTCTGTAAAAAAACAAATAACAGGCAAAATAAAAAACAATGCAAGGTTGTTAATTAAGGGAAATCCCGTGATGGAGGTTGAAAAACTGCATGGGGCATTTATTGTTTATGAAAATTAAATTATGGATACTGTTTTAATAGTTTTAGGTGCCATTGTGCTGGCAGTGGGAATAGCAGGCTGTATTTTACCTGTTTTGCCCGGCCCCTGGTTGAGTTATATTTCACTGATTTTGTTGCAATTTACTTCATCTCACCCTTATTCTGTCAGGTTTCTGATTATTGCAGGGGTGATGGTGGCTATTGTTACTGTTTTGGATTATCTTGTGCCTGTATGGGGTACTAAAAAATTTGGCGGCAGCAAGGCAGGTGTCAGGGGAAGCACTATCGGTCTTTTCGCAGGCCTGTTTTTAGGCCCTTTCGGTATTATTCTCTGCCCCTTTCTCGGTGCTGTTGCGGGCGAATTAATAGCCGGTAAAAACTCAAAGGAGGCATTACGTTCCGGATTCGGTTCGTTTGTTGGTTTTCTGGCTGGTGTGGTCATGAAACTCGGAGTTTCTGCTTTTATTGCTTTTCATTTTATTAAAGCTTTGATCTGAGAAATTCAATGCCTTCTGGTGCTAAAATATTGCTAGTGATGAGTTTTATGATAAAGATACTCATTGCTTACGGACAGGATAGCAGCATTGCCAGACTCGATATTTCAAACTTTTCAGATTGTGTTTCAGCCATGTCCATTTCTACATCCAATATTGTTGGCCCGACCACTTCACCTCATGGCTATGGAAAAATCATGGAATTTAAGGATAATCCTGTCGGGAGCTTGTATTTCTTTGAAAAAGAGCATCATACGGTATGGTATAAATTCAGGGCACTGCAAACAGCCTGGCTGGTGTTTGACATTTTTCCGCTTCAACCAGCGGATGATTATGATTTTCTTCTATTTAAGGCAGGCGACAATTTCTGCAACGACATTTTTCAGAAAAAAGCTGTTCCGGTCAGGACAAATATAGCCCGCACAGGAGGTCAGAACGCTGGAAAAACCGGCTTGTCTTTGCAGGCTTCACAGGAGTTTGTCAGGGCAGGACCCGGAGATTCCTACTCGAAAGCTCTCAAGGTCAATAAAGGTGATTTGTTTTATCTTGTATTGGATAATGTCTATGAGAAAGGTGAGGGGCATTATATCATTTTTGACTATCTTGATGATAGGGGTAAATCTCTGTCGCCTAAATCCATTCGGGGTAAAGTGATGGATTTGGAAACAAGGCAACCGCTACAGGCAGAGATCACTTTTTATGATATATCTGGGGCTCAAAAAATTTCATCAGCCACCGCAGATATTTCAAACGGAGAATTTTCTATTTCGTTACCTGCTGATATTCAATATTTTGAAACTTATAGGCTGTCTGTTTCAAGGCAGGGATATTTCTTTAAGGATATTGAAGTCGTTCCTTATCAGCTAATCAACAAACGTGAAAAAACCGAGATATTTCTGGCAAAGCTCAGAGAAAATAAGAGCTATCAGATCACCAACATTTATTTTTACCCCAATTCTCCTCAGTATGTTTCTGCCTCAGAGCCCGTACTTAATGACCTGCTTAAACTTATGAACGAAAATCAGGGAATGAAGATTGAAATTCAGGGACATATTGATGGATGTGCCGGAAATGATTATATTATTACAAAGCTTTCAGAATCAAGAGCTTTGAATATAAAAAAATATCTGGTTGACAAGGGTATTTCGCCAGACCGCATCATTGCGAAGGGATACGGATGTCAGAAAATGATTTATCCAAATCCTGAAAATGAAGAAGAAAGGCAGATGAACAGAAGGGTTGAAATCATTATTCTGAAAATGTAGCATGAAAAAGGAAAAGAAATATGTGACGGTGGGATTATATCAGAATCCGCTTCAGGCGGTACTGGACTGTGATATACTATGCAGAGAAGGCTTGCATGTAAAAGTGGAAGATATGGATACCATCATGAATACTTCCTTTTACAAGGATGAACTGGGTGCAGCCCGTCTTTTGGTTCCAGAAGAAGAAATGGAAAAAGCATTTGAGATTCTTGCCAGTTCAAAGATAGCCGGTTTCAATTAATGATACCTTTGGAATTTTTTTGCCGATGTTAATTTAGCACCCTAATTATTCCGGGGCTAAAATGGTTGTAATAAATTATTCCCTCCAGATTTTCCAGCATCCCCATTCCTTGTATTCCACATCATAAACAAAGAAATAGTTGTTGGCATAAGAGATGTTGAACTGACTTTCCGGATAAAAATCCAGTGGGATATAGATTTCTCCGGATTTTTGCCCTGTTTTGATATCGTAAAATTCAAGCTTGTAGCTGTCGAGATTGAAGAAGGCAGCTTCCATTCCTTTTACTCCTGTCCATACAAAGCTTCTGTCAACATAATTGTATTCATCATCTGTCCGCCTGATTGGAATACTCTTTTTCAGCTTTCCGTTTTTGGCAGAATAGAAATATAGTTTTCCGTTATTGAAGACAATGATTTGATTTGACTTTTCGTCATAGATAGCCACATTCTGTTCACCTGCATCTTTTAATGATGAAACCTTAGCTTTATCCACCCGTACGGGAAACCCTTCTGAATTGAGCGTATAATAATAAATCTCATTTCCATAGCTTTTACCTTCAAGCCTTTTTTCTTTGATATTATACCATAGGCCTCTGCTGTCGAAACCGGTATTGGTTTCATAAAGGTGGTCGCCATTTTTATCAAAGACCTCGACAGGGAAGGATGAATTACCTCCGATAATTGCATAATAATATTGATTTTCAGGGTTATATGCTACTGCCATACCATTTTTACCTGATGTCCCCTCCATTCCGAGGTAAAACACAATTTCTGCTTCTGATAAAAGTGTTTTTTGTGCCTGTAAGCTTCCTGAAATCAGCAATACTGCCAGCAAAGCTATTATTCCTTGTTTTTTTTCCATGATTTTGATTTTATTGAATAATACCAGTACAATGTAAAATGTAAAGCGAAGATAAGAAATATAAATCATGGGTTTGTAACTTTGCACCTGTTCTAAAATGAAACATTCATTCACCAGTTATGAATTTTGATAAATTCAGTTTCCCAACAGATAATCCTGTACTGGTTCTTCTTATCCTTGTCGTCATTGCCTATCTGGCTCCTTTATTATTCAGGAAAATAAGCCTTCCGGGTATTATCGGTTTGATTATTTCCGGTATTGTGGTGGGGCCTGAAGTTTTAAACCTGATGGACAGGAACCTGATTGTCCTCTTTTTTCAGAAAATAGGGATTCTTTATCTGATGTTTCTGGCCAGTTTTGAAATTGACATTAAAAAATTCCGGCAAAACAGTTTAAATAGTATATTATTCGGCCTATTGACCTTAATTATACCTTTTATCATAGGATTTTTAGCATCTGTGTTTCTTCTTCAGCTCGATACTTATGCAGCTTTTTTTGTGGCTGCTATGTTTTCCACCCATACCCTTGTGGCTTATCCGGTTGTAAGCAGAATGGGTATTATCAATAATCCTTCTGTTTCTGTTGTGGTTGGGGGTACTATTATTACTAATTCTTTGGTATTGTTATCTTTGGCTCTCTTTAAAGAATTTAATCAGGGTTTATCTGATTTTTCACTTTTATATGTTGCTGGTTCATTAATCTTGTTTCTTTTACTGGTACTTTTTCTCCTGCCAAAGGCTGCCAGGTGGCTTTTTAAAAATACAGAAAGTGACAGGGGTTTCGATTTCCTTCTGGTTATGTTTTTCCTCCTGTTTTCTGCAGTGTTAGCCGAACTATCAAATATAGACGGTATTGTAGGTGCATTCTTGATTGGCCTGGCTTTGAACCGTATTATCCCTATGCATAATGCATTGCGTAACCGCATCAGGTTTTTCGGAAACACTTTTTTCATTCCTTTTTTTCTGATCAGCATAGGAATGATGACCAATATAAATGCCTTTTTCTCAGGGACTCAGACAATCATCTTCGGTGTTGTTTTTATTGTTTTTGGCATTTTTTCAAAATGGCTGGCTGCTTTTTTCATTCAGCTTTTTGCAAAATTTAATGCAAATCAGAGAAATCTGATTTTCGGCTTAAGTACTACACATGCTGCAGCTACCATTGCCGTAATCATGATAGGGATTGAAGCTGGTTTTGTAAATGAAACTGTATTGAACGCAGCTGTTTTGCTCATTCTGATTACCTGTCTCCTGGGAGGAATTATTACCGAAAGAGCCGGGAAAAATATTGTTATTCAGAACAACAGGAAAGATGAACCTGAAACAGCAGAGATTCCTTCGCGTATTCTCGTACCTATCGCAAATCCTTCTACCGTACATCATTTGATTGAAGTAGCCTCAGTGATTTACAGGGAACTGTCTGCTGAAAGTATTTATTTGCTTTCGGTGGTGAATGATGATGAGGAAGCTTACCAAAAAGTGCATGAAAGCAGAAAAATGATGGAGAAACTTATTGAACCTCAAAAAGAAGCAGAAATACCCATCAATATACGGACAAAGATCGACCTGAGTGTTCCGAACGGAATATCCCGTGCCATTAAAGAGCATACAATTTCTACGGTTGTTATGGGTTGGAGCGGTAAAAAAGGCACATTTGGTAAAATCTTCGGAACAACCCTCGATAATCTGCTAATTTCTGTGAATGAAGAGTTGATCATCTGCAAGTTTGAAAAGCCTTTAATGCAATTCAACAGGGTGCATTGGCTGATTCCAACCAATTTTTCATTTGAACCGGGTTTCGAAAGCCTTTTTAAAAAATTCTTGTCTCTTGCCCGTCAGATTCCTGATTCTCCGGTATTCTACAGCGATAACAGAACACTGAATTTATTACGGAAAAATCAGGAAATTACAAGTAATTTCTCCAATCCTGTTTTTACCTATTCTCCCTATAGCGAGAAATTCAGAGATATTTTTAATACCATTGACAACCAGTCTCTTGTGTTGATCATGCTTTCGAGAAAAGGTTGTGTTTCTCACCGCCCGGAGCATGATTTGCTTCCTCATCTGATCGATCAGGATTTTCCTGACATGAATGTCATCATTGCCTATCCCAAGCAATTCCCCGATATGATTTCCAGCATTATACTTCCCGAAGAAGATATCGGCCTTGACCCGATTCAGGACAATATTGACCGTCTGGGCAGAATTGGCAATAACGTCAGACGGCTACTCCGGATCAGGTGATCAATCAGTTAGCTCTAATATTTTATTGACCAGATTTTCAGCTCCTTCAGCAATCTGTTCGATGCCAGCATCCAGCATATAGCATGGAGTGGTAACCACCTTATATTTTCTGTCAAAAACAATTTCTCCGTGGTCGGTAATTTTATGTTCCCCGCCAAGACTTTTTATGGCCTGAATGGTACCTTTATCGTTGCCGATGGTTAGTTCGACTCCGTTACCGATGATTTTTGCAAGCATGACTGGTGAAATACACAATGCCCCGATAGGTTTGTTCAACTCCAGCATCTCTTTGATGACCTTTTCCACTTCAGGATTGACCTTCATATCGACCCCATCAAAAGCAAAAGTGCACAGGTTCTTAGCCACACCAAAACCACCCGGGAATATAATAGCATCATAGTTTTTCCCTGAAAAGGAAGATAATGGCTGAATTTTTCCGCGGGCTATCCGTGCTGCTTCCACCAACACATTTCGCTTTTCATTCATAACTTCTCCGTTGAGGTGGTTAATGACATGTGCCTGCTCAACATCGGGAGCAAATATATCGTAAACAGCTCCTGCTTTTTTTACAGCAAGCATGGTCATGACGGCTTCATGAATTTCTGCCCCGTCATATACGCCACATCCGGCTAAAACTATTGCAATCTTTTTCATACTTCTTTGTTTAATTACTGTTAAAATTAATAATTTTCGTTCTTTATAACCGAAAAGTATTGAATGGTGTCATTGCTTTTTATCTGTAAAATATACAATCCATGCCTGTTGCCATCAAGATTTAGCTCACTGATACCTGAGGTCGGTTTGATTTTGTCAATTACTTGTCCGGTAACTGTTAAAACATTGATTTCGTAGTCTTTATCAGAAATGTCGGCTATTTCGATATAAATTTTTCCATTTGTAGGATTGGGATAAATGCTGACAGAAGGTTGCTTGGATTCAGTTACAGATGATTTAATGAAATTATAGTTTGCTGATTGTGAGCTACATCCTTTACTGCTGGTCACGACAACATAGTAAATACCATCACCGGGTGGAACAAATTTTTTGTCTGTTGCTCCTGCAATGATTCCGGTTGATTTATACCATTGGTTGTTGCTGTCGCTGCTGGATATCAGGGTGTCTTTAATTCTCGAAATAGTAGGAACAGGTGGTTTGGGATTGACTATGATCTGATGTGTGGTAGTCTCTGAAAAACAACCGTTTTCATTCACCTGAAGGCTGACTGTTTTTTGTCCGGGGTTTGTCCAGTAGAGCTGATAGGGGCCAATGCCACTACCGGATTGTACAGTGGCTCCGTCAAATGCCCATACAAAATTGGCAGACGCAATGCCATTACCTGTATAGGTAATATTGGCCGGTTTTCCTTCACAAACTTCCTGGGCAAGGGTAAAGGTACTTGTCGGCTTCTTTTTTACAGTGATATTCAATGAATAGGGGAGGGAATTACATGATTTTTCCTTTACCGTCAGGCTTACTTTTTTTGTGCCGTTGCTGTTCCATTTGATTTGATAAGGCCCTTTTCCGCTGCCCGACACTATCTCGGCTCCTGCAAAATCCCATTGATAAACGGCATCGGTTCCGGCTGTCCCGTTAAACGTAACGGTAACTACTTCTTGTTCACACACAGACGTTTTCATATTGAACATGGCCACAGGGGCATCACTGACCTCCACAGTTTCTAATTTGATGGGGGAATAACAACCATTTTCATCAACCTGTAGCGAAACCTGTTTTTGTCCGGGTGACGACCAGTAAATCACAAAAGGCCCTTTTGTGGCTCCTGAAACGATATAGGCTGTTCCAAAGTCCCAGTTGTAGAAAGCCAGAGCACCTGCATTTCCCGTATAGGTTACTGTGTCCATCTGGTCGGTACAAACTTCCTTTTTAAGACTAAAATCAGGAGTTGGGGTTTTTAAAACGTTAATATTTGCTGATGCGGGTGTCGAGAGGCATCCGTTTTCTTCAACCGTCAGGCTGATGCTTTTATTGCCTGTACCTGACCATTTGATGATATAGGGGCCTGCTCCGCTTCCTGAAACTACCGTGGCACTCCCGAAATTCCACTGATAGCTGGCTCCTGTGCCGGCACTTCCGGTAAATTTAACCGTGTCTTCAAGTCCTTCACAGATGGTGCTTTTGTTGCTGAAAGCGGCTGTTGGCGGATTGTTCACGTTTACTGTTACTTTTGCCTGACCTGATGTACAATTATGATCTTTTATCATCAGGGTAACATTCTTTTGACCGGTGGTGAACCATTTTACCACGTATGGCCCTTTCCCGCTCCCTGACATGATAGTAGCTCCGTCAAAATTCCAGTAATATTGTGCAGATGAACTGGCTGTTCCGGTAAAAGTAACAGTGTCATTGGTTTTCAGGCACGCCTGGGTTTTGACCGAAAAAGATGCGACCGGTATATCATAAACCTTGACTGTTTTAACCGTTTTTGCTGACGTACATCCATTTTCAGTTACCTGTAACGATACCGTTTTACTTCCTGTCTTGTTCCAGTTAATGATATATGGACCCTGACCGCTACCTGAGACAATGGTAGCTGAATCGAAGTCCCATACATAACTGGCTGCCGAAATTCCGTTTCCGTAGTAAATCACTGTATCGCTGATACCATTGCAATAGGTTGAATCAATAAAGAAATAAGATGTTGGCCGTTTCTTTTTGGTAACGCTCACCGGATCTGAGATACCAGAACAGGAGTCGGCTGTCCACACCTGTAAGCTGACGGTGGCTGTATTTTTTAAAACTATTTTACTGCTGCTTTCACCGTTTGACCATTTGTATCTGGCATAGCCCGAAGGCCCCGTCAACACGACACTGTCGCCATCGCAGAATACGGTATCTCCTGTTATGGTAATGGAAGGAGTAATATTAGGGCATACAGTAATCTTGCGGATAACATGATTTTCCATGTCTGCTGCATACAGGCAGGTATCTTTCGGATTCAGCACCATCCCCTTCAGATGATAAAATCTGGCAGCATTGCCGTATCCGTTTGTATATCCCGAAGAACTGACATTTGTACTTCCTGCATAAGTAAACAGAGAATTATTATAATACTTAAAAATGCGGTGTAAATCGGTTACCAGAAGGGCGTTATTCCAGTAAACAAGGTCAGTTGGTGTCCATAAATTGGAATCAACGGTAGTAACCGTGTTGGTACTCATATCAAACTTACGGATACTTGAATTGGAATAGTCGGCAATATAGAGAACACTCCCTGACAGAAAAAGATCAGAAGGATTATTGAATTTGGCAGTTGTTTTTGCATTTCCATCCACAAAACCTGAGATGGTAGGCTGTCCGGCAATGGTACTAACATTTCCGGCAGGAGTGATTTTTCTGATGCAATGATTGTAGTAATCAGCCACATATACATTCCCTGTATCGTCACAGGCAAGTCCGCTTGGGTAATTAAACTGTGCTGTCGAAGCGTTGCCGTCTGCAAAACCGGGGTAAGAAGTGTAATTGCTGCTGCCTGAAGTATATTTTCCTGCAAATACGGTTACATTCTGGGCATTTCCGATGCTGGTAAAAGGTGATATTTTCCGGATGACATGGTTGTTGAAATCAGCTACATAAACCTCGTTGGAAGGGCCTATTGCCAGTCCTCTCGGGGAATTAAACTTTGAGGTTACTCCGCTTGCATTGTAAAACCCTGCTCCCTGATATTGTCCCGCACGAACATAAACCAGTCCTGTTGTTGTGATCATGCGGATAGTATGTCCCCCGATTTCACTGATATAGATATTCCCCAGTGTGTCGATGGCAATTCCGTAAGGTTGATTGAACTTTGTATTTGCCAGATCGTTGCCACTGGTAAATCCGGCTGTTCCGGGTGTCCCCGCATAAAGACTTACCTGCTGACCGGATAAGTTTTGTGTGGTCAGCATCACCACAGCAATAAATAAGAGTTTCTTCATGTTTCCGGCTTTCATTTTTTAAGAAAAAAAGATTTATTTATATGGCAAATTTACAATTTTTCAGCCTTATTGAATTAACTACAAACTGACAAGCATGGAAAATCTAATCAACCATGAGTTTGCTGATTTTTCAAAGCTCCGGAGGAATCATTTTCTGGTTTGATTTTAATCAATAATCACCTGCTAAAGCTTTTTATACCGATATTTGTATATTCATCAAAAGAAACCGGAATGAAAAAAGTAGCCATTATCTTCGTTTTTTTCCTGATAACCACCAGTATATATGCCCAACAGTTGAAAATAGCTGTCCTGAGTGATATTCATTATTTTGATCCGGCACTTTTAATTAAAGACGGAAAAGCTTTTGAAGATTATCTTGCCGGTGACCGCAAAATGTTGCGCGAAAGCGAAGCCATTCTTCAGGCTGCCCTGGATACTATAAAATTGCAGAATTTTGATATACTGTTAATTACAGGCGATCTGACAAAAGATGGCGAACAATCCTCACATCAGAAACTTGCTGCCATGCTCAGCAATATGGAAAGTAATGGAATAAAAGTGTTTGTTTGTCCGGGTAATCACGATATTAATAATCCAAATGCAGTCAGTTACAACGATACTACTACCACAAAGGTTTCAACAGTTTCACCGGTTCAATTCAGCACTATCTACAAGGATTTTGGTTATGACGAAGCCATTTACCGCGACAATGCCAGTCTGAGCTATGTGGCCGAGCCGGTTAACGGAGTCTGGATTTTATCCATCGATGCCTGTCAGTATAAAAACAACCTGACACTCGGATATCCCGAAACAAAGGGTAGCCTGAGCTGGGCAACCCGGCAATGGATCAAGGATAGACTTTATGAGGCCAAAAAAAACAACAAGAAGGTAATAGCCATGATGCACCACAACCTGATTCAGCATTTCAGCGGCCAAAAACTGACATTTCCCGATTATGTCATCGAAAACTCTGACAGCATTGCCGCAGAATTTGTGAAAAATGGATTAAAAATCATTTTCACAGGTCATTTTCACGCGATGGATGCCATTGAAATGAAATCCGGAACTGATGCTATTATTGATGCCCAAACAGGCTCTCTCATTACTTATCCATGTCCTTACCGCATTGCTGAACTGAAAAACGATCAGATACTTTATCTGTCTGGCAGAAGAATACACCAAATCGTCTATCCGACAGGAAACAAGACTTTTCAGCAATATGCACTGGATTTTATTCAAAACGGAACCCCTGCCATCATCAAGGCCCAACTGATGAGTCCGCCTTACAGCCTGAACGACAGCATTGCCACCTGGCTGACTCCGGCAATTGTTGAAACCCTTATTGCTCATTTTCAGGGAAATGAAGGAGAACCATCTCCGCAGACAAAGGATATCATTGACGAGTTGAAAATGAGTTCCTATGCTTTCATGGCTGTGATTCTTGAATCTATCTGGAATGATGCAGCCCCTGACGACTGGAATTTCAGTGTTAATCTTCGTGTGGTGGATGCTCTTGCCGAATTAAAACCGTATTCATGTCAGCTTGTTGTTCATCAGGAAGGGAATGGCATTTCTGTCTGGAATGAGGAATCTGAAATGCTTGAATATCAATTGTTTGACATGTCAGGAAATCTTTATGAAAACAGCCGGCAGGCTGGTAACAATCATATTTATTTCAACGATTTAAAACCCGGGACATATTTGCTCCGAATGAAAACAAATTCGACTTTTTGTAGTTCAAAGATTATTGTCAGATAATCAGCGGATAAGCTGAACAGTTCCTTCAAAACTCAGGATTTCACCTTTGGCTGTTTCAGCCTGAATACGGAAAACATAGGGACCTTCAGCAACTTTTTCACCTTTAAATGTTCCGTCCCAATAGGGTTTTTCCTTTTCTGATGAAAAAATGACTTCGCCCCAGTAGTTCATAACTATCATCTGCAGGTTTTTAATGCACATACCGACCACTGTAAAGCTGTCGTTTATTCCATCTCCGTTGGGAGAAAAAGCATTGGGGACATAAATAAAGGTTTCGTATTTCAGACAAATTTCGTTGCTGACGCTTTCCTGATGGTTCCCGTTTTGTTCTATGGCTCTGAGACGGTAGCATTTTTCTAAATTATCTGCTGCTTCAAAGAATTTATCATCCTGATATTCTGTTTGTTTTGTTGAAGAAAACGGTATAAATTCTCCCCGTTCTTTCCTGACTTCGAGGATATATTCCTGAACACCGTTTTCCCAGCCTGTAAAATCATTCCATCTTAAAATACTGTAATCAATGCTGCTGCTTTCTCCTTTCAGGCTCAGATGATTCATTTTTTCAGAGGTATCGGCATTTCTTCCGCAGGCATCAACGGGTATAACCCTGTAATAATAAATGTTTTCATCAGGATGGATATTTTTTTCAGTAAAATTGGTCGATTGAGTCTCTGCAATCTGAAGGTAATTTACACCATCGGCAGTGCGCAGCAGACGGTAAGATGCGGAGTGGGGGAGCTTATTCCATTTAATCTCAATGGATTGATTATCAATAACATTTGTGGTAAGCATACGGGTTTTTTCTGTCCCTGAAAACCCCTGAATCAGTTTGAGTTGTTTTTTTGCATGTGTTACACATCCGTTGGGAGAAGTCAGATACTGGTCGATAGCATATACACCGGGATTGGGATAGAAATGGGATGGGGAAGACTGGGTATCGCTGCTGCCGTCTCCGAATTCATAGAAATATCTATACACAATTCCCCGCGTTTCATCCTCGATTTTCAGGAGATAGGGAGCACAGAATTCAGTATGGCTCATCGTAAATCCTGGTTTTGCTGCCTCTATGATGGTGATAACACTGTCTTTACGTATGGTATCTTTACAAAAACCATTGTCATAAATCAGGGTGATGTTGTACTTCCCGGGATGTGTATAGACATGTACCGGATTTTTTTCAGCCGAAACATGCCCGTCACCAAAATACCATGTCCATTTTTCAGCATCTTTTGATTTCAGCAATTCCGCTTTGGAAAGGTCTTTAAACCTGAATTCATTCCACTGGCAGGCAATATTGGAATCAAACCCAAAGTCGGCAACGGGTTTATTGCTCAATAAAATGCTTTCAGTATAGATTTGACGGTAGCCATAAGATGTTTCTGCTCTGAGTTTTATGCTATGCCAACCCGATTTGCCAAATTTGTACACACAAGTTTTACCAATGGCTGAGTCTCCGTTTGGGAATATCCAGACATATTTTGAGAAAAATGCTGAATCACTTTTACTTTTCAGGACAACCGTAGAATCACAACGCAACTGATATTCAAAACCCACCTGAGTAGGCTTGAAATAATTGTTGGGAAATGATAACCAGGTGAAAATATTCAGATTGATTTTCATGTAGTTGTCGCTGAACCTGCATTCATTTCCTTTTTTATTCGGAAATCTGATGACAGCCAGATAAGGCCTGTTCAGATAAGTCAGGTATATTTTTCCGTCAGGTCCTGTTTTGATGGCTGTGAGTGCTTCGTCTTTCACACCGCTTGTAATTTCCTGAAATTCTTTAGTATAGCGGTTCAACTGAATTAATGGGGCACTTCTCGGATAGATTGCAATATCGGTAATGTAAATCATGGAATCATTTGGCGAGAAAGCTGCCTGATTGTACTGGTGTTTCGGATAACCATTGTCTTTATCAGTAGAAACAAAAATAATCTGCCGGTTGGCAAGTTGACCTGTGGCCGGATCAAAACTGTAAAAAAACACATAACTGGCATAATTTGCATTTCTGACGGTGTTGCTTCGGGTAAAATAACAGCTTTCTACCAGTAAATTCCCGTCAAATGAAGGGGTCAGATAGCTGTGATATATTTTTTCAGGCCGGTAAACCGATGGTTTGGAAAAATAAATTTTTACAGGTTTTGAGAAATTATCGTTCACCATCTGAAACACAAAAAAGGTATCAGGGTATTTTTTGGCAATGATCCACTGATTTTTTCCGTTGATATGAGGAATGACAGTGATATTCAGAAAAGTACCTTCAGCCAGTAAGATATTTTTACCTGTCAGCGACTGGCTGTTTATGTCAGCAATGCTGTAGAAAAGTCCCTGTTTCGACTTGCTGTTGTCTGCCAGTGTCAGAATAATAAATTTCCCCTGTTGGACAGATGAGGGTACAATTAAAACCCCCTGATTGGATAACTCACTGCCTTTCAAACCATTACCATTAGTAATAAGTTGATTTTTTTCATTGTAAACATTAAAACCATCTGAATAAAGTAACAGCCGGCCAAAACTGTCGCAAATACTTGCACTTGAATTCGGTTGCTGAATGGAAGGTAAAGATTTGAGAACAACAGGCGGATTGGTATTGAAATCAATTCCGGTGTGATATCCAAAGGTCCAAACATTGCCCTGCTGAGCAATGGCTTTTCCTTCAAACAGCACAAACAGAAGCAAAATTATAGTTTTTAACCACAAATAACCTGTATTCCTTAAGTTAAAGTATTTAAGCAATTTATGTAAAAATTCTTTGTTCATTCTTTGCTCAATAATTGATGGTCAAATTTAAAAAACATGCTTACCTCTTTGCAAGTTTTTTTCGGGAGGAGCTTTTAGATGAGTTTTTGATAAAAGATTGCTTAATTCCCTCATGAATTCCGGTTCTTCGCTGGGAGTATTACAATTTTTATTCCATATAATTAATTTAGACTAAAAATAAATAAAATTCCTGCCGGTAAAAATGGCTGTAAACTCTTATGAGTTCAGGGTTTGGCGGATAGAAAGGTTTTTAATTATCAGTAAGTTGAAGTGTTAAGTCAATGAAAATCAGTTTCCACCTAAAAATTTAGCCACTTTTTTGAGGTTGTTCATGAAGTCTTTTACCCGCGAAGTGGAGACATCAGCCTGCGAACCATCTTCAAGAACTACATAACCTCCTCGTCCTTTTACATACTTCTTCAGGTATTTCATATTGATCAGGTGCCGTGAATGGATGCGGACAAAATTTTTATCGGCCAAAAGTTTTTCAAAGTTATTCAGGCTTTTTGAAACCACAAGGCGGCTTTTGTTCAGCAGGTGGAAGATGGTGTAATTATTATCCGATTCACAGCGGACAATTGAATCAATATCAATAACATGGAGGCCTTCAAGTGTGGGAAGGATTATTTTGGTCTGCTGATCCGACATATTTTCCTGCAATACTTTCAGCCGGGTATTATACTCATCTTCGGTGCTTATTTTTTTGACCCTGCCCACAGCCTCCTGTAAATCCCTGAAATTGATTGGTTTAAGTAAATAGTGCAAAGCTGAGAACTCAAATGCTTTGAGGGCAAACTGGTCGTAGGCGGTTGTAAATATGACATCAAAGAATTTGTATTCAACTTTTTCGAGGATTTCGAAACCGTCACCATCAGGCATTGCAATATCGAGAAAAACGAGGTCGGGCTGAATGTCGTTAATGACCTGTATGCCTTCGCGAACGTTTGCCGCAACACCTGCCACTTCTACCTGCGGACAATATTTTTCCAGCAATGTTTGCAGTGCCATCATGCTGTTTTTTTCATCTTCCACGATGACTGAACGTATTTTTTCTTCCATAACTAATTGATTGAAAATGTTTCATTTTTATGATAACTCACGTAAATATCCACCCGGGTTCCCGAAGGCTGTCCGTTTTCATCCTTTAAATCTTTAATGACGACCCGCATATTGGTTTTATTCAGCCTGTTCATCAATTCCAGACGCTCTTCAATATTACGCATTCCTGTGGGTTTATGCTGCTTTCTGCGTGCTGAAATTTCTGCTGATTTTTCACGCCCTATGCCGTTATCGGTGATGGAAATCAATAAAGTATGGCGTGTATGAAGTTTAAATTCAATCATGATTTTGCCATGTCCTTCTTTGGGAATCAGCCCGTGCCAGATGGCGTTTTCAAGGTAAGGCTGTATGAGCATGGGAGGAATTGACAGGTTGGCACTTTTTATATCTTTGCTGATAATAATCTGATATTCAAATTTATCTGAAAATCTCAGGCTTTCAAGCTCCAGATACAGGCGTATGGTTTCTATTTCTTCATCAAGGCTGATGGTTTCATGTTTGGAATTTTCAAGGATTTTTCTGATCAGTGATGAAAAGTTTGTCAGGTAAATATGAGCTGTTTCTTCATTTTTCTGCAAAATAAAATTCTGTATGGAGTTAAGAGAGTTAAAGATAAAATGAGGGTTCATCTGGTAACGCAGGGCTTTTTGCTGGGCTTCAATGTATTCTTTTTCAATGGTGAGCATCTTTTTCTCGAGGTCGTGTTTCGTTTTTATCCTGAAAATATAATAGGTAAAGATCAGATAAACGATGAGTAATGATATGAGAATCAATATAGCATAAAACCACCATGTTTTCCAGAACGGAGGCCTGATGATGATGCAAAGGGTAGTGCCTGTATTGTTCCATATCCCGTCATTATTAGAGGCTATGATTGTAAAGAAATATGTTCCGGGGGGCACATTGGTAAAGGAAGTCCAGCGTTTGTCGGCAGTGGCGGGTGTCCAGCTGTTTTTAAAATTTTTAAGGCGATAAAGGTACTTGTTTTTAGCCGGATTGGTAAAATCAAGTGCAGAGAACTCAATGGTGAAAAAATTCTCATTGTATTTCAGGATGATGGTGTCGAGGTTATTCAGGTATGAAAATCTTTTCGTATCAAAAACCCAGAAACCTGTAACTACCGTGGAAGGAATATTTTTGTTGAGGTGGATGTTTTCCGGCAAAAAACGGTTGAAACCGTTCATCCCGCCAAAGTAAATATATCCGCGTGAGTCCATCAGGGCCGCATTATGGTTAAATTCATAGCCCTGAACCCCATCTTTAACGTCATAGTTAACAAAACTTTCATTTTTGGGGTCAAAACGGGTAATGCCATGATTAGTGCTCATCCACAGATATCCTTTTGAATCTTCGAGTATCCGGTACACAATGTTGTTGGCCAGTCCGTTTTTTTCAGTATAATGCCTGAATTTTTTAGTTACAGGGTCGTAGCGGTTTAAGCCTCCACCGAAAGTTCCTATCCAGAGTATTCCTTTGCTGTCTTCAAAAACAGAAAAAACACTGCTGACTGACAGGCTGTTCTGGCCGGAAATATGGCTTAAGGCAGAAAAATTATCTGTTTGGCGATGGTAAAGATTCAAGCCGTTGTAGGTCGAAAACCACAATTGCCCTTTACTGTCTTCATAAATGGAAAAAATAGAATTGCTTGAAATACTGTGAATATGGCTGCTGCTGTAATGATAATGTTTAAATTTTCCGGTTTTTCGATCCAACACATTCAGCCCGCAGTCGGTTCCGACCCATAAAACCCCAAAACGGTCTTCATAAACTTTCCAGACGTAATCACAGCTCAGAGAGTGTTGATCTTCGGGGAGGCTGCGGTAAACTTTGAATTTTTTCGTAACAGGGTCGTATCTGTTCAGTCCCTGCCCGAAGGTGGATATCCAGATAATTCCCTCCGAATCAATGAAAATATCGCGTATCAGATTTCCTGACAATGAATTGGGATTCTTCGGATCGTGAACCATATAGGTAAAAGTTCCTGTTTCAGGATGAAAAATATTTATTCCGTTATTTGTTCCAATCCAGATGTCTCCTGTTAGTTTATTTTCACAAAAAGACCAGATGATGGAGGAATTCAGGCCGGTATTGTCATTCAGTTTTTTTAAAAAATGTTCAAAAGAAAAGGCATGCCGGTTGTATTTTATCATTCCCTGCCAGGTCGTTCCAACCCACAGAATGCCGTTTTGATCAATGAGTAATGATTTGATGAAATAGTTGTCAAATTGTTTGATGAAACTGAAATGCGTGCTCATATCTCGTCCATCAAGGCTGCTGAACACCTGAAGGCCGTTTCCATTGGTACCAACCCATAATAAATCTTCTTTGTCGATACACAAAGCATTGATTTCATCTCCTTTGAGTTTAAACTGACCCTTTTCGCTGCTGTGGTACCGGACAATATTGCCGTTGATGAGGTTGAACATATATAACCCATTGGTACTTCCTGCCCAAAGGTGATTATTCCTGTCTTTAACAACTGTATGAAACGGGATGGAGGTCGTTTCTATGAAAGAAGCAATTTTTACAGGAATATTGCATTTTCCGGTATAAGGATCGATGGCTTTCAATCCGCACTCAGTAGCTATCCATAAAATATGATTGTCGTCAAGATAAATATGGTTTATTTCTTCAGCCTGACAGGTTTTACAGCTTTTTGCCTGAATCCTTATCCTGCTGATTTTCAGATTTTTATCAATTTTATTTACTCCTGATTTGGTTCCGATAAAAACATTGCCCGACTGATCGCCAGTTATCGAAGTAATGGTATCGTTAAGCAAGGCATTTGGATTGTCGATGTCAGCATAAAAGTGTCTGAATGTAAAGGTTTTGTGGTCAAGCAGGTTCAGGCCTTTGTCGGTACCAATCCAGATTTTTCCTGAAACATCTTCGTAAATGGCATTGACTGTCCGGTGGGTTATTCCCCTTGAAGGATAGTCGAGGTCGGGGCGGATAACAGTAAAGTTGTAGCCATCATATTTGTTAAGTCCGTCCCAGGTGCCTATCCACAAATAACCGTTTTTATCCTGCATGATGCAGTTGACATCATTTTGCGAAAGACCGGGGAAAAGTTTGCTGAATTCTGAAGTAATAATCTCATAATTGTTTGAATATGAATATTGTGCATTCGCAGAGGTTAAGAACGCCAGTTGCAGGGCGACTGAAAGACTTATCCATGCAAACTGAATTAATTTGTGCTTTACTGCCTGTTGAATCTTCAAATTTTCCCCGATTTAAAGCTTTCTATCAGGCTGAAAGATACGTTTATCAGTAATAAGGGGAAAACATAAATGAGTAATACTGCAAAAAATTATGGTCAACCTTCAGGCTGAATGATTGATTGTGTTGAGCGTACAACAGGGATAATAACTATAAATATTTTTTCAGGATATTGGTCAGGGTTTGTTTGTCATGGAGACCGACCAGTTTTTCAACCATTTTACCATCTTTGAATATCATCAGGGTCGGGATACTGGCAATCTGAAAACGGTTGGGAACATTATAGTTTTCGTCAACATCGAGCTTATATACGCTGACTTTTCCTTTTTGTTCGACAGCAATTTCTTCAATAATAGGTGCCTGCATACGGCAAGGCTTGCACCATACTGCCCAGAAATCAATCAGGCTGACACCTTTTGCAACGGCTTTGTCGAAAGTCTTGTCTGTTAAAACCTTTACAAAAGAACTGTCGGTGCTTTCATGAGCAGTTTCAGTTTTTGGTTCCTGATAATATATCGTCTGGTTTTTAAGATATTCTTTTGCAGCTTCGCGTTTATCGTTTTTGCCGGAGCACGAAATAAGAAGGGTAGAAATGATAAATAAAGTGATTAAAACTGAGCTTTTCATAGAAATAATTTTATGCTTATTTGTCAAATGCCATGCCACCGCTAAGGGGTGTGTTTTAAAGCAGATTTTTAATTAAAATTGATATAGCCCCCTAAACATCAAGACTAAATTAGTGAATTAAAAACACCAATTCAGACATATGAAAAGAACATGGACAGGAGAAGAAAAAGAGACAAAATAGCAGAAGTGACTCACAAAAATTGATTGAAGTGTTTATTAACAGAAAAGATGATGTTTTAAGGTTCGTTTATGAACCACTTGTGCCTTTTGATAATGATTTAGCAGAGGGAGATTTACGAATGATTAGGTTAAAACAGAAAATTTCAGTTTGTTTCAGAAAAGAGCAAAGTGCGGAAGTGTTTTGCAGGATCCGAAACTATATATCGACAAGTCGGAAGCAGAGATATTCTGTCTGTCAGGCATTAAAGTTGGCTATGACAGGTAATCCAATAAAACTAGTCCCGGCTTTAAATGGGTTGTAGCTGAACAGTAACATTCGTTTTATATTTGTTTAAGGATTCTTTCCATCAGTCAACGATGAAAATCAATTTGTAAATGAGCAGATACGTTACGATCATTTGTATTAGTGTCATGGCATATCTTATTGCAGCATGTAAAACAAAAGGTAATTTTAAGGAAAATGATTTGGCAATTATGACAGATTCAATTTCTTATATTGATTCAGGTATATATCAGGATCAGGATTCCCTGACAAAAGCTATTGCCTTAAAATGTGGTATTTTACTAAATCCTCAGGGGAATTATACTCTTATTAAAAGTGGTATTATTGCAAAAAGAAACACATTTCAGGTTCAATATTCAGGTGAAAACAATGAGCCAATAATGAAAATCGGTGACTATGTGACAAAAACGATTGTTAATGAATTAATACCTCACTGGTACGGAACTCATTGGGATTTTAACGGTTATACCTCCAGGCCCGGTCAGGGTGATATTGCCTGCGGATATTTTGTTTTTACAGTTTTAAAAGATGCCGGGTTTAATATAAACAGATATCGTTTTTCACAGGCTCATGGCCTTAATTCAATAAAAGCATTCTGCAAAGGAGATTCAATTTTGATTCTGAATAGCGATTATGTCACGGAAATGAGTGACTCCATCCAGTCACTTATTAAAGATGGCTTATATTTGGTGGCATTAAGTAATCATGTTGGTTTTCTTTACAAAAAAGCAGGAAATCTGTTTTTTATTCACTCAAATTATCTATATCCCCATGAAGTAATGATAGAGCTTGCCTCAAAATCAGAAGCTTTCAGGTCAACTTCCATTTATGTCATTGGCTCTGTCACAAACAATAAGTCGTTAATGATGAAGTGGATAAACGGAACTGAATTATTGGTTCAATAAATCTGATTTTTATGTTACTTCTGCTTTGTACTACTAACTATCTGTTGGAAAAATGATCGTCAGCAATCAGGGAGCTACCCTTGTATATGCTGATTTAAAATGCGTGCTTTTAAATACAGGTATAAAAATGCGAAATTTATAAGCTTAATATCAATCAAATGCTGGTTGTATTCATCTTTACCCGGATAATCGTGAAGTCCACAAGAGCCAATTAACCCAAAAATGCTGTGTATTAATTCGTAGGCTTTCTTCATAGTCACTCATCATATTTTACGAAATTACCATGTAATTTGTAATGCCATGTTACAAATTGCATGGAAGGTTGTATTTTTGCAAAAAATTTTTTTCTGATGAAAATGATACAGCGAGAAATTTTGCAAAAAATAGAACTCTTGAAAAATGGATTTCCTGCCATTGCCATCTTAGGACCGCGACAGTGCGGTAAAACTACTCTGGCAAAATATTTGGCAGACCAAATACCTTCTTCGATATATTTAGACCTTGAAACAGATATTGACAGGCTAAAACTTTCAAAACCCGAACTGTTTTTTGAAGCAAACAAAAATTCAATATTTTTCATCGATGAAATTCAGATGCTTCCCGACCTGTTCCGGCATCTGAGAAGTGTGATAGATAAAAATGCAGTAAATGGCCAGTTTTTCTTACTGGGATCAGCCTCGCGCGATCTGGTGGTTAAAAGCTCTGAAAGTCTTGCCGGAAGGGTGGCTTTTATTGAGATGAATGCGTTTACAATGAAGGAAGTTCAATCTGTTTCCAATGACGTCATAAAATATTGGTACAGAGGAGGTTTTCCAAGAAGCTATCTCGCAGATAATGACTTTTTAAGCCTTGAATGGAGAATCAACTTTATAAAGACTTTTCTCGAACGCGACATCCCACAACTGGGTTTTCAGATTCCTTCAACACTTGCCCTGCGTTTGTGGAAAATGTCAGCTCACTATCACGGTCAGGTTGTCAATTTTAGTTCTATCGCTAATTCCTTGGGAATCAGTCATAATACTGTCAGAAAATATCTGGAAATATTGTCAGAAACTTTTATGCTACGGTTACTGCCACCTTTTGTAGCCAATGTTTCAAAACGATTGGTCAAGTCGCCAAAACTTTATATTCGTGATTCCGGTATTTTACATGCGCTGCTAGTCGTTGATAATTTTAATGAACTGATGGGGCATCCTTTGTTTGGAAGCAGTTGGGAAGGTATGGTGATTGAAAATATTTTAAACCATTCAGACCACTGGAATACAGGATTTTACAGGACATCCAACGGAGCTGAAATTGATTTGATTTTACAAAAGGGAAATACAACCATAGCAGTGGAATGCAAAGCCAATTCTGCCCCTGTAATTACCCGGGGATTTTATGAATCAGTTGAATTATTAAATATTCAAAAGGCTTTTATCGTGGCTCCGGTTGAATCTTCTTTTCCATTATCAGAAAAAATATGGGTTTGCAATCTCCCTGAAGTACTTGATAAAATTTTCAGTTAATACAAATGGAATAATTGTCTGAATGTAAATCTATAAACGCCAGAGGGTTAGTTTGTGATGAAAGTTAGCTGATTATTATTAGATTAAAAGCCTCTGCTGATGTTTTTAATAAATAATTGAATATAGGCTTGATAATAGGGGGTTAAACCATAGGATGAATAAGAGAATTTATCTAATTTGGTCACAATATGGTACAAAGTATTGCGATTAAAATTAAAAAACTGGAATAGATTTATTTCTGTAAAAATCAGTACATTTATTGGAATTATAAAATGATTTATTACTTCCCGGGATAAGGTTGAAGTTATTAAATAAAAAAGAAAGGGTTAGTTCATGAGAGCCAAATGAAGACATAGCAAGACCGGAAAGAGATAAATCAAAACTATAAGTAACCTGCAAGTTGTTATAGTCAAAAAAATTAGATTTATAACCGAAAATTAGAACTAAATGGTTTGTGTTTTTAGCAATATCTCTGACAATAAATCTTGAACCAATACCGGAAATAAAGTTGCCTAAGGTAAAATCTAATCCTAAATCAATAACAGAAAATGGGCATTGGAATTCAAGTTTAAGATGGGGATAAAATAATGATGATTGGTCAAATATGTCATTTTGAGATTCCCAAAAACCACCTAAAAAAACTGAAATATTTATAGGAACTCTAAAGTTGCTTGTATTAGGAGTTTGATAAAATCTATCATCTGGAGAAGTAATGTGATTTAATGTAACACCTGAAATAAATGAACGGTAATTTAGGTTTCTATTTACTGTTTTATTTACTGGTTTATGTTTTATTGAAAAGCCTGAACTCCAATCAAAATAACTTTTAGAAAAATTTTCAGGAATTACTGCATTTGAGTTATAAATTTTCCCATAAACTGGGTCTAATTGATCAGAGAATACAAATTTACTCCAATTTATTGATTGACTTGAGAAACCTGCCATTATACCAAAATTAAATATAAACTTACGACAAATTTCTAGATTATAAGCGTAAATAAGAGAAATATTTGAAAGACTTATGAAATCATCACCTTCAATATCTTGAGAACAAGAAAGAGCAATATTTGAATTATAAGAGCCAAATTTTGTATCAATAATAAACCGAGACGATTTAAAAAAACCAGGGATTAAAGTCCATTGATTCCTATGATTAACAGTAATTCTTGTTCCGTAGTGATTAGCGCCAGCTAGGGAAGGATTTAATAATATTGGAATGTAGTGATATTGGCTACTGATAGGATCCTGAGACCATAACTTAAAATTGAAAAATAAAATTAATCCTAAACTAAAAATAAGTTTCATTATCTTAGAAGCATTACTGGTCCACTTGTATAATATTTACCGTCTGAATGAAGATAACCTTTCCATATAGTTCCATCATTAAAAACAGCTTCGATCTTCCAAACATAAACATCTTTGGGGCATGGCTTGTCATTATTATCTTTTCCATTCCATCCATAAGCTGGTCGCCCATCTAATGTTAAACTTTTAGATTCCCATAGTAATTCACCATAAGTGTTAAAAACTCTTACATGATAATCTTTTAATCCTATACCAATTGGTTTAAATTCCTGAACATTATCGGGTCCTATACCTGGCGAAAAAGCATTAGGAACAAATAGACCATTATAAAGTTCTGACATATATTTTTGGGAGGTGTCTTCACAATTATATTGTGAGGTTGCAATTAATACTACCGGAAATCCAAGAATTTCATTTAAATGAACTTTTAAATTCGTATTCGAAGAATTTAGCCCATTTCCCCATATCCAATTAAATTTTACAGCCAAAATTGATTTATTTATTAAATCAACAAGGGGGGCATCATCTTGTTTATATATAATCTCAAATTGACTTACCGGCTTTGGAAATACTCGAATGAATTTTGTAAGACTATCACGGCATCCATCAACTGATTCAGCAATTAATTTAATAGAATAAGTACCTGAATCAGAATAAAATAATGTAGGAGAAACTGATGTCTCTATTTTCCCGTTGCCGAGATACCATGTGAAATATTTTGCATTTTTTGAATTATTGATAATTGATGTCTTAAATGGCTGACATCCATTAGTGTCTGTAAATTGAATGTCAATTTTGGGCAGGGGTATAATTTCAACTTTTTTTGTTAGAGAATTTTTACAGTGTAATGGTGTAATACCAAAAATAGTTAAAGTAGGATTATATATACCTGAATTGTCATAACTATGTGAAACTACTGAATCACCGACTTGATTTGTCCCATCACCAAAGTCCCAAAATAGACCTGAGATATTTTTACTGGTATTTACGAATTTTACTAAGTTATTTTCACATTGGATTTGAGGATTGATTTCAAAACTAACTTGTGGTAATGGTTCAACAGTTATTTTTGTGCAAAAAGTGTCTTTTGCACATCCATTGTCAATAAATTGACATACATTATAAGTACCTGCTGATTTGAAATAATAAAATAAAATTGTGGAATCAGGAAAGCGCGAACCATCTCCCATATCCCAAATAATTTTTCCATTACCAACATGGTAATCAGTTACTATAAAAGTATCTCCAATACATATCCTATTTTTATTTGTTTTAAAAAAGGATCTAACTGTTTTGGGTTTTACCGTGATTTTTTGATTAGAAATTCCATTTCCACACTGATTTGAGACTATTAAGCTTACTTGATAAATGCTATCATTTAAGTCGGCCTTAAATTTATGCTTAATTATTGAATCCTGATAATTTAACTGTAAATAATTTGTCCCATCACCGAAATAATAAATTGAACGGGATGGGAGGCCGTACGATCTATTCCTAAATGTAACTTCCAGTTCAGAACAACCTGTGTTAGGTTCAGCATAAAATAATGAAGTAGGGCTTGGATAAACTTCTACAGAATCGATATAAAAAGAACTATCACATTTATTCTTTACAATTAATGAAATGAAGTAAACGAGTTTTTTTCTTTTATCTGGCTTAAATAATATTGTACCGGGCTCTAAAGCATTTGAGGTAATTCCATTTCCAAAATCCCAATGATAGCTAACAAATTTACCTTTACTTAAATTTTTGAAAGTAACATAAACTGAATCGCATCCTTTCTTTTTATCCATAGTAAAAATTGCGTTAGGTCTGTCAATAACTTCAAAAAATAATTTAAGTGTATCAGAACATCCACTTTTTGTTTTCCCTACAATTTTTACACTGTATAAACCAGTATCTTTAAAAATTTTTGAAACAATAAACCCACTATCAGTATATCCATTGCTGAAATACCAATAATACTGGTTATTAATTCCTGAATTACTTGAAAAAGAAGAGATCTTATTATTACATATTATAGAATCAAAACTAAAATTCATTACTGGAAGATCATTAACTATAATTGTTAATGAGTCTTCATTTATGCATCCAGTATTATTATCTTTAAACCAATAATGAATAGAATGTTTACCTATACCAGCAGTTTTTTGATTAAATAGACCATTAATCTGATCAATAATACCCTTACCAGACCACTTCCCACCTTTAGGAGAATTGTTATCAAGTAGAAATTCAGGATTATTAATGCAAGTTTCAATGTCTGTACCTGCATCAACAATAGGTAACGGTTTAACAAATATTTCGACTGTATCTTTTGTTAAGCAAGTATTTGCTCCATAGCTGTAAATTAATTTATGAATGCCTGATGTTTTCGGGTAAAAGGTACCATCGGATTTAACATCTGTTGATCCACTCCACCAACCACCTGATGGAAATCCAGCAAACTTAACTGAAGTAAAGATGCAAATGTTAGTATCTTTCCCTGCATCTGCCAAAATTGGCGAAACCACAAAAACGTTTTTTGTATCTGAATTTTTACATGAGTTACTATCTGTATATGTGTACTTAATTGTAAATACTCCATTTCCATTTGGTGTAAAGATCCCATTACTCGTTATATTTGAAACACCTGTCCAGATTCCATTGCTTGGTGTTCCATTAAATTGAAATGGAATGGGTTGATTACATAATGTATCATCTTTCCCAGCATCTACAAATGGTAAAGAATTAACAATCACTTCAATATTCTGAGTATCAATACAGTTGTTTGAGTCTGTTCCAATAACTGTATATATTGTGCTAACTTTTGGGTATGCAATTACATTATTCCCAGTAGTTGAAGAAAGATTATAATTTGGGGACCAAACATAATTTTTTGCACCAAATACATTAATTTTAATCGAATCATTATAACAAATTTTTGGAGAACTAGGAGTTGAAATTATTACTGGTTTAGGATTAACTTTAATAGTAATATTTGCAGTATCGCCACAATTTGCTGCATTTACTCCAGTAACAACATAATTAATCGAAGATTTTGGAGTAGAATAAACCATTGAGCCTGAAGTAGAACTTAAATATAGAGAGGGTGTCCAATAATATGAAGATGCTCCATTAGCAAATAAGGTAATTTTTTCACCCTCACAACATATTTGTTTTGATGATGTAACTGAAACATTAGGTGGATTAAGAACTGTAACTTTTACTGAATCTGAATCTATACAGTTTTTTGTACTCGTTCCAACAACTTTGTAAGTAATTGTTGAAGTAGGCGATGCAATAACTGTTGATCCATAATTTATGTTAAGACCTGTTGATGGATACCATATATAGGAATTGGCTCCTGAGGCAACAATTTTAATCGCGCTATCTTTACAAACAGTGGGATTTCCTGGTTGGAACTTTATCTGAGGTAAACTATCTACAATTACCTTTATATGAATAGTGTCTTTGCAATTATTAGTATTTGTTCCAGTAACAATATAAGTCGTAGTGGAAGAAGGAGAAGCTTTTACACTTTGGCCAGTATTCGTATTTAATCCATTTGAAGGAGTCCATGAATATGTAGATGCTCCTGTAACATATAAAAAGACAGAATCTCCAAAACAAATTTCTGGATTACTTGGAGTGAATGATAGTTGTGGAAGTTGATTAACAATAATAGTTATTTCGGCAGTATCACTGCAATTATTTGCATTGAATCCAATTACTTGATAAGTAGTGGAATATGATGGTTTTGCAATAACGGTTGACCCTGAATCTGAATTGAGATTATTTGAAGGTGACCAAATATAAGTTAAAGCCCCATTTGCTGTTAAAATTACTGAATCTTTATTACAAATAGTAGTTTTGGATGCAGAAGCAGAGACATTAGGAGGATTGTAAACGGTAACATTAATATTTTTATTGTTTTTGCAACCATTACTATCAGTTGCATAAACAGAGTATGTGGTAGTTGAAGTAGGTGAAGCTGTAACAGTTGAAAGATTAGTAGCATTTAGACCAGTAGAGGGCGTCCATAAATATGAATTAGCACCAGAAACTGAAATATTTATTGATCCGCCAAGACAAATTGAGGGATTAGCCGGGTTAAATGAAAGTGTTGGCAAGGGGTTAACAGTAATTTGTTTTGAAGAAGAATTTTGACAGCCATTAGTATCTTTTCCAATTACAGTGTAGCTGGAGGTTGAAGTAGGCTTAGCCCAAACATTATTACCAGAGGATGCAGAAAGATAAGGGCCAACCCAAGAATAACTGATACCACCGGAAGCAGAAAGAAAGACAGAATCGCCAATACAGATAGCATTTTTATTTGAAGAAATAGAAATAGAAGGTAATTGATTAACTGTAATTGAAATATAATCAGTATCCGAACAGTTATTTGCATTAGTGCCAATAACCATATAAGTAGTATTTGAAGTAGGTTTAGCTACAACAGAAGCGCCAGAGGGTGAAGATAAACTTGAATAAGGAGACCAAGAATAAGAATTTGCTCCATAAGCAGAAAGAATGGTTGAATCTCCCTTACAAATAGTAGTTTTGGATGCAGAAGCAGAGACATTAGGAGGGTTGTAAACGGTAACAGTAATATTTTTATTGTTTTTGCAACCATTATTATCAGTTGCATAAACAGAATATGTAGTAGTTGAAGTAGGGGAAGCTGTAACAGTTGAAAGATTAGTAGCATTTAGACCAGTAGAGGGCGTCCATAAATATGAATTAGCACCAGAAACTGAAATATTTATTGATCCGCCAAGACAAATTGAGGGATTAGCCGGGTTAAATGAAAGTGTTGGCAAGGGGTTAACAGTAATTTGTTTTGAAGAAGAATTTTGACAGCCATTAGTATCTTTTCCAATTACAGTGTAGCTGGAGGTTGAAGTAGGCTTAGCCCAAACATTATTACCAGAGGATGCAGAAAGATAAGGGCCAACCCAAGAATAACTGATACCACCGGAAGCAGAAAGAAAGACAGAATCGCCAATACAGATAGCATTTTTATTTGAAGAAATAGAAATAGAAGGTAATTGATTAACTGTAATTGAAATATAATCAGTATCCGAACAGTTATTTGCATTAGTGCCAATAACCATATAAGTAGTATTTGAAGTAGGTTTAGCTACAACAGAAGCGCCAGAGGGTGAAGATAAACTTGAATAAGGAGACCAAGAATAAGAATTTGCTCCATAAGCAGAAAGAATGGTTGAATCTCCCTTACAAATAGTAGTTTTGGATGCAGAAGCAGAGACATTAGGAGGGTTGTAAACGGTAACAGTAATATTTTTATTGTTTTTGCAACCTGTACTTGAATTTGTAGCTGTTACAGTATATGTAGTTGTTGTCAAAGGATTTGCAGTTACTGTAGATGAGGAAGTATTGGTTAATCCAGTATTCGGGGTCCAAGTATAATAATTTGCGCCACTAACAGAAATACTAATGCTACCACCATAACAAATTGCAGGGTTAGATGGATTAAAGGTAATTGTAGGTAATGGATTTACTGTTACAGTTTTAGTTGCTGTATTTTCACAACCATAGTTATTTGTTCCAACTACAGAATAAGTAGTGGATGAAGTAGGGGAAACTTTAATTTTTGAGGTTGTTTCATTTGTACTCCATTTGTAAGTGTTTGCACCTGAGGCAGTTAGTTCAATAGTGTCGCCATAACAAATTGTTGCGTTATTTGGTGAAATTGAAACACTAGGTAAAGGATTGACTGTAACTTCTACAGTATCATGTGATGTACATCCATTATATGTTACACTAAGAATATAATTGTACTTAATAGGGTTTGAGGTACTATTAGTTAAAGTAACTGATGGATTAGATACAGTTGAGTTACTTAACCCGATACTTGGCGACCAACTGTAGCTATATCCTGAAATAGGGGAAGAACCAATGTTCCCTGTTTTACCAGAACAAATTGAAATATTTTGTCCGGCATTTGCATTTGGTAATTGTTTAACAGTTATAACAGTTATCGCATAATAAGTTTTTCCTGAAATAACAATTTTACATGTAAAGGTTGTTGTTGTCGTTGGTTTAGCTTGTATAGAATAAGAACTGGTTGAAGTAAGAATACAATTCGTTGTAGCTGACCATTCATATGTTGCTCCAGTTATATTCTGAACTGAGAGTGTCGTTACTTGTCCATAACATATTGAAGTATTTGGTGAAGAAGTATATACTGTAAGTATGGCATTTTCACTTTTGACACATCCACATGAATTACAAATGATGCAATAATAATAACCTGTATCAGTAGTTTTAACTGTATCAATTTTAAAAGTACTTGAAGTGGCTCCATTTATTTTCACTCCACTTTTATACCATTGATAGGTATAGTTACCATATTGAGTTCCAATAATTGAAACTGAAAATGTAACACTATTCCCGGTAAATGCAATTTGTGACTGAGGTTGTTGAGAAATAATTAAATCACAAAACTTTACTACAAATGCATCATCGCCTCCTGCATAAATGGTATCATAGGCTCCTGAAGTTGCAATCCCTGTGGAATTATGAGTGATTCCAGTTAATGTCATAAATGCAATGTTATCTGAAATATTTGCAAAACCAATATCTTCAGCACTACTTCCACAGTAAGTTGACCAAATTAATGATCCTGATGGAGTAAACTTTGATAAAAAAGCATCAAAATATCCAGTACCACCATGTGTTTTTTGAAAAGCATAATTGCTTATACTTGAAGGAACAATATTATCATCGCTTTTTGTTTTTCCAGCAAAAACTATATTACCATCAATATCATTAACAATTGAATAACCAAAATCCTCGTTTCTCCCTCCAAAATAAGTTGACCATTGTATTTGACCTGAGCTGTTAAATTTTGATATAAATGCATCCTCGGTTGAACCAGTGCCTTTTGATGTTTGAAAAGCATTATTTGTTGCAATATTTGAAGTACTCTTTGTATCACCAATAAAATAAATATTACTTCCATTTGCATCGACACATAAATTATTACCATTTTCAGAATTATTCCCTCCAAAATAAGTACTCCATTGTGCGTATCCACTGAGATCAAACTTACTAATGAATGCATCACTTGTAACCCCTGCTGTTCCATTTAATGAAGATTGATATAAATTACTTCCGTATGCAATATTATTATTGCTAAAAGTTGTTCCAACAATATAAATATACTGACCTGAATTAACAATATCATTGATTAAATCCTCATAACTTCCTCCCAAATATGTCCCCCAAATTTTTGATGTGCCTGAATTATTTAGTTTAATAATGAATCCATCCGAAAGTCCATTCCCGCCTGAATAACTAACTTGATGGCTCCCACTTGTTGCTATACTTGAAGAACTCGTTGTTTTTCCTACTACATAAATGTTGTTGCTGCCATCCAAACATAATGATATTCCATAGTCTTCTCCGTTATCTCCTAAGTAAGTTCCCCATTGTCTTGTTCCACTTGAATTGAATTTTGCCACAAATGCATCTTTATCGCTTGTGGATGTTTTACTTGGTTTATAAGTCCCGGTAGTAGCTATTCCAGTTGTACTCTGGGTAATTCCTGTTAAATAAATATTACTTGAAGCATCAATTGTAATAGCTCTTCCTTCATCATCACTTCCTCCTCCATAATATGTTCCCCAAATTAATGTCGTTAAAGTTTCATTGAACTTTGCAATTATTATATCAGTTGCTCCTCCTCCAGCGCCTCCATTAAGGGTAGTTTGATGTGCTCCGCTGGTGGCAATGTATTGATTACTATTGGTTTTGCCTGTTAAATACACATTTCTGGCTGCATCAACAGTAATTCCATAGCTGAATTCATCGCTTGTTCCTCCATAATATGTCCCAATTTTTTTTGTATGGTAGAAAGTCGGATCAATTATTATTTCGTTGTATTTATAATAATTTTCAACATTAAATCTAATGTACTTATGATCAATTTCATAAGAACATGGAATATTAAAATTATTTGCCTTAGCTACTGGTTTCGCTTCAATGATATTTCCTATGCTTGTAAAAGTAATTAGATTGCCTTCATTATCTGTAAATATTTTATTTGTTCCGCTGTATTGCAAAATTATGTCTTCTATCTTGCCACCAGGTCTAATGACAAATTCGTATTTTGCTCCTACTTCATAAATAAATGATTCATTATTTTTAATGATTTTATTCTCTGGCTTATATGTGTAAAATATCAGATCTATGTTTGGATATATATCTTTATAAATAATTTTTTGAAAGGTATTAACATGGGTAATTCCCATATTGTCTGTATGTGGGAGATAATAATTAAAATAAGTTTCATTTTTGTTTTCTGGAATTATCTCTACATTAGTGTTGCAATTTACTAATTCAATATCAATTCTATGAAATCTTACAGAATCTGCTGTTATTTTATCCCAAATTTCAATACTATATCCGTTTTTTTTTAGATGAATTCCAAAATCTTTTGATTTGAAAATATATAGCACATCTGTCCTTATTTTTCCATATTGATCAATAATTTGCCCTTTATTTTCAATAAATAAGTTATTTACGAATGCACTATAATTGCCGTATTTTAAATTTTGTAAAATTGTGTCATTTCCTTTTAATGTAGTTTTTATTTTATGAAAATCAGTTGAGTATGCACATCGTATCAAAAAAATAATTGTTAATATGGTTAAAATTAATTTACATCTATTTTTGCAAAGATGTATCATTGAATTAGCCATAAATCTATGAATTTAATTCCGACAACAAAGATAATAAATAATGTATTTTTTTGACGAAAGAATTTATCAAATTTACATTGAGAAAAAAAGTTTTTTTCATTTGTATATTATTTTGGATAGCAATGATTTAGTTTATTATTTTCGTCTCAAATTTAAAATGGCTGTATAAACGTGTACTTTAATTCCATTACTTATCTGGTGTTTGTTGCAGCCATATTTTTTTTCTACTGGCAAATAATTCCGAAGAAAAAGAATTTTCAGAATGCACTGCTGCTGCTTTCGGGTTATATTTTTTATGCTTTTTTTGATTACCGTTTCTGCTTCTTAATCTTTGCCATGTCGGTTTCTGATTATCTGCTGGCTCTGAAAATCTCTTCCTTAGAATCCAAAATAAGGAGAAAAACCCTGATGTGGTTAAGTATCCTTATCAATACTTCTATCTTATTGTTATTCAGGAGTATGGGCTTTTTTACGGAGCAGTTTGCCTTATTCTTATCTCAACTAGGTTTTGAAGTGAGTGTGCAAAGCCTGAAACTTATTGTACCGGTTGGGTTGAGTTTTTATACGCTGAAGAGTCTTGGTTATGTAATAGATGTAACAAAAAACAGATTTCAGGCTGAAAAAAGTCTAATTAATTATCTGTTATTTGTTTCCTTTTTCCCTCAGCTTACCTCCGGTCCAATCGACAGGGCGGCCAATTTGCTTCATCAGATAAATATTACAAGAGTCTTTGATTATCAGGTAGTTGTAGCAGGTTTCAGATTGATTCTTTTGGGTTTGTTTAAGAAAATTGTACTTGCCGATAACCTTGCACCTATCGTCAATGATTTATTCGGGCAACCTCAGTCAGAAAATGGTTTTTTGGTTGTATTGGCAGCCTTATTATTTGCGCTTCAGCTTTATTTCGATTTTTCGGCTTATACGGATGTGGCTATCGGTACCTCCCGTTTATTTGGATTGTTTTCGATGGAAAATTTCAGAAAACCATATTTTTCGTTATCGATTTCGCAATTCTGGTCAAAATGGCATATTTCGCTGTCCACCTGGTTCAGGGATTATGTTTTTCTTCCACTGGCTTTCTGGATAGGTAAAAGAATTAGAAATCAATACTTTCTGGGGATTTCATCCGATTTGTTTATTTACAGTCTGGCTGTAATGGTTACATTTGCTCTGACAGGCCTCTGGCATGGTCTGGGTTTAAATTTTCTGCTCTGGGGACTTGTGTTTGCGTTTTTATTAATGGCTGAGCGGTCAACAGCAAAATTTTTCAGAAACATCCGCAAAACCTTGCGGAAAAACCATCTGATCAAAATTTATCAGCTTTTTTCCGGCCTTTTTGTTTTTCTCTTGGTTTGCCTTAACTGGATTTTTTTTCGTTCAGGAAATGTCAATCAGGCATTTACCATGTTTAATACACTTTTTACCAAGCCATGGCATACAGGAGGGGAGCATTTAAACGGACATTCTTTCAACCCGGGTATTGTATCGGCATTGTTAGTTATTTTGCTGGCAGAGATTTTAAGCGGAAAGAAAAATGTGGAAGATAAAGCAGGGGAATTAAAATGGCCTTTCAGGTGGGGTTTCTATTTCCTATTGTTGTTTTTTATCCTGTTTTTCGGAGCCTTTGATCTGGAACAGGGATTTATTTATTCAAACTTTTAGCATGAAAAAAGTTTATATCAAACTGATTATCTTTTTGTTGCCCATAGTAATCCTGTTTGCGAACGATTCTGATGCCTATAAAAAATTTGCCTATCATAAAATTACGGAAAGTTGCAGCGGAGATTTTATTTATCACCGGATATGCGAAGATTTAACTCCGATAGATGTGGCTTTTCTGGGTACATCCAAAACAGTTAATGGAGTCAATGACCTGTTAATCAGATTTGTGTATGAATATTATTTTCATCGGAAATTCAATCCGGTAGTCATTTCATTTTGCGGTGGAGGAAGAAATATACAATATGCCATTGCCAAAATGCTGTTTGAGAACAAAAAACCGAAAATTTTATTTCTTGAACTCAATGAATTTGAGATCAATCACAGCCATATCAGTTATGGGGTTGTTTCTGATTTCAGAGATTTGATATTTGCTCCGGTTCTGAACAACCGCTATTACTTCCGTGATATAGGAGAGGGTTTGAAGAGCCGGCTTGATTTTGTACGATCAGGAATGAAAACAGACAGTATAGGAAAACTGTCGGATCACGGATTTATGCCTTATGATTTTGCAGGCGACTCTGTCAGGCTGATGAATTACAAATTGTCGAAAACAACAGGTAATCAAAACGATAACAATAGTGTCAGGGCAAAATATGCCATTCATTATGTAGATAAAATCCTGCATCTTGCCAGGGATAATCATTGTCAGGTGATATTTCTCTATCTGCCATCCTTCGGGTATAACGGAAATCCGGTAGAAGCACGGAATTATTATGAGCAAAAGGCAGACATCTGGTATCCTCCTGCTGAAATCCTTGATAATACAAAATATTGGCACGACACCTGGCACCTGAGCCGTCAGGGAGCCGATTCGCTGACTGCCTGGATTATTTCTAAGCTAAAAGATATGAATATTCCTGAATGATTGATTTAAATTGTTGAAAATCAAGACAGAATAATCGGTCTCTCGCACACTTTGGTTCATTACAAAAATCAGATTGGAAAATAACCATAGCCCCCGAATTCATTCGGGGGCTATGGTTGGGCAACATCATTATTGTTTATCAATTCCTTTCTGCATCAAAATATTCCCTGATAATTTTTGCCCGATGCTTTCCGATGATTTCTGCAATTTCTTCAAAATCTGCTTTTTCAATGTTGACAACTGACTTGAAGCGGGTCAGCAGCTGTCTGATACTTTCTTTACCTATGCCTTTGATATTGTCGAGCTCGGTAGTCAGGGAGCCTTTAATCCGCCTGGTACGGTGATGTGTGATCCCGAAGCGGTGTGCTTCGTTGCGGATACGTTGTATCAACTGGTTGGTCGCTGATTTTTTACTGATTCCCAACGGGAGGCTGTCTCCGGGTTTATAAATTTCCTCCAGTTTTTTAGCTATTCCGATAATGTCAACTTTTTCAAATAAATTCAGCTCTTTCAATACTTTTACAGCGCTGTTGAGTTGTCCTTTTCCTCCGTCAATCACAATCAGATCGGGGAGGGGGAGCTGCTCTTCAAGTACTCTCCGGTAACGTCTGGCAATCACCTCTTCCATACTGGCAAAGTCATCAGGCCCTTCAACAGTTTTAATGTTAAAATGGCGATAGCCCTGTTTGAATGGCTTTCCCTCTTTGAAAACCGACATGGCGGCTACCGGGTAAGCTCCCTGAATATTTGAATTGTCAAAACATTCTATCAGGCGGGGAACATTTTTTAACTGCATATCGCGTTGAACCTGAAGCAATAACGACATGGTCCGCTGTGATTTATTCTGTTGAATCAGCTTTTTGTTCTCGAGTTCCCGGTAATAATAAACAGCATTTTTATGGGATAACTCCAGCAAATGTTTTTTATCTCCTGTTTTAGGCACTTCATATTTCAGCTTTTCATCTTTGTATGATGGTTTCAGCGGAACAATTATCAGTTTTGAATTTCGTTGATGTCTTTCTCTGAATTCCTGTATGGCAAGGCTCAGGATATCTTCATCTTTTTCTTCAAGCTTTTTATGATATTCCAGTGTATCGGTGTGTATGACGGCTCCGTTTGATATGCCGAGAAAGTTGACAATAGCAAGTTTCTCATTTGAATAAACAGAATAAACATCTGCATTTCTGATTTTCGGATTGACAACTGTTGATTTTGCCTGATAGTTTTCAATGGCATTCAGGATGTTTTTATATTCTTCTGCTTTTTCAAATTCGAGGTTTTTTGCTGCAGTTTTCATTTTCTCTCTCAGAAAGTCAATGACAGCAGCAGTTTTGCCTTTCAGAATTTTTCTGACCTGTTCGATGTTTTGCATATATTCATCCATGCTTTGATGGCCTTCGCAGGGGCCTTTGCACAGGTTGATGTGATAGCTCAGGCAGACTTTAAATTTTCTGCTTTCAATGTTTTCTTTGCTTAAATGATAATTACAGGTACGGATAAAGAAGTTCTTCTTTAAAAGATCGAGCAGATAATTTTTGTTCAGACCCGAGACGAATGGTCCGTAATACTCTGAACCGTCATCAGCAAGAATGCGGGTGGTAAACAACCTTGGAAAAGGCTCGTTACGGATGGCTAAAAAAGGGTAGGTTTTGCCATCCTTCAGCCTGACGTTATATTTGGGTTGAATTTTTTTTATCAGGGAATTTTCAAGCAGCAGGGCTTCGCTTTCTGATTCCACGATTGTAAAATCGATGCGATCAATTTGCCTGACAAGATGCCTGATGCGGCCACTCTGACCCGTTTTGGAGGAAAAATAAGAACTAACTCTTTTTTTTAGATTTTTTGCCTTACCAACATAGATAATCTGATTGTTCCGGTCGAGGAATTTATAAATCCCGGGATTTTCAGGTAAAAGCTTTAGTTGCTCTTTAATATCTGCCATTAGTAACCCGTAAATTCTTCTGTTTCTTTGCTGTATGCAGAGCAATCAATTTCAAGGGGTAATTCGCCTTCGGGTTTTTCAAAATCAATAGGTTTATATCCAAGGGTCGGGTCGTTGTAAACCTTTGTGATAAAATAGGCAAAAATGGGCAATGCCGTGCTGGCACCCTGTCCCATAGACATGTAGCGGAAATGTACACTTCTGTCTTCAGCGCCCACCCATGCTCCTGCGGTTAGCTGAGGAGTAAACCCGATAAACCAGCCATCTGAATTATTTTGTGTAGTGCCTGTTTTTCCTCCCAGCGGCATGTTGACGTTATAGCGGAACCTCAGCCTGACGGCAGTACCACCCGGCCCTGCTACTGCCTGTAACATGTTAACCATCACATAGTTTGTAGCTTCGTCAAGCACTTCAACTTCTTTCGGAACTTTTTCAAATAATACATTACCGTCTTTATCTTCAATACGCAAAGTATAAACCGGCTCAACCCAAACCCCTCTATTGGCATAAGTATTAAAAGCTCCAACCATTTCATAGAGAGAAATATCGGGGGTACCGAGACTAATGGAGGGGTAAGGGTCCACATAGCTGGTGTCAATTCCCATTTTAGAGATCAGCTCGACCACTGCCTCAGGACCGACCTGTTTCATTACCCATGCCGTAATGCAATTGATAGATTTGGCAAGTCCTGTCTTGAGCGACATTTCCCCACCATATTTGCCGTCAGAGTTTTTAGGCTGCCAGTTGTTAAATTCAGGGAAAATAACCGGCACGTTAGGCACTTTCATACAGGGGGAAAATCCATTGACAATAGCTGTCGTATAAACAAAGGGTTTGAAGGTGGAGCCTACCTGCCTTCTGGCCTGTTTTACGTGGTCATATTTAAAGTACCTGTAGTCGATACCGCCCACCCATGCTTTAACATGCCCGGTGGTGGGATCCATTGCCATAAATCCCGGCTGCAGGAAAAACTTGTAATAATAAATGGAATCCCATGGACTTATTTCTTTATAGAATTCTTTTTCATAGGAAAAGAGCTTCATGTTTCTTTTTTTGTTGAAATCAGCTAAAATTTCATCCCATGTTTTACCGTCTTTTTTAAGCATCCGGTAACGATCGGTGCGTTTGACTGCCATAATCATCAGGTTTTCAATGTCTTTCTTGGACAAAGTGCGGTCAAACGGGGCTTTATCAACGCCTGCCCAGTGTTCAAAAAACTGCTTCTGAAGATCCTGCATGTGTTGTCTGACGGCTTCCTCAGCATATTGCTGCATCTTGCTGTTGATGGTGGTGTAAATCCTTAATCCGCTTGAATATAAATCATATCCGTTTTCTTTGCACCATTCGGAAAGCTCTTTTCTCAATTCTTCCCTGAAATAGGTTGCCATTCCTGTGTTATGGCTTTCTACCTGATAATCAAGTACAATGGGAAGAGAGGAGAGAGAGTCGTACTGCTCCCGTGATATAAATTTATATTTCTTCATCTGATTTAGAACCACATTTCTTCTGTTTCTTGAGTTTTCAGGATTGAAATATGGAGAATACATTTTGGTGGCTTTCAACACACCAATCAGGGTTGCACATTCCTGAATATTCAGTTCGAGCGGGGTTTTATTAAAAAATGTTCTGGCTGCTGATTTTATCCCATAGGCATTGCTGCCAAAATCTACCGTATTCAGATACATGGTAATAATTTCTTCTTTGGTATAATACCTTTCGAGGCGTATGGCAATCACCCATTCCTTGAGTTTTCGGACAATCTTTTCGGGAATGGTTTTAAACCTGGTTCTGGGAAAAAGGTTTTTTGCCAATTGTTGAGTGATGGTGCTGGCTCCTTTCTTCTTTCCTCTGAGGAGGTAAAAGGGAATAGCCATCGTCCCTTTAAGGTCAACACCGGCATGTTTTTCAAAGCGGATATCTTCAGTTGCGATCAGAGCCTGAAACATATACTGGCTTATTTCATCATAACTCACTGCCGAACGGTTTTCGTCAAAAAATTTCCCGAGAAGTTGCCCGTCTTCGGTGAAAATTTCAGTAGCCAGAGGGGTCTCAGGATTTTCAAGCTGTGTTGTGTCGGGTAATTTACCAAAAATGCCCAGATTGATTAAGAGGAAGAGGAGAAGAAACAGGCCGACACTGGCTCCGGAAATTATCCATAACCACTTGACTATTTTTCTGAATAAAACTTTTTGTTCAGAAAGTGAATTGTTTTTCATAAAAGTTTGTTTCAAAATTCGATACAAAAATACTTGAAAGCTTGAGATATTGTTCTGCAACGAAGTTAAGAAACAGGTTCCGGAATTTCATTTTCATTTTTCCGGTTTCTGTGAACTTTGTAAGCTCAATAAGTGTCTCACATAAGAATCAACTGTTTTTCATCGGTTTTTTGTTGATAAATCCATGTGCTAATTTAGACCATGTAAAATTATTTCAGCTTACTTTTGTTTTCCGGATTTATGCCTCACAGCATCAAATGCAACTCAATAATTCATGATAGATACAAAAACTAAAGTCAAGGCAAATCTGGTTCTTGAAAACGGAATGACATTGAGCGGCTGGTCGTTTGGTTATCAAAATCCTGTGGCCGGAGAGGTTGTGTTTAATACCGCCATGACAGGTTATCCGGAAAGTCTGACCGACCCTTCCTATTTCGGTCAGATTCTGGTTCTTACATTTCCATTGATCGGGAATTATGGCGTACCTGAAGATATTTTTCAGGATGGGCTATCAAAACATTTTGAATCTGAAAAAATTCATGTTTCAGGATTAATCATTTCAGACTATTCATTCAATTATTCACATTGGAATGCCAAAATCAGTCTTTCCGATTGGTTGATTCAACACCGGATACCGGCCATTTATGGAATCGACACCCGCCAATTAACAAAAATACTGCGGGAATCAGGTACCATGAAAGGCTTTATCCGTTTTAATGACCTGGACATGCCTGAAGAACCTTCCTGTCATTTTGTTGATGCAGTAAGTATCAGGGAAATAAAGACTTATGGAAAGGGTAGGTCCCGGATAGTGTTAATAGACTGCGGAGTCAAGCACAACATCATCAGAAACCTGATTGACAGGGATGCCACTGTCATAAGGGTTCCATGGAATTATGACTTTTTTCAGGAAGAGTTTGACGGCATAGTGGTCTCAAACGGGCCTGGAGATCCGAAAGCCTGCGTAAAAACTATTGAAAATTTGAAAAAAGCACTGAATGCGGGATTTCCGATGTTGGGCATTTGTCTCGGACATCAGTTGATTTCGCTGGCTGCAGGAGCAGATACCTATAAACTGAAATACGGACATAGAAGTCATAATCAGCCTGTGATGATTGAAGGTACTCAAAGGGTATATCTTACATCTCAGAATCATGGCTATGCTGTTCATCCTGAATCACTTGGAAATGAATGGAAGATTTTTTGTACAAACCTGAATGACCATACCAATGAAGGAATTAAACACAAGGAACTTCCTGTTTTTTCAGTACAGTTTCATCCGGAAGCCTCAGGAGGTCCTGCTGATACGATGTTTTTATTCGACAATTTTTTTGATTTGGTGAAAAAATGGATGATAAAATAACTAAAGTGCTGATTCTTGGTTCAGGTGCATTGAAAATTGGAGAGGCGGGAGAATTTGATTATTCCGGAACCCAGGCTATAAAAGCATTAAAAGAAGAAGGTGTTAAAACGGTTTTAATAAATCCAAACATTGCAACTGTTCAAACATCCAGAGGCCTTGCTGATAAAGTCTATTTTTTACCGGTAACACCATATTTTGTTGAGAAAGTCATTGAAAAAGAGGAACCTGAGGGGATTTTATTGTCGTTTGGGGGGCAAACAGCCCTGAATTGTGGAATTTCCCTTTTTAAAGAAGGTATTCTGGCAAAACATCAGGTGAAGGTTTTGGGTACTCCGGTTGAAGCCATTATTGAGACAGAAGACAGGGAAAAATTCATCAGCAAACTGAATGCTATTGAGGTTAAAACTCCCAGAAGCATTGTGGCAACAACGGTGGATGAAGCAAAAAAAGCTGCTTTGAATCTTAATTTCCCTGTCATCATCAGAGCTGGTTTTGCTCTTGGAGGGCAAGGAAGTGGGTTTTGTACCTCGATTGATGATGTGGAAAACCTTGCGACAAAAGCTTTTGCTTATTCATCACAGATTCTTGTTGAAGAATCACTGAAAGGATGGAAAGAAATTGAATATGAAGTTGTCAGAGACAGGTATGATAACTGTATCACCGTTTGCAACATGGAGAATTTTGATCCTCTCGGCATTCATACAGGTGAAAGCATTGTGGTAGCTCCTTCCCAAACGTTGACCAATTATGAATATCATTTTCTCAGGCAGCTTTCCATTAAAATTGTCAGGCATATCGGCATTATAGGAGAGTGTAATGTTCAGTATGCACTTGATCCTGATTCAGAGGAATACAGGGTTATTGAGGTTAATGCACGCCTGTCGCGTTCGAGTGCTCTGGCTTCCAAAGCAACAGGTTATCCGCTGGCTTTCATTGCTGCCAAACTTGCATTGGGATATGGTCTGTTTGAATTGAAAAATTCGGTTACCAAAACGACTACAGCTTGTTTTGAACCAGCATTGGATTATGTGGTCTGTAAAGTGCCCCGGTGGGATCTGAATAAATTCAAAGGAGTCAGTCATCAGATTGGCTCCAGCATGAAAAGCGTAGGAGAGGTGATGGCTATCGGAAGAACCTTTGAAGAAGCTATTCAGAAAGGTTTGCGTATGATCGGGCAGGGAATGCATGGATTTGTCGGGAATAAAGAGCTGGAAGAAGAAAATATTGATAAAGAGCTTTCATATCCTACAGATATGCGGATTTTCTTTATCGCCAAAGCTTTCAGTTTGGGCTATTCAGTTGGAAAAATCTTTGAATTGACCAAAATAGACAGGTGGTTTCTTGAAAAACTTAAGAATATCTGGCTGATGAGGGAAGAGCTGATATCGTACAATGATCCTGAATTTCTTCCTTCAGAAACTCTTAAAAGAGCCAAACAACTGGGTTTTTCGGATTTTCAGATTGCTCGCCTCGTCATGAAAAGCAAAGACTGTGGCATTGAAGATGATATGCAGAAAATCAGGGATTTAAGAAAAAAAATGGGAATTATACCTTATGTCAAACAAATTGATACGGTTGCTGCGGAATACCCTGCTCTGACTAACTACCTTTATCTGACCTACAATGCGGCTGAACATGATATTACTTATGAAGAAAACAAGAAATCTGTTATCGTATTGGGATCAGGTGCATATCGCATTGGCAGCAGCGTTGAATTTGACTGGTGCAGTGTCAGTGCTTTGAAAACTGTTGAAAAAAGCGGCTTCAGGTCGGTTATTATTAATTTCAACCCTGAAACTGTCAGTACCGACTATGATGAATGCGGAAGGCTTTATTTTGATGAGCTTTCGTATGAAAGGGTGATGGACATTGTCGAGCTTGAGAATCCAACAGGTGTGATAGTGTCAACGGGTGGGCAGACAGCCAATAATCTGGCATTAAGGTTATTTAAATCAAATGTAAAAATACTTGGGACCTCTCCCTTATCAATTGATATGGCTGAAGACAGGCATAAGTTCTCAAGCCTTCTTGACCGCTTAGGTGTTGATCAGCCCCGTTGGAAAGAGCTGACTTCCATGGAGGAAATCTTTGATTTTTGTCGTGAAATAGGCTTCCCTTTGCTGATTCGCCCATCTTATGTTTTGTCGGGAGCGGCTATGAGTGTGGTTTCCAATCAGGACGAACTGCTTCATTTTCTTTCTATTGCCAGATCTGTATCGAGCAAATATCCTGTGGTAGTTTCAGAATTTATTGAAGAATGTAAAGAAATAGAGATAGATGCAGTTGCCCAGGAGGGTGAAATAATCTGCTATGCCATCAGCGAGCATATCGAATTTGCCGGAGTACATTCTGGTGATGCTACCATTGTTTTTCCGGCACAGAAAATTTATATTGAAACACTCAGAAGAATAAAGAAAATCAGCCGCCAGATTGCCAAAAGTCTGAATATCAGCGGACCTTTTAATATTCAATTTCTGGCAAAAGACAATGATATCAAGGTGATTGAATGCAACCTGAGAGCCTCCCGCAGTTTCCCTTTTGTTTCAAAGGTGCTGAAAACAGATTTTATTGAAATTGCCACTAGAGTGATGCTGAATGAACCGGTTGAGGTCCCCTCCAAATCTATTTTTGATATTGATTATATCGGTATTAAAGCCTCACAGTTTTCATTTTCAAGATTGCACAAGGCTGACCCTGTATTGGGTGTTGAGATGGCTTCAACTGGCGAAGTAGGTTGTCTGGGGGAGGATTTTTATGAGGTATTACTTAAATCCATGCTTTCTGTGGGTTATGAGATTCCGGGAAAAAATATTCTGATTTCGGGAGGACCTCCAAAATCCAAGGCAGAGTTGCTGGAATCTGTAAGAATTTTGATCAAAAACAATTTTAACATCTATGCAACCCGTGGAACTGCCGAATTTTACAAAAAATATGATATTGATGCAATTATTCTGCACTGGCCTGATGAAGAAATAAAACCCAATGTACTCGATTTTATCAGGGAGAAAAAACTGGATTTAATTATCAATATACCAAAAAACTTATCGAAAACCGAGCTTGACAATGATTACATCATCCGGAGAAGTGCGGTTGATATGAATATTCCTTTAATAACTAATGCCCGGCTGGCTGCTGCCTTTATCATGGCATTCTGTAAATATTCACTTCAATCTGTTCAAATAAAAAGCTGGGATGAATTTTAAGATATGTTTACTTTTGTAACCTGATTTTTAAACCCCTGCAAATCATCGAAAATCAATAATGAAGAAGATTCCGAAGGATTTTTATCAAAGAAAAGATGTAGTGCTGATTGCCAGGGAACTGCTTGGTAAGGAGTTGTGTACATTTGTGAATGGAACAATTACCTCAGGAATTATCACCGAAACTGAAGCCTATGCGGGAATAAAAGACCGGGCTTCCCATGCATATAATAATCGTTTTACCAGCAGGACTTCTGTGATGTACGAAGCCGGAGGAATAGCTTATGTTTATCTCTGTTATGGAATTCATAAACTCTTTAATATCGTAACCAGCATTATCGGTGTTCCTGATGCTGTTCTTATCAGGGCAATATGGCCGAAGAGAGGTCTGGACGAAATGCTTGTGAGAAGGAAGCAAACGAATAATAGCCCCGAAGTCTGGAATGGACCTGGAAAAGTTACGCAAGCTCTTGGTATTTCATTGATTCATAATGGATTATCGTTGGAATCGGATGAAGTGTGGCTGGAAGATGCAGGCATCAGACTTACTGAAAAAGATATTGAAGTCAATAGCCGAATCGGGGTAGAGTATGCCGGGGAAGATGCGAGACTGCCATACAGGTTTACCATTAATCCTGAACGAATATTATAGGATTTTTTCACCACGGAGGTAATTTCACCATGGAGGCACGGATTTTTTTACCACAGAGATCACAGAGGAGCATGGAGATGATTTCACCACGGAGGCACGGTGACACAAAGTTTTATAAATATTTTCTTGGTGACTTGGTGTCTTTGTGGTTAATGGTTTTTGACCATGGAGGCACGGATTTTTTCACCACAGAGATCACAGAGGAGCACGGAGGTGATTTGACCACGGAGGCACGGAGACACAAAGTTTTATAAATATTTTCTTGGTGACTTGGTGTCTTTGTGGTTAATGGTTTTTGACCATGGAGGCACGGATTTTTTCACCACAGAGATCACAGAGGAGCACGGAGGTAATTTGACCACGGAGGCACGGTGACACAAAGTTTTATAAATATTTTCTTAGTGACTTGGTGTCCTGGTGGTTAATAATTTTTCAGCTTCTTGATAGACTAAACTAAATTTCATTAAGGTATCATTCAGTGTTCTGTCTGGTAAGATATTTTAAACACTAAAAATGAAAATAGAATTTTTTGGGTAAGGTAAAGTTCAGGGTTATTTTTCTTTTTCAGCGGGCGGTTCTATTTTGATTTTGTCGAGTTCATGAATATATTGATCCCTGATTTTAATAAATTCAGGCATATTTTCCGCTGAAACTGATTCAACGGGGGGACTTTTCAGATTTAACGGGTTAATGGGAACACCATTTTTCCAAATCCTGAAATCGAGATGTGCTCCTGTGCTAAGTCCCGTTGAACCGACATATCCTATTGTTTCGCCTTGTTTCACCTTTGCTCCTTTCCGGATGCCCTTTGCAAACCGGGAAAGATGAAGATAAGCAGAAGTATAAGTTGCATTGTGTCTTATTTTCACCGTATTGCCTCCTCCACCCTGATACCCTGCAAAAACAACCGTTCCGTCACCGATGGTGCTGACTGGTGTTCCTGCTCTTGCTGCATAATCAATCCCATGATGTGGGCGGTAACGGTGAAGTATGGGATGAAAACGGGCATTGCTGAATCCTGAACTGATTCGGCTGAATTTTAATGGCGCTTTTAAGAACATCTTTCTCAGGTTTTTCCCGTCTTTGTCGAAAAAATCTTTACGGCCACTTTGCTCAAAAGGAATGGCATAATATGCATTTCCTTCATGTTCAAACCATGCCGATATTATTCTGCCAATGCTTACCACCTTGTTTTCCACCTTGACTTCTTCATAAATAATCCGGAATTTGTCATTTTTCTGAATCCTGAAAAAATCAATATCCCATTCAAAAACTTCGGAAAGAGCATTGATAAGGGGCGGAACAGCTCCGTAAGCAGTCATGTCTTGCCACAGTGAATTCATCACAACCCCTCCCATTGTTCGGATAATAGTATCAACTTCTTTTTGTAATCTGCTGACCTTCAATGGATATTGGAGTTTCATCAAGACATAAAAGATGGGATTTTCTTCATAAACAAAATATTCAGCTTTTCTGATACTGTCTTTTGATAAAAAAACAAAATACCTGTTCCCTGCCTTGAATTTTCTCAGCGGAAATACATTTAAAGCACTGTCTTCCAACTCATTTATCTGATTTTGAGGATATGAGAAAGATTTCATAATGTCGGAAAAGGAGGTGTTTTTCGCAATAATTCCACTATCTACCTGAAAAGAATCCAGATTAAATCCATATAGGTATTGGGGAACAACAACCAATGTGTCTTCTGCTTTGCCGGTTTTTATTTCTTTGGGAGCAAAAGGCCTGATAAACAGCGTGAGCAACAGCAATATAAAAACTATGGCAAAAAAAAGTGAGGCAAAAAGCCTGATTTTATTCATTCTCGTTATGTATTTAAGTTGAAAAGACTTGTTTATGTAGTAAAAAGAGTTGCAAAAAAACGAAAATAAAACGGAATCTGAAGGAAAATATTTTGCGAAATAAAAGAGATAGCAGAAAAGAGTCAGAAAATGAATAAGTTAAGGGGGAAAAATGCTTATCTGAAATAAAATCAAATTGAGGTTATGAAGTTTTTAGCAATTAATGCACAATAGTAAACCTGATGGGCAGATGAAATCCTGCTTTGACAGGCTTGTCTCTTTGGATACCGGGTGTCCAGCGTGGCATTTTGCTGACTACCCTTACTGCTTCATGGTCAATGTTTGGTGAAACAGATTTAACAACGTGAATATCTGATAAAGAGCCATCTTTTTCAACCACAAAGGCCACGACCACTACTCCCTGAACATCATAACTTCTTTCAGGCTCCGGATAAACGATATTGGCTTTTAAAAATCTGGCAAGTTCAATTTCACCACCCGGGAATTCAGGCCTTTTTTCCAATGGAATAAATCCATAAGGGTCGTAATCGACTTCAGCAGTATCTTCCGGAAAATCAAAAACAATTGAGTCTGTTGGCTTAACATCCACCCTGAACAGGTTCTGCAAATTGCTGTCGAAAGGCACGGTCCGGCTGACAATTTTTAAGACCGGATTGTTGATTACCAAAGGTTTCTGAGGCTTTTGCCATGTTACATCCGTAATTTCTTCAGCTTCAGCATAGTTGAAATTGTCCTGTAGTGAAATGTCTTTACTGTCTCTGGATGACCAGGTAAAGGCTAAAATGACCACCGTCATTGAACAGATTAATCCTAACTTGAAAAAAATACCTCTCATCCTTTCTTCATCTGCATGTTTTGATTTTTTCGGTTTCATGGCTTTTAATTTTAGAATGTTAATGTTATGATGCAAGTTATGGCAACATTCCATAAATTCAGCTGAGAATATCTGAAAGTTAAAAAGAAATGAGTAGTGAGGTTGAATATTGAGAAAAAAGAAAGGTAAAGGCAAAAAAAAACCGGCAGAGGAATTTGCCGGCTTTTAAGTTTTTATATTAACTAATATTTATTGGAGAGTAAACCTGATAGGCACATTGATGGTAACCCTGACCGGTTTTCCTCTTTGTTTACCGGGTGACCATTTTGGCATGGCTTTAATAACCCTGATGGCTTCATCGTTGATATTTGGCGTAACGCCTTTTAAAATTTCAACTTTATTGACGCTTCCGTCTTTTTCAACGACAAAGGAAACAACCACAAGGCCCTGGATACCATTGTCCCTTTCAATTTCAGGATAGCGGATATTGTCTTTAAGATATTTTTGAAGGGCAACTTCTCCGCCAGGAAAAGTGGGCATATCTTCCACAACAAAGAAAATTTCTTCTTCCACCACAGTTTCCTTTTCTTCCTGTAAGACAGGGATTTCAATGGCCTGTTGTTCATTGGCTTCAACATCCTGTAACTGGTTCGTATTATCAACTTTGACATTATCTTCAACGATTTCGATTTCAGGAGGTGCAGCCGGTGGCGGGGCCTGAGGTGGAGGTTGATCCTGTTTGGTGATGTCGGCTACTTCTTCTTCTTCGTCAAGTACCAGATTGCTTGAAAGGTCAACAGTTGTTTTATCATACTGCGTCCACTCAAAGGCAAGAATTGACAGAGCCAGAGAAATGGCCAGACCTATACGAAAATAAAGGCCGGATTTTTTATCCACATCAGCCTTTTCAGTCTTTTTCGGTTTCATAGGTTTTTAATGATTAAAAGATTTTTTCTTAAAACAAAAAAGAGCAAAATTCCTGCAAATACTCCTGTTGAATCGGCTAAAACATCGCTTAAATTAGCACTTCTGCCTATTGCTGCTGTCTTTTGAAGTATTTCCATTAGAATTCCGTATAAAATTGAAATAACCGCAACTGCAGTTATCTGCAAAGGTAAACTAAAACGGAGATTTTCAAAATTAATGGCTAAAATTATTGAGAAAGTAAAGACAAAATAAATGATGAAATGGGCAATTTTGTCAGCAGGAATAAAAAAATCGAACCACCACTTTTCAGCAACACTTTCAGGCATGAGCGATAAAAAAGCAATTAAAAGGGCCCAAAAAAAAGGGAAGCCCGTTATTAAAAATCTGATAAACTTATGTTTATTCTTCAATCAGTTTTGCATATTCTTCGGGGCTAAGCAAATCGTTCAGCTCTGCCGGATCCGACAAGGTTATTTTAATCATCCATCCTTTACCATAAGGGTCTTTATTAACCAGCTCAGGAGAATCGTCAATTTCAGGATTTTTTTCAAGAATATGGCCTGATGCGGGCATATACATATCTGAAACGGTTTTTACGGCTTCGATGGTTCCGAATGCATCTCCTTTGGAGAGTTTATCGCCAACAGTTTCAATTTCGATATAAACGATATCTCCTAACTCTTTCTGAGCAAAATCTGTAATTCCTACATAAGCTTCAGTTCCTTCCACACGAATCCATTCGTGGTCTTTGGTAAATTTTAAATCTACAGGGATTATCATGGCTATAAATTTTGATGCGAAATTAAAGGAATCTTACAATACGGAAAATATTTTACAGGTTAAATTCTTTTTTCAGCTTATCAACGTAATCAAGTTCTTCCCATGGGAAAAACTTAGCTTTAATCTGATATTTTCTACCATTGCAATTAGGTTTGGGGTCTTTCGGGTCGTAATATACTTCCACTTCTTTTTCGTAAACATCTCTGCCGAAATGTCCATAACTGGCTGTAGGCTGAAAAATGGGCAGTTTTAGTCCAAATCTTTTGACGATAGCGCCCGGGCGAAGGTCAAAAATTTTTGCCACTCTTTCGGCCAGTTCGCTGTCGCTGAGTTTTTTCCCCTGACTGTTTTTAATTTTACAGGTACCATAGGTGTTGACAAAAAGACCAACGGGTTGAGCGATACCGATAGCATAGGCCACCTGAATGAGAATTTCATCAGCAATACCTGCAGCGACCATGTTTTTGGCAATATGGCGGCAGGCATAGGCAGCAGACCGGTCAACTTTTGAGGAATCTTTTCCCGAAAAAGCACCTCCACCATGAGCTCCTTTTCCACCGTAGGTATCAACAATGATTTTTCTTCCGGTAAGTCCGGTATCCCCGTGAGGACCACCGATAATAAACTTTCCGGTGGGGTTGACATGTAAAATGAAGTCTTCCTTAAAAAGTCTTTTGACACGCGGAGGGCAAAGTTTTTTAACTCTTGGGATCAAAATATTTCTGACATCCTGGGTTATACGCTGATGCATTTTTTCTGTGGTATCAAATTCATCATGCTGGGTAGAAACCACAATGGTATGTACACGCAAGGGCTTATGATTATCGCTGTATTCGATAGTTACCTGAGATTTTGAATCGGGTCTGAGGTATTTCATTTTACGCCCCTCTTTTCTGATGGCTGCCAGTTCCTGAACAAGCATGTGGGCAAGCTCAACGGCAACGGGCATGTAGTTATCCATTTCGCGACAAGCATAGCCAAACATCATTCCCTGGTCGCCAGCACCTTGATTCTCAATGTTTCCACGATCAACACCCATGTAGATGTCATCGCTTTGGGCATGAATGGCACTGACGACTCCACAGGATGCGGAATCGAACATATATTCAGCTTTGGTATAACCGATTTCATGGATGGTCTTTCTTACAACATCCTGAATTTCAACATATCCGCGAGTTCTGACTTCTCCGCCTACCACTACCAGACCGGTAGTAACAAATGTTTCACAGGCTACTTTTGATTCAGGATCAAATCGAAGAAATTCATCAAGTAAGGCATCTGATATCTGGTCGGCCACCTTATCGGGATGTCCTTCCGAAACGGATTCTGAAGTAAAAAAATATGGCATTTTTAGAAATTTTAACGTTAGTGAATGTGTGCAAATTTAGAACTTTTCTAAGAAATAATAGTTCCAATGTTTTCTTCTCCCTGTATTATTTTCAGGAGGTTCCCTTTTTCATAGGTATTATAGACAATGACAGGTATTTTGTTTTCCTTGCAAATGGCAAAGGCAGCAGTATCCATTATTTTCAGGTTTTTCTGAATGGTTTCGTTAAAACTGAGGGAAGTATAGCGGGTAGCATATTTGTTTTTGGCCGGATCATCCGAATAAACACCATCCACCTTGGTCCCTTTCAGTAAAATATCCACTTTAAGCTCAGCTGCACGCAGAGCTGCTGCTGAATCGGTCGTGAAAAATGGATTTCCTGTTCCTCCTGATAAAATCAATACGTATCCTGATTCAAGATATTCAATAGCATGATCATTATTGAATTCCTCGGTCATTTTTCCGATATGGAAAGCAGAAAGATGCTTGTTCCGTATTCCTTTTCCTGAAAAAGCTTCCGACAGGGCAATAGCATTAATACAAGTGGCGAGCATACCCATCTGATCGGCCTTTGATTTACTGATTATCTCATTCTCAATTAGTTCTGTCCCACGAAAAATGTTTCCTCCTCCGATCACAAGGGCGAGCTGAACACCTTTCTGAACTACTTTTTCTATTTCATCTGCATAGTGAAGCAGCATGTTTTGATCGATACCAAAATCCAGATTTCCAGCCAAAACTTCTCCACTTAGTTTGACCAATACTCTTTTGTATTTCATGCTTTTGTGTTAAAAAAATAATACCCTTTATTTGTGCAAAAATAAAGGGTATTGACTTTATAGAGAGAAAATTTATAAAAATCAGGAATTTATAGCAATGCGTACAAAATCAGTAATTTTTAAGTCTTTATCAACCTGGGCGATGTAATCGCCAACGGTTTTGCTGTTGTCTTTAACAAAAGGCTGGCTGAGCAGGGTGTTTTCTTTGAAAAATTTATTAAGCTTGCCCTGTGCAATTTTTTCAATCATATTTTCTGGTTTGCCTTCCTGTCGTGTTTGTTCGACAGCAATAGCCATTTCGCGGTCGATGACTTCCTGACTGATTCCCGAAGGATCGATGGCATAGGGGTTCATGGCTGCTATCTGCATGGAAACATCTTTCCCGCAGGTGATGTATTCATCTTTCCCTGATTTGCTGAGGCCGGTGAGGACGCCAATTTTGTTCCCGCTATGAATGTAACTGACAACCAGATCAGAGGAAAGAGTTTTATAGTTGGTAATGTCGATTTTTTCACCGATTTTAGCCAGTTGGTCGTTGAGGAGGTCAGAAACTTTAGAATTTCCGACCGGAAGTGATTTGAGTTCTTCGATGTTGTTGGGTCTGTATTGAAGTGCTGTTTCAGCAATTTTATCGACAAAAGCGATAAAATCAGCATTTTTAGCAACAAAATCAGTTTCGCAGCACACTTCTACCAGGAGGCCAAATGTAGCATCCGGAGAAATTTTTGCACAAATAACGCCTTCAGTGGCATCACGGTCAGCTCTTTTAGCCGAAACTTTTTGTCCTTTTTTACGTAAATAATCAATGGCTTCTTCAAAATTGCCGTTTGTAGCCATGAGGGCTTCTTTACAATCCATCATTCCGGCTCCTGTGGCTTTGCGGAGCTTTACCACGTCTGCACTATTAATTGTCATAAAATATTGTTTTTGAATTTATTGTAACTATTTTTGGTTTCTTCTGCGTCTGTGAGGACGGGGTGCAGATTCATCCGTATTTTTTTCTTTTACCTCTTTTTCGATTTCTTCTTTTACTGATTTTCTTTCGTTCAGTCCTTCTTCTATGGCTTGGGTAAATAATTCAGTAATGAGGGCTATTGATTTGGTAGCATCGTCATTGCCGGGAATGGGGAAATCTACTTTTGTCGGGTCGGAATTGGTATCCACAAGCGCAAAGGTGGCGAGGTTTAGTTTGGTTGCTTCAGCTAAGGCTATGTGTTCTTTTTTAATGTCGATAATAAACAATGCTGAAGGAAGACGTTTTTGTTCGATAATTCCGGATAATACTTTTTCGAGTTTTTCTTTTTCACGCATCAGCATGTTACGCTCTTTCTTGTTCATGTTCAGCACCGTACCATCTTTAAACATGGTTTCAATCGAATTCAGTTTTTTGATCGATTTTCTGACCGTGCTGAAGTTAGTGAGCATTCCTCCGAGCCACCTTTCGGTAACGTAAGGCATATTGACTCTTTTTGCAGCCTGTTCGATGATTTCTTTTGCCTGTTTTTTAGTGGCTACAAACAAAATTTTTCTGCCGGAACGTGAAATGTTTTTTGCAGCATTACAGGCTACCTGAAGTTTTGATATTGTTTTTTTGATGTCAATTAAATGAACGCCATTGTGCTCCATAAAGATATAGGGAGCCATTTTTGGATTCCATTTACTGCTGTTGTGCCCGATGTGAACACCTGCTTCAAGAAACTGGTTTAAATCATAATTTATTTCCATACTATCGTCATTATCTCTTTCTGAACTGAAATCTTTTTCTTGCTTTGGGGAAACCAGGTTTTTTACGCTCGACCATTCTCGGATCACGTTTTAATAAACCGTGGCTTTTTAAAACATCTTTAAATTCTTCGTTAATCTGTATGAGAGCCCTCGAAATGGCTAAGCGGGTAGCTTCGGCCTGGCCTGTAGTACCTCCTCCGTAAACATTGACCATCACATCATACTGTCCGGCAGTCCCGCTGAGCTTGAAAGGTTCTTCAATTGATGACTGAAGGAAGATGGTCTTAAAATATTCTTTGTAATCGGAGTCGTTGACTTTAATGTTTCCTTCGCCTTTTTTCAGAAAAACTCTTGATACGGATGTTTTTCTTCTTCCTACTGCATGAATATATTCCATTTTCAATTATTATATTTCTAATTTAACCGGGTTTTGTGCGATATGAGGATGTTGTGGACCAGTGTAAACGTGCAGATTTTTCAGGTATTGTTTCTGAAGTCTGTTTTTGGGGAGCATTCCTTTTACAGCATGCAGGATTAAATCTTCTGGTTTGCGATGTAAGATATCTAATGGTGTTCTGAATTTTTGCCCTCCCGGATAACCCGTATGCCTGACATACAGTTTATCTGTCATTTTCTTTCCGGTGAGCCTTACTTTTTCTGCATTGACAATCACTACTTTATCTCCGGAATTAAAGTGGGGAGTATAATCTGGTTTATTTTTTCCCATGAGGATTTTGGCAACTTTTGAACTCAGGCGTCCCAAAACCTCACCTTCGGCATCGACCAGATACCATTTACGGCTGACAGTGGCCTTGTTTACAAATACCGTTCTATAACTTAAAGTGTCCACTTATTCAAAATTTTTAAAATTTCTTATTTCAATTGAGAGTGCAAAGGTATAAATAATTAATAATTCACATCGTGGTGAAGAAAAATATTTTTTTGAAACAGGGAAAAGGAATGAATGCCTCTTAACAGCCTGATTGTCATCATTTTTTTACCCTTTCAACATAGGTACGCGTACGGGTATCAATCCTGATGACATCATCAGTGCTGACAAAAAGAGGAACCATTATTTCAGCGCCTGTTTCGAGGGTGGCGGGTTTAAGCGTATTGGTAGCTGTATCTCCTTTGACACCCGGTTCGGTATAGGTTACTGCCAGTTCGATAAAAGCAGGGAGTTCGCAATAAAGAGGTGTTTCGGTTTCTTCGTGGTAATAGATGCCTAATTCCTGTCCTTCCTTGATTAAATCATGATTTTCAACCATTTCTTCAGGAAGTGTAACCTGTTCAAAAGTCTCTGTATTCATGAATACATATCCGGATTCATCCTGATATAAAAACTGGAAAGGATGATAAACCACTTTGGCAGTCGTAATTTTAACGCCTGAAGTAAAAGTATTGTCTATCACTTTCCCTGATGGAATTCCCTTCAGTTTGGTACGGACAAAAGCAGGCCCTTTTCCTGGTTTAACATGTTGAAAATCAACAATTTGATAAAGTTCATTATTAAATTCAATACATAATCCGATTTTAAAATCTGCAGTAGTTGCCATAAATATCCATTAAAAAATGTTAAAATTATCTTTCATCAGCGTTATAAGCCCATTTTAAATAAACAGAGCCCCAGGTAAAGCCACCTCCGAAGGCAGCAAGTATCAGGTTGTCTCCTTTATGCAATTTGTTTTCCCACTCCCAGAGACAAAGGGGAATGGTACCATTCGTGGTATTTCCGAAATGGTCAATATTGATCATTACTTTCGACTGATCGATGCCCATTCTTCGTGCAGTAGCATCTATGATTCTCAGATTGGCCTGATGGGGTACCAGATAAGCAATATCTTCGGCTTTCAGGTTGTTTTTCTGCATGATGTCGTAAGAGACATCTGCCATGCCTTTTACGGCAAATTTGAAAACCGTTTGCCCTTCCTGATGAACGTAATGGAGCCTCTGATCAATGGTTTCGTGAGAAGCAGGAAGAGCCGATCCTCCGGCTTTTTGATGGAGATATGGCATGCCAGAGCCATCGGTGTGGCAAATACTGTCGATGATTCCGAGACCATCTTCAGCTGGTTCCAGCAAAACAGCACCAGCTCCGTCTCCGAAAAGAATACAGGTTTCGCGGTTAGTATAATCGACCAGATAGCTCATTTTATCGGCACCCACCACGATTATTTTTTTTAATGCCCCGGATTCAATGTATTTGGAAGCAGTAACAAGAGCAAACAAAAATCCGCAACAGGCAGCGTTCATATCAAAGCTGAAGGCGTTTTTAATTCCGGTTTTTTCACTGATAATATTGGCTGTGGCCGGATAAAGCATATCGGGTGAAACGGTGGAACATATCAGCAATTCAACTTCTTCGGGTTTTGTCCTTGTTTTTTCGAGCAGTCCTTTAACTGCATTTGCGCCCAAAACTGATGTGCCTTGTCCTTCGCCTTTAAGAATATGTCTTTCTCGTATGCCTGTCCGAGTGACGATCCATTCATCAGTGGTGTCAACCATTTTTTCAAGATCAGCATTGGTAAGTACATCAGGAGGTACCCATCCGTTTATTCCGGTAATAGCTGCTCTTATCTTAGCCATGTCTAAAATTTAAGAATTTTTTTAAAACTTTTTGCTATTTTTTCAATGAGCTTGTTTTGATAAATTGAAATTGTCTGAGCCAACATATTTTTAATGGCAAAAGGAGAAGACATGCCATGTGCAACCATGACAATCTTGCTGATTCCCAATACCGGAGTGCCTCCGTAATTTTCATAATTGAAGGTTTCAAAATACTCGTCTTTTATCTGCCGGTATTTCAGAAGACGGTAAAAGCCTTCAATGGTTTTTAAAAGAATATTACCTGTAAATCCGTCACAAACAATCACATCGGCTTTGTCAGTAAAAATATCGTATCCTTCAACATTGCCTATGAAATTGACTGAATTGTTTTCTTCCATCAGGCGGTAAGCTGACTGGGTGACGAGGTTACCTTTTTCTTTTTCTGAACCGATGTTAAGCAGCCCGACTTTGGGATTTTCGATATGATAAATTGTTTGAAGATAAGCTGAGCCAAGAATGCCAAACTGATACAACACATCATCTTTGCAATCAGGATTGACGCCAACATCAAGCAAAATACCTGTTTTATTGTTTTTTTTCGGGATGATGGTTGAAATGGCAGGACGAATTACCCCTTCAAGAGGTTTTGCAGCATAAAAAGCACCCACCATCATAGCTCCGGTGTTGCCGGCACTGGCAAAAGCATCAATCTCTCCCTTTTCAAGAAATTTAAAACCTTTGGTGATGGTTGAATCAGGCTTTCTTGAAAATGATTTTGTGGGTGATTCACTCATGCCAATAACTTCGGAAGCATGAACAAATTCAACCTTTTCTGATTCTGAAAGAGATTGGTGGAGGCCAGGAAATTGTTGCTTAATTGCCGGAAGATCACCGATTAAAACCAGTTGATAATCCTTATCAGATTCCTGAATAAACTGATAAGCACCTTGAAGATTAGTCAAAGGTGCATGGTCGCCCCCCATCAGATCAAGGCCGATGCGCATTGGCTCAGAATGTGTTATTTGGTTGATTTTTCGAGAACAACCTTTCCCTTGTAGTACAACTTGTCTTCTGACCAGTATGCTCTGTGGCGGAGATGGGTTTCTCCTGTGGTCGGACAGGTGGATAATGTTGGCATCTGGGCATGGTCATGTGTCCTTCTTTTATCTCTTCTTGTTTTTGAATGTTTTCGCTTCGGATGTGGCATTTTAGTTTATTTTAAAAGTTTATTAATTTAATTCATTATTTTCGTAATCAATTGACTGTGATTTTTTTTCCGATGAAATTGTAAATTCTTCAAGTTTTTTAATCATCTCCGGATCGCATTTATCTCCTACCATATCGCAGGTTTTCCTGACCGGAATCTGAAAAAGTACAAAGTCGTGAATGTTGTCGGCTATATTGATGGTATAATCATAAGGACTGGCATAAATGATATCCTCATCTTCAGAAGCTTTGGATGAAGAATGCCCTACCTTGAGAAACATTTTATGGTTGGAGTGAAAGGGATAGTCGATTTTATTCAGGCATCTGTCGCAATAACAGTTCAGATGACCGTTAAATAAAAATCCAAGTTCAAAAAAGACTTCGGAAACTTTATTAATGGTAAAATCAAGCTGAATGCTGATGTCGTCTTCAAATTCAGGATCGTAGTGTTTCAGAAAAGCAGAATTGAGGTCAAAAGCAAAATGATGTTCACCGAATCCTATTCCGGCAAAGCGAATATCATAGTTTTTATAAAAGCTTTTCTCCTTCAATTCAAAAATTTTTAGGTTTTTATTGAAGTGCAAAGGTAGATAAACAAACAAAACAAGGAAAAATTAATCTTCTTCGACTTCTTTTTCTTTTTCCCTGACGATACGTGTTTGCAAAGGATTTTTGGAAAGTTCCTGATATTCAGCTCTGTTTTTCAGGATGTTGAGAGCCAGAAAGATGCTCTCGCGAAAACTGTTTTCATTGGCAATTCCTTTGCCTGCCAACTGATAGGCAGTGCCATGGGCGGGGGAGGTTCTGACAATGGGTAATCCGGCAGTATAGTTCACACCATTGTCGAACATGGCTGTTTTGAAGGGGGTCAGACCCTGATCGTGATACATGGCTAAAACAGCATCATATTTCAGATAATCGCGACTTCCGAAAAAGCCATCTGCTCCGAAAGGCCCGAATACATTCATGCCTTCATCAAAGGTGTTTTTGATGGCCGGAATGATAATGTTTTCTTCTTCATCACCCAAAAGTCCGCCATCTCCGGCATGGGGATTTAAACCCAACACGGCAATTTTGGGTTGAGCGATGGCAAAGTCAACTTTGAGGGTTTGGTTAAGTATCTTTATTTTTTTCGTGATTAACTCAATACTAAGTGTTTCAGATACCTTGCGGAGAGGAAGGTGAGCCGTAACGAGTCCGACTTTCATCTCTTCTGAAACCATCAGCATCAGGTAGTCGGAGGCACCGGATTCTTTCATCAGATATTCTGAATGGCCTGGAAAATGAAATTCATCGGACTGTATATTTTTTTTGTTGATGGGTGCGGTAACGAGGGCATCGGCCAGATTGTTTTTGATGGCAAACATAGCCGCCTGCAACGACTTTAAGGCATATTTTCCCGATGTTTCTGTCGGAACTCCAAGATGGATGACAGAATCCACTTCGTTTTGCCAGTTGCAAAACAGGTTCAGTTTATCAGGGTTGAGCTTTTTAGGATTTTTAACATTTTCATATTCAAGCTCCGACAAATCGATAATGTTTGCATAGTAACTGATGAGGTTTTTGCAACAATAGAGCAGGGGAGTAACAAAATTATAAATTCTTTTGTCGGAAAAAGTTTTGAAAACCACTTCCGGTCCTATGCCGTTGATATCTCCTATGGAAATGGCAATTACCGGCTTTTCCTTTTTGATTGTATCTGTCATTTTGTACTGTAATTTTGAATTAAATAATTGATTATCAAACGTAAACCTATTGCCGTTCCGCCTTTTGGATAATATTTGTATTCCTGATGGGCAAATGAAACCCCGGCAATGTCAAAATGTATCCATGGGTAGTCAGTGAATTTTTCAAGAAACTTGGCAGCTGTGATAGCACCGGCATCCCGTCCGCCTGTATTTTTAATCTCAGCAATATCAGATTTGATGAGTTCGGCATAGTCGTCCCAGAGTGGAAATTCGACAAATCTCTCAGAAGTTTCATCAGAGGCACGGATGAATGATTGTTTTATTTCTTCACCGGTTTTAAAAAAGGCTACCATTCCATATTTCCCGATAGCTACGGAGGCTGCACCCGTAAGCGTGGCGAGGTCAATGACGAGATCGGGCTGATAGTTTTTGGCATAAGCAAGTGCATCGGCAAGTATCAGTCTTCCTTCCGCATCTGTGTTGAGAACTTCAACGGTTGTTCCGTCATACATTTTGATTATATCACCCGGTAGGATGGCATCTTCACCCGGTCGGTTGTCGGTGGCAGGGATAAGTCCGATGAGGTGAACAGGAATTTTAAGCTGAGAGACAGCCTGAAACACTCCGGCAACTATGGCAGCACCGCTCATGTCGCTTTTCATGTAGTCCATCGAGTTGGGTGTTGGTTTTAACGACAATCCTCCGGTATCGAAAACAACTCCTTTTCCAACGAGGATGAGGGGTTTTTTATTTACTGCATTCTCAGGCTTCCATTCAAGCACAGAAAAGGTAGGTGGATTTTTACTTCCTCTGTTGACTCCCAGTAAACCGTTCATTTTCAGCGACTTAATTTTTGAATTTTGCCATACCTCTGCTGTAAAGCCGCTTTTTTTACCCAACTCTTCTATCCTTTTACCCAATTCAACTGCGGTCAGCTCTGAACCCGGCTCATTTATCCAGTCTCTGACCATGAAGATGGATTCAATGATTATCTTTTGTTTTTCAATGACTTTTTCGAATGATTTATCCGCAATTATCTGAATTGCCTGATACTGATGGCTTTGCGGGTCAGTTTTAAATTTGCTGAACTGGTAGGAATTGAGTAAAAATCCTTCCAGATAAGCGCTTTTCAAATCTTCTTCTGCTTCAACGTAAATCTGAAGGGATTCATATTTGTATTTTCCAAGCGACCTGTACATAAGCGCACCCTGGGTACGAAAAACCTCGGAAAAGTTAGTTCCCTGAGATGGTTTGTCCTTAATCAGATGAATAAAAATGTCGGCACCGTGACGAAAAATCCTGAACAAATCAATGTCTTTCTCAGCATGCCATTTGACCTGATTCAGTTCTTCAGCAGACAGACCGGCTTTATTGGCCAAGATGAATGATTCAGCTTCTTCTTTCTTAATGACGGCCAGTGTCGGAATGTCTGGCTTTAAAATTTTATTGATTGACAGTTTGGGTAACATTTTTTTTCCGGCAAAAATACAGTTTTAAAGCTATCTGAACTTAGAGATACCAAAAGAAGGACCTTTGCCTAAATTATTAAAAATCAAGCTTTCTGAAAAAAATCCCGGACACACAACCATCAGTTTCATCAAGTGAGGCTGAAAAAGACGAATTTTGCCTCTTGAAAATTTGATTGTTGTTTAGTGGTTTTTGCCAAAAAAAGATATGGACAGCATTTTCTGGCCGATGCCAACATTGCCCGAAAGATTGCCGATAGCCTGATTAATATTAATAAGGTGTATCAGAACCTTATTGAAATAGGTCCCGGAAACGGAAGTCTGACCCGTTTTCTGCACCAAAAATATGCTGATGCGCTCTGGCTTATTGAAATTGACAACGATCTGATTCCCTCTCTTCAGCAAACTTTTCCGGAAACTAAAATATTAAATGTTGATTTTCTTTCAGTTGACTTTCAGAAAATTTTTACGGATCAGACAGGCATTATAGGAAATTTTCCCTACAACATCTCAAGTCAGATTTTGATTAAAATCCTTGAAAACAGGCAAATAGTTCCTGAAGTGGTTGGAATGTTTCAGAAAGAAGTTGCGGAAAGGCTGGTGGCAGCACCCGGAAGCAAGGAATATGGGAGGCTCAGTGTTTTAGTGCAGACCTTTTATTCAGTGAAAATACTTTTCAAAGTGCCTCCGACTGTTTTTCTTCCACCTCCGAAGGTTGAATCGGCAGTGATCAGGATGGAGAGAAAGGAAAATATGAAAACCGGTATTTCAGACAGGTTTTATTTTTCGGTGGTGAAGGCAGCGTTCGGGCAAAGAAGGAAAACGCTTAAAAATTCATTGAAAGCAGCAGGATTTAACATCTCACCTATAGATACAACTTTGCTGGGAAGAAGAGCTGAAACACTTGATTTTGAGGAATATATAAAGCTTGCTCAAGATTTATCAGGAGCATAAACAACAAGAAACAGCATGGATTAAATAAAATTTCATGGCCGCTAAAGAAAAGTTTTTAATCACGGAGATTGTTCCGCATTTTTTTGTCTGGGAGCTGAAAAAAATGGGTTTTGATGTTGACGAATATGCTGAAATATCGAAGGAAGATTGTCTAAAAATTATTGATCGCTACAGCGGTTTGTACATAAGAGGAAGGTTGAAGGCCGGCAAAGATTTGCTGGAAAAAGCAGTTTGCTTACAATACATAGTGAGACCAGGCTCAGGACTCGATATTATCGACATGGAAATAGCTCAGGCAAAAAATATCCATGTATTCAACTCTCCTGAAGGAAACAGAGATAGCCTTGGAGAATTTACCGTTGGCGCATTAATCAGTCTGTTGAGAAAAATACCTCAGGCAAACGATCAGATTAAAAAAGGAATTTTTGACCGGAATGTCAATACAGGAACTGATTTAATGAGTAAAACCGTTGGCATTATTGGCTTTGGCAATATGGGTTCAGCTTTTGCGAAACGTCTGTCGGCCTTCGGGGTCAGGATACTGGCTTATGATAAATTCAAAAAGAATTTTGCCCCGACCGGAGTGGAAGAAGTCAGTCTTCAGGTTTTGATGAATGAATCCGATATCATCAGCTTTCATATACCTTACAATACTGAAAATCATTATTTTTTCAATGAAACATTTCTTCAGGCTGTCAAAAAACCATTTTATCTGATCAATACCTCAAGAGGAAAAGTTGCCAACACGCGGGTCATTGTAAATGGACTTCAATTGGGGAAAATCAGGGGAGCTATTTTAGATGTATTTGAAAATGAGGACTTTAACAATTTAACTCCGGAACAAAAAGATTTGCTGGATTATCTGGCAAACAGCGGTAATGTAGTCATGACACCGCATATTGCAGGAAAGACACATGAATCGGAGATGCGGATACATCAGATACTTATTGAGAAAATCAAGCAGGTAAAAAGCGATAAAAAAGATTGAAAACTAACCTGATAGGTCTGATTACTCATTATTGCTTTTATTGTTGAATCAGCCATATTATTTTTGAACAAAAAAAAGAGAGTGTTTGGTAATTATGCGGAGTGTATTACATTTGAACCTTTAAAAATTTATAGAAAACTAACCCTATGATAAGGAAAACGTTAATCTATTCGGCAATAGGTATTTTATTGAGCCTATACGGTTTTGGACAATCCAATTTTGGTACACTGACCGGAAAAGTGTTTGATGCAAAATCGGGAGAACCATTGATTGGAGCCAATGTGGTGGTGTTGCTTGATGGAATTCAGAAGGGAGGAGCTTCTACTGATATTAATGGTAATTACACCATAAAACCAATTCCTCCGGGGACTTATAACATACGTGCTACCTACATCGGATATAATGATGTCATCATTCAGGGCTATTTTATTTCTTCAGGAAAAATATCCTATCAGGATATCAAGATGAAAGAAAAAGTCATTGAAACGGATGTTGTTGAAATTATTGAATATACAAAACCCCTGGTAGAAAAAACAGAAGGAACAGGAACCACACTCTCTGCTGAAGACATTAAAAAAGCTCCGACAAGAAGTATTGGTGACCTTGTCCAGTTAACCCCCGGTATTCAGGGTGGAAGTGTGAAAGGACAAAGAAGTGAAGGGACTGTTTATCTGGTTGACGGGATAAAAGTCCGCGGTAGCACAGGTATTCCCAACTCCATGATTGCAGAAATCAATACTGTAACAGGAGGTATCTCGGCAGAATATGGCGACCTGACAGGTGGTGTGGTTTCAATTACCACCAGAGGTCCTTCCAACCAGTTTGCCGGCAGTGTCGAAGCAATCACTTCAGAACTTCTTGATCCTTATGGCTATAATACCATTGAAGGTGGTATTTCAGGTCCTATCATTGTCAGAAACAATGCTAAAAAAGGAACACCTTCCCAGGAAGCTATTCTTGGTTATTTAATCGGAGGAAATATCAATTACCGTAAAGACCCAAGCCCTTCACCCATCCCGTTCTGGAAAGTCAAGGAAGATGTGTATGAGCAGATTTATAAAAATCCGCTTGCTCCATCGCCCGGTGGACTGGGCTTTGTTCCGGCTGCTGAATACATAACCAAGGAAGGCATGGAGCAGATTAAAGTTCACCCGGATATTGAAAATCAAAGCTATACTTTAAGTTCAAAGATTGATTTTCAGCCAAAACCTTCCTTCAACATTACCCTTGGTACAATGGGCAGCTATTCAAAAGGTCGCGGCTATTCATGGACTTATTCCTTATTCAACTGGAAAGAAGCTTCAAAAGCTCAGTTTATCAATACTACATTCCGCGGATATATCCGTTTTTATCAGAAATTAAATTTTGGAGAAGAGGCTTCAAAAGACCAGACCAAAAAACCTGAAGCTAAAAAAGGCCTGAAAATCAGTAACGCATTTTATACCATCATGGCCGATTATACCAAAAACTATAATATTTCTCAGCATCAGGATTTTAAAGATAATTTTTTCCAGTATGGATTTTTAGGCACTTATGAACGCTACTGGGAGCCTGTTTACCGTTACGACTATGATACGGTAGATGGCAAACTGGAACGTGCTTTTATTTTCAGTGGCTACAGGGATACGTTTGTTAAGTTTACACCTTATGCCTATAATGAAGCCAGGGCCAATTACACCAGGCAGCTTTATGAATTACGTGATAATCAGGTTAGTAACCTGACAACTATCCAGCAACTGGGCGGTCTGCTTAATGGCGATAATCCCGGAAACGTTTATTCTCTCTGGACAAATATCGGAGCCATTGCAGTCGGTTACAGCAAATACAATGAAGACCAGTTCAGGGTTACAGGAAAGGCTTCAATGGACATAAACCACCATGCCGTTGCCTTTGGTTTTGAGTATGAACAACGTTTGCAAAATTCTTACTCTGTCGGGCCGAATGGCTTGTGGACGGTCATGAGGTCGCTGATTAATAATCACCTTCAGCAGCTCGACACACGTCATCCCATTCCTGTTTATGACTCTTTCGGAAACTTTCTCGATACCATTAACTATCCGATTCTTGACGATGGACAACAAAGTACATTTGATAAAAATTTCAGAGCTTATCTTAAATCTATCGGAGCAAAAGACGTTTACGGAAATCCGATTACCGACCAGAGCCTGATCAATATTGACCGCTATACTCCCGATTATTTCAGTCTGGATATGTTCAGTGCCGATGAATTATTATCAAGAAATCTGGTAGCGTATTATGGATACGATTACCTTGGACGCAGGTTGAAACAAAAACCTTCCATTGACGACTTTTTAAACAGCGATCAAAGACTGATTGCCCCGCTCAATCCCATTTACATGGCCGGTTTTATTGAAGACCTGTTTTATTTTCGTGATATGATTTTCCGTATTGGTATCCGTGTCGATCGTTTCGATGCCAACCAATTGGTTCTCAAAGACAAATATAGCTTATATCCTGCCTTTACCGTAGCTGAAGTAACCAATATCAATGGTAAGCCTGTCAGTCATCCCGGCAATATGGGCTCCGATTATGTGGTTTATGTGGACGATCCGTTCAAACCTACAAAAATTGTTGGTTACCGTGATGGCGACAGATGGTACAATGCCAATGGGGCAGAAATTAATGACCCCAACGTTTTGACACTTGAAACCACCTCAGGCAATATTGCTCCTTATCTGGTCGAAAGAAATGAAGATAACCTGAAAATTACCAAGGAATCTTTCAAAGACTATGAACCACAGGTAGATGTTTCTCCCCGTGTTTACTTTTCATTCCCTATTTCTGACGTGGCCAACTTTTTTGCCAATTACGACATCAGGGTCATGCGTCCCACTTCAGGATTGTTTACGACCATTGATGATTATTATTATCTCGAACAGAGAGGAACATCCAGCCTGAACAATGCAGCTTTAAAACCTCAACGTATTACCAGTTATGAAATTGGTTTTAAACAGGCTATTTCAAAAAATTCAGCCATTACCATCAACTCTTATTATAATGAAACAAGAAACCTGATTAACGTCAGAATGATTAATCAGGCATATCCACGTTCATACATGACCTTCGACAATATTGACTTTTCAACTGTCAAAGGCTTTTCTTTCCAGTATGATCTGAGAAGAACAAAAACCAACAACGTACAGCTTTTAGTTAGCTATACCCTTCAATTTGCTGACGGAACAGGATCAAATGCTGCTTCACAGGCTAACCTGATCAGCACCGGCCAGCCAAACCTCAGAACACCTTTCCCGCTTGACAACGACTATCGTCATACCATCACCGGCCAGCTCGATTACCGTTTCAGGGGAGGGGAAATGTACAATGGTCCTTTGACGAAAAAAGGGAAAAGATTACTCGAAAATACAGGAATTAATTTCCTCTTTAGTGCCACTTCAGGCAGGCCTTATTCAAAACAGGGTAATGTAACTGAAGCTGTTGGCATCGGAATCCGTCAGTCTGAAGTACTCAAAGGAACCATGAACGGTTCCCGCTATCCATGGACTTATGGTGTTAATGTCAAGCTTGACAAGGATTTTCTTATCTATAAGAAGAAAGAATCTGACAAAAAGCTGACAGCCATGCCCATTATGATGATTAATGCTTACATCTGGGTACAAAACCTGTTTGATTTCAAAAACATTGTTTATGTTTACCGTTTTACAGGGGATCCGGACGATGATGGCTTTCTGTCATCCTCTCAGGGTGTCAAGGCAGTTGAAGAAGCAACCCTTAGTCAGGCATTTTATGATCAATATATGATTAAGGTTAATTATCCATTTAATTATGGTTCTCCAAGGCTTGTACGTCTGGGTGCAACCATTAGTTTTTAATTTTAAAAAGAAGTAACTATGAATAAAGTACTTGTATTTCTGGGAACGATGCTCATTCTGGCATATAACCTGAAAGCTGCCGAGAATGTTCCGGGAATGGAAAAGAAAAAACAAAGCGAAACGGTCAGGAAACTTGCAGCCGGTTGTGATCCTGCTTCTGCTTCAGCCAATCTTGATATTAATAATGTCAGAGCAAGGATAATGAACGGTGGCGATATGTGGTGGGACCTGGTCGGAAATGCCAAATACGAAGTTCCTAAATCAGATGAAGAAGGGGTTGCCAAAAAAACAGCTTTATTTGCCGGTGCATTATGGATTGGCGGATACGATGATGGCAACAACCTCAGAGCCGCTGCCATGACCTATCGTCAGGGAGAAAGCTGGGATTTCTTTCCCGGACCTCTCGATGTAAATTCCGCCTCCATTGATGTTTCGGAATGTATCAAATGGGATAAAATTTTTCAGGTAACCCGTGAGGAGATTGATGAATTTATTGAATCCAACGGGGATATCATGAGTGATAATATCCGCGACTGGCCTGCTCACGGTGACGAAAGCAAGGGTCAGGCTAAATATCTGGCACCTTTTGTCGATACTGACGGAGATGGATTATACAATCCCTATGAAGGTGATTATCCTGATGTCTTTGGCGACCAGACCCTCTGGTTTGTTTACAATGATAAAGGAAATACGCATACCGAAACCAATGCGCTTGCTATCGGGCTCGAAATACAGACTCAGGCATTTGCCTATGCTACCAATGACGAAATCAACAACATGACTTTCTATCAGCAAAAAATTATCAACCGTTCAAAAAACAAGATTTCAAAGGTTTATTTCGGGCAATGGGTGGATTCTGACCTTGGATATGCCTATGACGACTATGTCGGATGTGATACAACACGGAGCCTTGGCATCTGTTACAACGGAGATGCTTTTGATGAAGGAGTCAATGGATATGGGTCAAATCCGCCTTCTGTGGGTGTTGACTTTTTCCAGGGACCTCTGGCAGATTTAAATGATGGCGTTGATAACGATAAAGATGGTGAAACTGATGAACCGGGTGAAGAAATTATCATGTCGAAATTTGTCTATTACAACAATGACTGGAGTTTAAAAGGAAATCCAAGTGAAGGAATTCATTTTTATTATTACCTGAGCGGGAAATTTAAAAACGGGCAGGAAATGCGCTATGGTGGTGATGGATTTCAGAACGTTTGGGATGCTAATAAAAAAGCTAACTACATGTTCCCTGACGATCCAAGAAAGCCGAAACCGGCATGGTCGGAGGTTACTTCAGGTAATACCCCAAGCGACAGACGGTTTTTACAAAGTGCGGGACCCTTTACACTCAAGCCCGGAGCAGTTAACTATATCACCATTGGCGTGGTCTGGGCACGAGCTACTTCCGGTGGCAATACCGGCTCTTATGACCTTCTTTTGATTGCTGACGACAAAGCCCAGAAACTTTACAACAACAACTTCAAGCTGGTTGACGGGCCAAACGCTCCAGACGTTGCTATCCGTGAAATGGATCAGGAACTTGTTATTTCTTTGCTTAATACTGCTAAAATTGAAAATTACAAGGACAGTTTGCTTAATGAAAACAAAAAATATATCTCCTATAAATTTCAGGGCTATCTGATTTATCAGCTGAAAAATGCACAGGTAACCACTGCTGAGCTCGACAATGTGGACAAAGCAAGGCTGGTGGCCAGAGTAGATGTGGTTGATGGGGTTACTTCTCTTGTCAACCGTCAATATGTTCCCGGTCTGGGCATTGTGCCTGTTCTCAAAGTAGATGAAATCGGAGATAAAGGTATCAAACATACCTTCTCTATTAAAACAGATGCATTTGCCAGCGGGGAAGGTTCTCTTGTCAATTACAAAGCATATCATTTCATGGTATTGTCTTATGCCAACTGTCTTGATCCCTTTGAATATGAACAGTTTCTTGCAGGAAGAAAAAATATTGCTGTTTATACCGCTGTTCCGCATAAAAACGACATTCAGTTTGATGGAACAAAGCTGAATGCCGGCTATGGTGACGGACCCGAGATTGTCAGAGTGGAAGGTACAGGGAATGGTGGTCAGATACTTGAACTGACAGACGAAAGTGTCAGCGATATTCTGAAAAACAGTGTGGTAGCCAATCCAAAGTACAAAGGTGGAAATGGTCCTGTCAAGGTGATGATTTATGATCCGCTGAAAGTACCAAAGGCTGATTTTGAGCTTCGTTTTGTTGACTCATCCATTACCGGAACTCCGGGCAATTTCAAGACTTTAAATAAAAAAGCCTATTGGATATTAAAGAACCTGACCACAGGTGAAAGTGTTACCTCCGATGTTACCATTGGTGTTGACAATGAACAATTGTTCCCCAAGTGGGGATTGATGATCAAGGTTCCTTATGTGATAGGCCCGACCAAGGATACCCTCACAGAAAACAATGGTTTTATTGAAGCCAGTCTTGATTTTGAGGATATTTCGAAAGCATGGCTGACAGGCATTCCGGATGGAGACCCTTCGGCTGCAAAAGAAATTCCTTGGCCTTATAACTGGATACGTTCAGGTAAGTTTCAGAATGAAGCAGGTACTACCGATCTTGCTGTTGATGATGCCATGGATGGCACTACTTTCATCGATCCGGGTGAAGTATATGAAAAAGTTCTTGACGGACGTTTTGCACCATATGGACTTGCCGCCCGAAATGCTGTTAAAAATGGTTATTATTCCTTTGGCCCTGCATATCTGTCTTCGAAATACAATGACAATTCCATTGACAGACTTCAGAGTGTTGATCTGGTTTTAACTTCTGATAAAAGCAAATGGACAAAATGTGTGGTCATTGAGACCTGTGAAGATGAAAACCTATCTGAAGGAAATGTCAAGAAACACGGACTGCGTAACCATTACAGCTGGTCAAGTTACAACGATATCGATGCTCAGGGCAACCCCATCTATTCAACCACAGAAAAGGGAAGGTCATGGTTCCCTGGTTATGCCATCTGTCTCGAAACAGGGGAAAGAATGAATATCATTTTTGGTGAAGACTCATACTGGAAAGCCTACAACGGAGCCGACATGATCTGGAATCCTACCACGGCCTTCCAAAACCCGGCTGCCTCTCACCGTGAAATCAATAAATACATTTGGGGAGCAAAACATTATATTTATCTTATGGAACCGCGTCCTGCTTCGAAATATACTACATTTACCTATTATTCAGCTTATGATGAAGGCAAGAAATATCTTGACTTTTTCAACAGTAATCCGACACAGTTCCAGCAGATTTATTTCTGGTCGCAGTGTATGTATGTGATGATGCCACAGCCTTATAAAGATCTTCTTCCACTGAAGGATGGCCTGATTCCGACTGAAACCAAAATCAGAATCAGAATTGAAAAACCCTATCAGACATTTAAGACAAGTGATAATCCCGTCAATAATAATCTGCCGGTTTACCGCTTCAGCACCAATCCGGTTTCGATGGAAAACAACCTTGAATTAGGTAAATCAGCCATTGAAAAAGTTAATATTGTTCCCAATCCGTATTATGCCTACTCATCTTACGAAAAAACACAGCTCGACAACAGGGTCAGGCTCATCAATCTGCCGAAGAAATGTGAAATCATGATCTTTACCTTGAGCGGTGCTCTGGTAAGAAAAGTTACCAAAGATGAAACAGATGAGAATCATGTTACTTACTGGGACTGGGATTTGAAAAACCAATACGGAATACCCATAGCAAGTGGCTTGTACATCATTCATGTTAATGGTTACGAACTCGGCTCAAAAACGCTGAAATGGTTTGGCATCATGAGGCCGATTGATCTTGATACTTTCTAAAACGACATAAAAGCTATGATCATGAATAAATTTTTATCAGTATTCATTTTGTTTCTGACTTCATTCTCCTTATTTGCCGGCAACCCCGACAGGGTTGGTCAGGCCGGAGCTACCGAGCTGACTATCAATCCATGGGCACGTAGCTCGGGATGGGTTGGCAGTAATACAGCAGGCATTTCAGGAGTAGAAGCCATGATGTTTAATCCTGCAGGAATTGTTGGCGTTCCCAACTCTGAATTTCTGTTTTCACGTACTGCATGGCTGAGTGGCAGTGATATTTTTATCAACTCTTTTGGTTTAACCCAGAAAATGGGTGCTGCCAAAAACAGTGCTATTGGCATCAGTATCATGTCCTTTGATTTCGGACGTATAGAAATTACCACTGAAAACCAACCTGAAGGTGGAATAGGTACATACAGCCCTTCTTTTGTCAATATTGGGCTAAGCTATTCCTATATCTTTTCTGATCGTATCCGTGCCGGACTGACTACAAGGATTATTTCCGAATCAATACCAAATGCCCGTGCCATGGGTGTTTGCTTTGATGCAGGCCTGCAGTACATCACCGATCTGGTGGACGAAGAAAAGCAGAGAACAAAATTCGGAGTTTCCCTCAGAAATGTGGGAACACCCATGAAATTCGGGGGTGATGGCCTTACCCGCAGGGGAAGTTTTGAAGGTGAGGAGGTAACTTTGAGTGTGGATACACGCTCGGCAGGATTTGAACTGCCTACTTTGGTAAATATTGGCGCTTCTCAGGATTTTTATCTCGATCCTTCAGAATATCACAGACTTACATTTTCAGCTAATTTTACTTCAAATTCATTTTCAAACGACCAGTTCAATTTTGGACTTGAATACAGCCTGAAAAATATAGTCATGCTGCGTGGCGGCTATTTATATGAAAAAGGTATTACCAAAAGAGAAACCCGTAAAAATGTTTTCAACGGTCCGGCAGCCGGTTTTTCCGTCAACCTGCCTTTTGGGAAGGAAAAAGATAAAATGTTTGCCGTTGATTATTCTTACCGCTTTACCGATTATTTTGGCGGTACTCACTCTTTTGGCGCAAGAATTGTTTTGTAAAAATTAAAAATCTATATGCTGAAACGTTCCGGGTTTTTCGCCCGGAACGTTTTTTAAATGCTTAATATCCAAAAAAATACAGAAAATGGCAGATGTTAATTATTTTACCGAGGAAGGATTACAGAAGTTAAAAGATGAACTGAACCATCTTAAAATGGTTGAAAGGGCTGAAATCAGCCGGCTGATTCAGGAAGCCCGCGAAAAGGGTGATTTGTCAGAAAACTCTGAGTATGATGCTGCCAAAGAAGCTCAGGGAATGCTGGAAATGAGAATCGAACGCCTCGAGGATATTATTGCCAATGCACGCGTACTCGATGGAGCAGGAATTGATAATACAAAAGTTTATATCCTGTCAAATGTAAAAGTACTGAATCATAATACAGGACGCGAAGTAACTTATACCATTGTTTCCGAATCAGAAGCTGACCATAAGTCAGGAAAAATCTCCATAAAATCGCCCATTGGTGCAGCTTTGATGGGAAAATCTGCCGGTGATATTATTGAAGTGAATGTTCCTGCTGGCGTTATTAAACTCGAAATTATCGAAATTTCAAGATAATCTTATGGCAAGTATTTTTTCAAGAATTGTAGCAGGTGAAATTCCTTGCTATAAAGTGGCTGAAAATGAGGAATTTCTTGCTTTTCACGATGCTTTTCCCCTCGTGAAAGGCCATATTCTGGTAGTACCGAAAACAGAAACAGATAATATTCTTGACCTCGACAGGGAACTATATCTTCGTTTCTTTGATTTTTCACGAAATATTGCCCTTGCCATCGAAAAAGCCATCCCTTGTAAAAAAGTAGGTATTGCAGTTGTCGGGCTGGAAGTGCCTCATGCCCATATTCACCTCATCCCCCTTCAGTCGATGGATGATATTGATTTTGGAAGACCTAAACTTCAACTTAGCCCTCAGGAATTTAATGAGGTTGTTGACCACATTAAGCGGTTTTTATAACAACATAAACCATTGAAATTTATTTACCGGAAGAAACTCTTTCGGAATTTTTAATTATCTGATAATTAAAAGTTTTTCAATTACTGATTGTTGTGATGTTTCGGCTTTGATAAAATAAAGCCCCTGCGGCAGGTTTTCCAGATTAAATTTATATACTGATCTCCCGGTTTCAGTGTTTATTATTAGAAAATCAATTGTTTGCGATAATGAATTTAACAGGCTGAGTCTGACATTTTCACCCGGAAAGTTATTTATCTGAATGGAAACAAACTCACTGGCAGGATTGGGGAATATGCTGAATGTTAATGACGGCAATTCAGACCGGGTTGGCAACACAACATTTCCTCCTTCGCTTAGCTTGTAGCACTTATTAGATTGAATGTTTTTGAATACTTCTCTTTTCTGTGGTTTGGAAGGCCATACAACTACCACAGAATCAATGTTTTTTGTGTAATTCAGCCCGAAATGCAGCCGGTAAGGCTTTTGCATCTTTTGTCCACGACCTGCACACACTTCCTGCATATAGGTTTTACCGCCTGCATATACATAAGCTCTTGCCCCGATAGCATATTTATTGGAAGAGTTTGCCATTAAATCCAGTTCGAGCCATCTTCTGCTGTTGTAAACGTCATTTTTAAACAGGCGAAACTGACCGTTGTCTCCACAGGCAAGGTCTAACCTGCCATCATTATCATAATCGAGCCAGACGAGATCGGTGCCGGTGTTAATACGCCAAAGTCCATAGTCAAAAGTTTTCATCTGAAAAGTATGATCTGTCTGTTGCTCATAAAAGTTGATGTATCGGCAGCCGTAAAAAACGGTCATGAGAAAGTCAGCCAGTCCATCATTATTGACATCACCCCAGGCACCACCTGCATGGGTTTCTTCCAGTTCAATACCAATCGGTGCTTTCAGTCCGGGATAATTGTTGATTTGTCCGACCATATCGGTAAAATCATAATCGGGAGGCCCCTGATTCCTGTAAATGGTGGTTCCCCTGTGATCATAGGGGCCGATAAAACGTGGATGAGCAAACTGTGGCAACAGTAAATCGAGGTCGCCATCATTATCGTAGTCGTACCAGTCCACTCCTGTTCCATGATTCGATCCTGAACTGTTTACATCGATGCCTTTTAACTGGCAAATATCTGTAAATGTACCATTTCCGTTGTTTTTATACAATTCGTCAGGCTGCAGAAAATAATTGGTAACATAGAGGTCGAGGTCTCCGTCATTGTCGTAATCAATCCACTGAGAGCCACGACTGTTGCGGTTTCTTTCCACAATGTAATTGCCCGGGTCCCATGCCCTGTTAGGCCAGTTCCATTTTCCGTCATACAAGGGATAAATCACATTTGTGTTATCCGTAAAGTCAAGATTACCTGTATTATAGAAGAAATAGTTCGGTTCCGGTTCGGGATAGGTCTGCCAAAGCTGGCTGACAAAAAGGTCAGGATATTGATCGTTGTTGATGTCGGCAAAACTGAAAGATAAGAAGGCCTTGAAATTGGGTAAACTTAGAGTTCTTTCCGTAAAACTCCCATTCTGATTAATGAATAATACACTGGTATCACCTCCGAATAAAATAATATCGAGGTCGCCATCATTGTCCATATCGACAAAAGCATTGGCTGATACGCCTGAGTATTTGTTTATAATTCCCTTTGTTGCGGTCAAATCTGTAAATGTTCCGTTTTTGTTGTTTTCAAAAAATCTACCGCTGACCAGTAAATCCATAAATCCATCCTGATTGTAATCAGCCGCAGCAATACTTGCATTGGATAAAGTCAGGGGGAAGCCGGCTTCTGCTGTAACATCCCTGAAAATATTGCTGCTTTGTTTTGAAGGATATTCGAGAATCACGTCTATGGCAAAAGCCCTGTTCGAGCTTGACATGAGCTGATATTGTCCTGAAGAAGAAATACCATATTGATAATAATAATCACCTCCTGATGACGATTTGCAGGAAAAGGGGTGATCGGTGCGGTCTGTAATCAGCCTTAAGCCCTTGAAATCGCTGAATGCAAGGAAAAACTGTGTATTGTCGAGCCTTACATAGGGACTGTCGAGCGGTACCCAAATCTTTTCCTGCCCCGAATTGACTTTTGTAATGATTTTTGGCGGGATCAGGTCATTGAAAAGGCTGATTAAAGCTACACCACCTTCGTGTCCAAGAAACTGCATTTTGAAACTGCTGCCGGGATCTCCGCTGACTTCGAGCAGAAATCCCTTGATTATGGCCGGAAAGGGCAGATCAAACCGCGCTACCTGTGTGGGATAAGTCGTTGGATTATAATAATTTGAAAGGACATTTTTGGGATCATACATCCTTAGGGTATCATTAACGGAATATACTTCTTTCATCCCGAAAACCATCAGGAATAAGAAAAAAATACGCATTTTCATACTTAAAATTTTAAGAAAACTAAACCTTTTTTTCTCCTTTGATTTGCTGAAACACTTTAGTCCTGAGTTCCTCAAGCAATTCAGGATTATCTTTTAGCAGAGCCACCACGCTGTCACGTCCCTGTCCCAGCTTGGTGTCGCCATAACTGTACCAGCTACCGCTTTTTTTAATGATATTCATGTCGCTTGCCAGGTCAATAATTTCACCTTCACGTGAGATGCCTGTCCCGTAAATGATGTCGAATTCAGCCACTTTGAAAGGAGGAGCTACTTTGTTTTTGGCTACTTTAACCCGCGTACGGTTGCCGATCATATCTTCTCCTGTTTTGATGGAAGATACCTTGCGGATGTCGAGCCTGACAGAAGCGTAAAATTTCAGCGCATTACCACCTGTTGTGGTTTCAGGATTTCCGTAAACAACACCGATTTTTTCTCTTAACTGATTGATAAAGATACAGATACATTTAGTCCGGCTGATGGAGGCCGTGAGTTTTCTTAAAGCCTGAGACATCAGCCTGGCCTGAAGGCCCATTTTACTTTCACCCATTTCACCTTCAACTTCGGCTTTTGGAACAAGGGCGGCTACAGAGTCGATGACAATGACATCGATGGCACCGCTACGTATCAGGTGGTCGGCAATATCGAGGGCCTGTTCTCCGTTGTCGGGTTGTGAAATCAGCAGATTGGCAGTATCAATGCCGAGATTCTCTGCGTAGGTTTTATCAAAAGCATGCTCCGCATCAATAAAAGCACATATACCTCCAAGTTTCTGGGCTTCTGCTACTACGTGCATGGCCAGTGTTGTTTTTCCTGACGACTCCGGCCCGTATATCTCAACTATCCTTCCGCGAGGCATTCCGCCAACGCCAAGTGCAAGGTCGAGCCCCAGCGAGCCTGTTGAAATAACCTCCACCTGTGTGATCGCTTCATCACTGAGTTTCATCACCGTTCCTTTCCCATATTGCTTATCGAGCTGGGCAAGTGTAAGTTGCAATGCTTTTTCTTTTCCCGATAGTTCCTGTGTCATATTCTTTTAATTTAAGGCCTTTCTTTTAAAATTATCATTTGTCAAAAGTACAAAAATTTATCTTTGCCGGGACATCCGTTTAATAATTTTAACCCTCAATGGTTCTTCTAAAAATAATGAGGTTGTTGAAAGACATTTATCTGAACCGGATTCCAGAAATAATGATTTAATGACAGGAAGCAGGTATCTGGCTTTAAGCTGCCTCCACTTCTGAAAAAGCCTTTATTTTTGCTAAATCAACAAACTGATGAAAATGAAATCATTCAGAAAAGAATTGTGGTTTAATGCTCCCTCACGAAGAGCATTTTACAATATAACTCCTGAAGTTCAGCAGGCGGTATCCGACAGTGGAGTGAAGGAAGGGCTGGTACTGGTCAATGCCATGCATATCACCGCAAGTGTTTTTATCAATGATGATGAAAGCGGACTGCATCATGATTTTGAAGTCTGGCTCGAAAAACTTGCCCCTGAAAAACCATATTCTCAATATCGCCACAATGGATTTGAAGACAATGCCGATGCACATCTCAAACGAACCATCATGGGGCGCGAGGTGGTGGTGGCCATCACAAACGGCCATCTTGACCTCGGACCATGGGAACAGATTTTTTATGGTGAATTTGACGGGAAAAGGAAAAAGAGGGTTTTGGTCAAGATAATCGGTGAATAATGAAAAAATATCTTACAGTAGTCTTTTTATTGATATACAATTGTTTATCAGCACAAAACACGTTTTGGAATCCTGTCCTCATCACCGGCTTCAATGCCACATCCCTGCGAGCCGACAGTATTGATGATCAGACTGCTTTTCTCCCTTTTTTAGGTTTTGGAATTGAAAAACCATTTGATGAAAAAACTTCGTTCGGTGCCAGTGGAAGCTATGCCCTGAAAGGGGGTAATGTATTGAGTCCTTTTTCGAAATATCGCTTTCAATATATTGATTTTCAGGCTTCTGCCTCTTATCGTCTTTCCGATATTTTTCGTTTTGAAGCAGGGCTTCAGCCATCTTTTGTTCTCTCATCAAAATATTTCATCGGCACCGATTCTCTTGCTGAACTGAATGTAAAAAAATGGAGTTCTGAGTTTTCGGCATTTGCAGGATTGCATTTTCATTTTCAGGAAAATGTTTCTCTTGGCCTTCGCTATTTTTTGCCCATCGAAAACAGCCGTTTCAATCAGTTTCAGGTGGTTTTATCTATTCCTGTTGGTGGTACAATGGAAAAAATCGAGAATAAAAACTCAGTCAACCTTGCCTATCAGCACATTCTGGCCTTAAAGGAAGGCGTCTTGCTGGTCAGGCTTAAGACCAGTGATAACATTATTCAGCATCTGAATAATGCGGGAAAAACAGAAGAAGCAGAAAAAATAAGGCAACAACAACGAATTGAAAATCTTGAAATTGTTGCTTCATTTAAAAAATACTTCCGCTTTTGTCCGGTGTATTTTTTTTATTCCACTCAGACAGCAGAAGCTATGTCAGGAAATTTTAAAGGTATTCTGCTGAATGATTCGCTGCAGGCGGACAGTATGATAAATTTTTTACCTCAGATTTATTATTTTGCCGAATTTGGCTATCTCGATCTGAATGAGGAAGGCTCTACTGGTACAGGAATCGAAGCATTGATTATCAAAGACAAAGCTTTTAATCAGCTTGAAAGGCCTTTCCCTTTTTATGTCAGAAGGAATGAGTTTTTAGCAGGAAGTAAAAATATTTCACAGGTGGTCGGCATGTTGAATTTCAACCTTGAACAATTTTACAAAACTGCTCTGGATGAAGTGAAAAAGTGAAAAACAGGAAAGCAATAAATAAGAGCGGATTTCAGATTGCCAATGTCGTCATTGTAGCCATGTCGCATCTGGTACATGATATTTTTTCTGCTTTTTTATCTCCCTTGCTTCCGTTGCTGATTAAGAAATTCAGTCTGAGTTACAGCCAGGCCTCCATGATGAGCATGCTTCAGAATTTGCCTGCTTTGATCAATCCTTTCATCGGAGCCATTGCCGACAGGGTAAAAATGAGATATTTTGTCATTTTAATGCCTTCTGTAACGGCCATCACCATGAGCCTGCTCGGAGTAGCTCCTTCTTATACTATCCTGCTGATTCTTGCAGGAACCATGGGTTTAAGTTCAGCGCTTTATCATATTCCCACACCTGTGATGATGAAAAAAGTGTCGGGCAGCCGGCTTGGTATGGGCATGAGTTTTTATATGGCTGGTGGAGAAATAGCCAGAATGCTCGGCCCTCTGCTGATTACTTCTGCTGTTAGTTTATGGACACTTGAAGGGAGCTGGAAGGTTTTGCCTTTAGGTTTACTTGCTTCTTTTGTCATGTATTTCAGGTTGAAAGATATACCTGTTTCTGCCGACATCAGCAGGGATAAGGGCGATAGCCAGATATGGAAAGAACTGAAACCCCATTTGCTTTTTTTCGTAGGCCTGACAGGCTATATCACCAGCAGAGGTTTGATGTCGTTCAGCCTTACTGCATTTTTGCCTGCTTATCTGGATGCCAAAGGTTATTCTATCTGGCTTTGCAGTGCCGCACTTTCTATCCTGCAGGCAGGCAGCATTGCAGGTACTTTGCTGACAGGCAGCATCTCCGATAAAATCGGAAGAAAAACTACTCTTTTAATTATTGCCATAGTCAGCCCCTTACTGATGTTTCTTTTTATCAGGACTTCAAGCTTTGAATGGATGGTTGTGTTGCTGCTTATCACCGGTTTTTTTCATTTTTCACCCCAGCCTGTATTACTCGCTTTCGTACAGGATATTCCTACCACACGACCTGCTTTTCTGAACAGCATTTACATGACCATAACCTTTGGAATCAGTTCGCTGTCGGTAGCACTCGTAGGTCTTTTAATGGACAGGGCAGGACTTGACAATGCTTATTTTATTTCAGCTATTATAGCTCTTGCAGGCATTCCGTTTATTTTAATGATTAAACCTTCAAAAAAACAAGGACAATGAAACGCATTCTGCTTTTGAACCTCTTGGTTTTATTCTCAGTTTTATTTGCAAATGGACAAAAACTTCCGCTTACACATGATGTTTATGCCAAATGGAAAACCCTTGAAAATCCGGTTATTTCCAATGACGGAAAATGGATATGTTATGAAAAAAATCCACAAAAAGGTGATGGCTGGCTGATGCTTTACAATACCCAAAACAATCAGTCAGACTCAATTGCAAGGGGGAGTGCCGCTGCTTTCTCTCCAAGTAATAAATATCTGGTATTCAAGATTTTACCACAGTATGATACCTTGAGGGCAATGAAACTCAGGAAAGTCAAAAAGGATAAACTGCCCAAAGATTCTTTTGGGGTTTGGTTACTCGAAAGTGATAGTATTGTCAGGTTTCCCGGCCTGAAATCTTTTAAATTACCGGAAAGTAATTCATCCATCCTGAGTGTTCTTTTTGAAAATGAAAATCAGGAAAAAGCAGAGAAAAAGGACACTTCTTCAAACACTAAAAAGCCCGTAAAAACAAAAAAACAAATAAACTCCTATTTGCTGATACTTGATCCGGTTTCCGGCTGGCAACAGCGTTTCGATAAAGTGGAAGAATATTCCATATCAAAAAACGGGAAATCCGTATTGTTCAAAACGGTGCTCAAAGATTCATTGGATACATCAAAAGTGTTGATATTCAATACAATAAACAAGAATGTTCAAAGTATTTTTGAAACGACAGATTTTGTTAAAAACCTGACAACAGACGATGAGGGTATGCAGGCGGCTTTTCTTGTTTCAAAAGATACTTCAAAGCAAAAAGCATATTCGTTGTATTTGAAAGATGAAAGAAGCTCAATGGCCATCAAGGTAATTGACAGCCTGAGCCCCGGAATGCCGAAAGGATGGGCTGTCAGTGAAAATGGTAAAATGTATTTTTCAAAAAACGGTAAAAGATTGTTTTTCAGTACATCACCACGTCCTGAAATTCCGGTTACAGACACCTTAACCGATGAAGAGAAGTTTAGCTTAGATATCTGGAAATGGGACGATAAAAAAATACAAAGTCAGCAAAACAAGGAATTGCAGGATGAACTGAAACATGCTTATCTGGCGGTTTTTGACCTGCAAAAAAGAGAAATGTTTCAGATTGAAGATCCTGAAAACCGCAGGAGCGTGGTTTATCAGAAAGGAAATGCCCGCTATGCCTTGCTTTTCGGCAATAATGATTATCTGGTTGAAGTATCATGGACGGGTAGTGTCAGAAATGATGTCTGGCTGATTGACCTTGAAAATAATTCCAAAAAACAGATTTTCAAAGGGACGGAATCAAACATTAATCTTTCTCCATTGCAGAAATACCTGTATTGGTACGACAAATCTGACAGCGCCTGGTTTGCCATGCCTGTCAATACTACAACGCCAATAAATCTGACTTCAAAGTTAAAAGTTGCTTTTTACCGTGAGGACAATGATGTCCCTGCTCTGCCGGATGCTTATGGTATTGCCGGATGGACAACTCATGATGAATTCATCATTATTTACGACCAGTTTGACCTCTGGCTGATCGACCCGAAAGGAAAAATTCCCCCTCAGAACATAACAAATGCTTCAGGAAGAGATAATAAAATGGTTCTCAGATATTTAAGTCTCGACAAGGACGAAGAGTCCGTTTCTCTCAACCAGCGAATGCTGCTCAGTATTTTTGATAAAAACAACATGGAGGGAGGGTTTATGCAACTTTATAAAGAAAAGAATACATGGAAGAGCCAGATCATTGAAAAATCCGCCTTTTCATTTTCAAAGCCTGAAAAAGCAAAAAACAGCGACCTGATTATCTGGAGAAAACAGAATTATCAGCAATTTCCTGAGCTCTATGTGAGCAAAACGGATATGTCGGATCAAAAGCAGATTTCATTTACCAATCCGCAGCAAAAAGATTATTTGTGGGGAAATGTCAGGCTTTTTTACTGGAAAGATGAAGATGGAAAAGAAAACAAAGGCTTGCTTTATACTCCTGAAAACTTTGATTCGACCCGGAAATATCCGATGATTGTTTATTATTACGAAAGGGAAAGCGAGAACCTCTTCCGTCATTATATTCCGAAGCCAAGTGCTTCTGTGATAAATTTTCCATTATACAATTCGAATGGCTATGTCATTTTTGTTCCTGATATTTGGTATAAAACCGGTTTTCCCGGGGAGAGTGCTTTGAAAACGGTGGTATCAGGAACCAAAGCTTTAATTTCCGAAGGTTTTATTGATGAAAAGAAAATCGGGCTTCAGGGGCAAAGCTGGGGAGGATATCAAACGGCTTACATCATTACACAAACGGATATTTTTTGTGCGGCAATGGCTGGAGCTGCCGTATCAAACATGAGCAGTGCCTATACGGGCATTCGCTGGGAAAGTGGCCTCAGCCGTATGTTTCAGTATGAGAAAGGTCAGAGCAGGATTGGTAAAACCCTGTGGGAAGCCCCTCAGCTCTATATTCAGAATTCCCCTGTCTTTTATGCAGACAAAATAAAAACGCCTTTGCTGATGATGAACAACGACAAAGATGGTGCAGTCCCCTGGCAACAAGGTATTGAACTCTATTCTGCCATGAGAAGACTGCAGAAACCCTGCTGGATGCTCGTGTATAACAACGAGGAACATAACCTGAAAAACTGGCCGAATAAAGTTGATTTAAGTATCAGGATGATGCAGTTTTTTGACCATTATCTGAAAGATAAGCCTATGCCCGAATGGATGAAAGATGGTATTCCGGCCATTGAAAAAGGAAAGAAAACAGCTTATTGAAAAATCCTTTAGTCTTCAAACAAAACACCTTCTTTGAGTTTTTCTGCATTTTCAGCAACCTGAAGTGCTTCAATCATTTCTTCAATATTTCCATTCATGAAATCAGGCAGGTTAAAGATAGAAAAGCCGATACGGTGGTCGGTAATCCTTCCCTGAGGATAATTATAGGTTCTGATTTTGGCAGAGCGGTCGCCTGTCGAAACCATGGTTTTTCTTTTTTTGGCTACATCATCAAGATATTTCTGATATTCCAGTTCATAGATGCGTGTTTTCAACACTTTCATGGCCTTTTCAAGATTTTTTATCTGTGATTTCTGATCCTGACAGGTAGCCACAATTCCGGTAGGGATGTGGGTTAGCCTGACCGCACTGTAGGTTGTATTGACCGATTGTCCGCCAGGCCCTGAGCTGCAGAAAGTATCTTTCCTGATGTCTGATTCCTTTAGTTCAATGTCAAAATCATCAGCTTCGGGCAAAACCACAACCGATGCAGCAGAAGTATGTATTCTACCCTGTGTTTCGGTGATAGGCACCCGTTGAACCCGGTGAACACCACTTTCATATTTAAGTGTACCGTAAACTTTTTGCCCTGAAACCTCAAAAATAATTTCCTTGAAGCCACCGGTAGAACCGGGATTAAAATCAACAACCTCTATTTTCCAGCCTTTTGCAGCAGCATATTTTTCATACATCTTGAATAAATCACCGGCAAAGATGCTTGCTTCATCTCCTCCTGTTCCGGCTCTTATTTCCACAATAGCATTTTTATTGTCTGCCGGGTCGGGAGGTATCAGCATAAGCTTGATTTTTTCCTCAAGGGGCTCTTTTCTGGCCAGCAGTTCTTCGAGGTCGGCTTTGGCCAGTTCCCGCAATTCAGGATCTTTGTCGGTATGAATGATGTTTTTGTTTTCTTCTATGTTACTCATTAAATCCCGGTATTCGTGATATACTTCCACGATTTCACTCAGTTCACTGTATTCCTTGTTTAAGCGGATATATCTTTTCTGGTCGAGGATGGTCTCGGGCTTATTTAACTCTTCTGCAATTTCTTCCCAACGTTGCTTGATAGCGGCCAGTTTACTTAGTAAATCCATTTATTGTGAAAATTTAGATGGTTTTTTCAGGTGCAAAGTTATTTTAAAAAGAGCTACACCCACTGGGTATCGTCATAAAGCTCGATATGAAGGCGTGGCGTGAATTTCCACCTGTTTCTCAACGCTATTTCAGCGACAAGCGGATAGGTTTTTCTTAGAAATTCACGGGTTTCTCCCAATGGCATCAGAAAGATGTCTTCAGGCTCAAATCCTTTTAAATGTTTCAGAAATTCATTCCTGATTTCGTCTTCATCTTCCGGCCTGCCTACCACAAATTTCAACTGAAAATCTTTATCTGACCTTCTCTTTAAAATCTTTTCAGGATGATCGCTGTAATAATCTTCAGGCAGATAACAGGCATCAATAAATTTCTGAATGGCCTGAATATTCATTCTGTTTTGCTGATGATGTGAGATAAATCCTTCCGAAATAGGCTTTTTCATGGCGGCAATTTTGGATTCATCCGGAGTTGAATTGCTTAATTTGGGAGAAATAGAGAAAAGGTCAATGTATGGAACTAATTCATGACTGAAAATTGTTCCATTGGTTTCCAGGGTGATATGCAGGTTCATGGCCTTCAGTTCACGACATAAGCCTGTTAAAGCATTTGCCTGAAGCATGGGTTCCCCGCCCGAAATGATGATATGCCGTATCCCGTTTAAGTTTTTACTGACAATATTCACTATTTCGTGAATTTCCCTGTCTTCGGTTTCATCAATATGGTGAGAAGAATATGGTGTATCGCAGAAACTGTAACTGCCTTCATAGGCTTTCCATGAGCAGCGAAGATTACACCCGCTCAGTCTGATAAACATGGAAGGAGTTCCAAGTAGTTTCCCTTCACCCTGAAAGGTTCCGCTGAAAGAATAACCCGTTTGAGGCTTTTGACAGCTGAATCCGGGAGAAACAGGAAAAATACCGTTTTTTACAAGCTTTATCTGCATAGTCTATTTGCGAAAGGACATATTGAATAAAAAATGTGCCATAAAACATTACGACTGCAAAGTTATGTCCGGACCAGGTAATTATTCATTAAAAAAAATTTTTTTGAAAAAATCACAGCAGAATACACTATAATTTTGCAGCATTAAAAAACCTTAAAAAATTTAATGCTATGAAGAAATTTGCATTATTACTGGCTTTAGTAGCTTTCATCTTTTCCTCCTGTAACAAGGGAGGCGCACCCAAAGATGTGAAAGCTAAATTTGATGAAATGTACAAGGGTGCAACCGAAGTCGCCTGGGCCAAACAGGACGATGGTAATTATCTGGCAACTTTTAAATTTGAAGAGGGAGAATGGACAGCACTTTTCGGAGCTGACGGAATGTGGCTGAAAAGTACAAAAAAACTTGATGAAACCACCTTCCCTGCCAAAGGTGTTGAATATCTCAAACTCTTCTATGAAGGACAGACCCCATCTTACAGCATGGTAAAAGACAGCATTGGAGAAACCTACCTGGCCGAAATGACAAAAGAAGAAAACAAAATGGAAGTATTCTTTGACATGAATGGCAAGGTAATAAAAGATGAAAACAATGCAGTTTTTGCTAAATTCATGGAAAAATACCCCTCAGCTACTGATGCTGCATGGAGTAAAAAAGAAGATGGAAATTTTCTGGTTTCTTTCAATGCTGATGGAAAAGCATGGACTTCTGCTTTTGCCGCTGATGGCAACTGGCTTTACAGCGAAAATATTCTCAAACAGGAAGAATATCCTGAAGCCATTGCCAATTACTTCAAAAAGATGAAAGGCGTTGAAGTAAAAGAAGTTAAGATGAAACAAACAGCCGAAAAAGATGCCTATGAAGTTTTGACAGCCTTCAAAGATGTTGAAACCTGCTTCATTTTCGACAAAGATGGTAAATTCATTGAAAAAATGGATCTGCCAAAACCAGAAGCCCAGCCGGCTGCTGCAGCTGAAGAAAAGAAATAAGACCTTTAAATCAGTTTGATAAAAAGGCTGCCCGCTTATTCTGGCAGCCTTTTTTATTTCAATATTATCAGATCAACAAGCCCATTTTCTGCCTTTGCAATCAGAGAGAGTTGGCATAATACCAAATTTATTTGAAATAATAATGGGTTATACCGGGTAAAATTTCTTAAAAATTATGCTCACCAACACAAATAAATTTCTATTTTAGCCATGATAATTTTGATTAAACTATAATCATGACCAAAAAGGAAGCCGATACGATCATTAAAGCATGCAAGCAATATCATCTGAAAGCGGTTATCAGCCGTGTGCTTGACGATTATAACATTATACTTGAAAACCGCATGGAATTCAATAATTTTGAAGCGACCAAGCTTGCGGTCAATGCCCTGGTTTTGGAAAAAAGGATGAAAATTCAAAAGGAAGAAAAGGATCCTCCGGAGCATGATGCCTCTTTTCTTAAAGTGCATCATCATTTTCACAAAAAAACCGACAAATCTCCCGGCAATTGGGGACAAAGAAGATCAGGCAGCAGTTCATCTGAAGAAAATTTTAACAGATGATGCTTTTATGCTTATTTTTGAGGCCATAAAATTTAAGTATTATGTTTGAAGCAAAAGTTTATATCAATCGCAGAAACAGGCTTAGAAAAAATGTGGAAAAAGGAATAATCCTGATTTTAGGCAATGAGGAGTCTCCCATGAATTATCCGGCCAATGGCTATCATTTTCGTCAGGATTCTAATTTTTTATACTTTTTCGGGCTCGACCATCCCGGTTATGCCGGTGTAATTGACCTTGATGAGGGAAAAGATTATATTTTCGGTAATGATGTGGATATTGACGACATTATCTGGATGGGGTATCAGCCCGGTGTGAGCGAGCAGGCACTGAAAGTTGGGATTGAACATACAGATAATCTTGCCGGATTGGAAAAACTGATTAAAAAGGCTGTTTACGAAGGGCGTAAAATTCATTACACGCCACCCTACCGGACAGATAACATACTTAAACTCGAAGACCTGCTGGGTATTCATCATTCGCAGATCAGGAAAAACTTTTCTCTGGAATTGGTAAAAGCCATTGTGAACCTTCGATCGGTCAAGGAAGATGTTGAAATTGCAGAAATTGAAAAAGCACTTGATACGGCTTACAACATGCATACAACAGCGATAAAAATGTGCAATGCAGGAGTGATGGAGCGTGAAATTGCCGGCAGAATTGAAGGTATAGCCTTGTCTGCCGGAGGCCCCGTGTCTTTCCCTGTTATTCTGACCATTAACGGACAAACACTTCATAATCATTATCATGGAAATATACTGCAAGAAGGGCGAATGGTGGTGATTGATGCCGGATGTGAAACGGAATTGCATTATGCTTCAGATATAACGAGGACAGTTCCGGTAAATAGTCAATTCAATCAACGGCAAAAAGAAATTTATCAGGCTGTTCTTGACGCACAAATGACAGCAATCCGGCACGTAAAACCCGGTATTTACAATAAAGAGCTGCATCTGATCGCAAGCCGGTCGCTTGCACAATCTTTAAAATCAATTGGTTTGATGAAAGGAGATGTGGATGAAGCCGTAGCTCAGGGAGCCCATGCCTTATTTTTCCCGCACGGTCTGGGACACATGATGGGGCTGGATGTCCATGATATGGAAGATTTAGGCCAGATTTATGTCGGATATGACGAAACCATTCAGCCAGCCACACAGTTTGGACTGGCTTTTTTGCGTCTGGCTCGTGAGCTGAAGCCCGGATTTGTATTTACCATTGAACCTGGCTGTTATTTTATTCCCGCACTTATTGATCAATGGAAAGCAGAAAATAAATTTTCGGAATTCCTTAATTATCAGTTGATTGAGACTTACAAAGACTTTGGCGGTATCCGTATCGAAGACGATATTCTGGTCACTGAAGATGGCTATCGCGTGCTGGGTAAACCTATTCCAAAAACCATTGAGGAGATTGAAAACCTGTAAACAATAAAATTCAGCTTTACTGTTTGATGGGGATATATTTATATTTACAGCCCGTTAAAAAAATAACAATTTTCAATTAAACCGATAATATGGAAAAAATTCTTGTCATTGGCTGTGCAGGGCAGATAGGAACTGAACTTGTCCCGGCTCTTCGGAAAATTTATGGCAACTCCAATGTGGTGGCCTCCGACATCAAAACGACTCCGGCAACTGAAGAATTATCGCAGTCGGGGCCTTTTGAAATTCTTGATATTCTTGACAATCAAAAACTTAATGAAATTGTTGAACGCTATCAGATTACCCAGATATATCATTTGGTAGCCGTACTTTCAGCTACTTGTGAAAAAATGCCCGTAAAAGCATGGCAGATAAATATGGATAGCTTGTTCAATGTGTTGGAACTTGCCCGTGAAAAAAAGATGTCGAGAGTATTCTGGCCCAGCAGTATCGGTGCTTTTGGCCCGACAACACCTAAATTGAAAACTCCTCAGCAAACAGTGATGGAACCGACTACGGTTTACGGTATCAGCAAACTGGCAGGCGAAAGGTGGGCTGAATATTACTGGCTGAAATATGGAGTGGATACCCGCAGCATACGTTATCCGGGACTGATCAGCTATAAAACAGAGCCCGGTGGCGGAACAACCGACTATGCTGTCGATATATTTTACAAAGCTATACAGGACGGACATTATCAATGTTTTTTAAGAAAAGATACTGCATTGCCTATGATGTATATGGATGATGCCGTTAAAGGCACCATTCAGCTCATGGAAACTCCTGCTGATAAACTAAGTACACGTGCAAGCTACAATCTGGCCGCATTTAGTTTTACTCCTGAAGAGCTTGCGGAGAAAATTAAAATTCATATCCCTGATTTTACAATCACTTATGAACCTGATTATCGCCAAAGTATAGCAGACTCGTGGCCGGCAAGTATTGACGACAATTTTGCCAGAAAAGACTGGGGCTGGCATCCTGATATTGATCTCGACAAAATGGTGGGCATCATGCTGACGGAAATCATGAAAAAGCTTGGGAAAAGCTGAGCATCCTGAATTTCCGCCTGCAGTTCAATCCCTGAAAAATGAATAATTTTGCAGATTATTAAATTTCAATGAGAGAGAAAGTATTAAAGAAAATCAGGAATTCGGCTGTAAAAGGTATGCTGAAAACTGATACCATTGATAATGAAAACAAACATCAGTTATATGAAATTCCTGATGAGAATTTGGTTCAGGTATTTGCCAGGGAATTCAGTAAAATCAATGGAAAATTCATTTATTGCTTCAACAACCACGACATGGTTACCCAGCTTCGACAGCTGATACAGGGAAATAAATGGAAAAATGTCTATTGTACGGAAGAAAGCATACGATATATTTTAAATGATACCAGCCTGAAATATAAGTATGATATTAATAATTATCAGGATGCCGATGTCAGCATTACATCCTGCGAGGCTCTGGTAGCACGGACAGGCAGTATTCTTGTTTCGACATCACATGACAAAACGCGTAAACTGACCGTATTTCCGCCCGTTCATATTGTACTCGCGTACTTTGATCAGATTTATTTTGACTTTGAAAATGCGCTGAAAACTTTCAAAGATCGCTATCATAACCGCTATCCTTCCATGTTATCAATTATTTCAGGGCCAAGCCGTACGGCAGATATAGAAAAAACATTGGTTTTGGGAGCTCACGGGCCCAAAGAACTTTATTGCTTTTACATCAATGAGCGATAGAAAAAACATCTATTTTGCTTCTGACTTTCATCTGGGCTCTCCCGATTACCAGCTTAGCCGCCAGCGTGAAAACCAAATTGTTGCCTGGCTCGACCAGATAGAAGGAAATGCTTCAGAAATATACCTCATGGGCGACTTATTCGACTTTTGGTTTGAATACAAAACAGTTGTTCCGAAAGGGTATATCAGATTGCTTGGAAAACTTGCCCGCTTAAGCGATGCCGGCATCAGACTGACTATTTTCAAAGGAAATCATGATTTGTGGATGAAAGATTACTTTGTCAGGGAACTGAATGCTGAAGTAGTCAGCCAGCCGATTGTCAAAACCTTTGAAAATAAAACCTTTTATCTTGCTCATGGAGACGGACTCGGTCCTGGCGATTATGGTTATAAATTTATTAACCGGATTTTTAAAGCTAAAGTAAATCAGTTTCTTTTCAGTTGGCTCCATCCCGACATAGGCAGCAAAATAGCCCGTTACTTCAGTGATTCCAGCAGAATTTACCAGCAAAAAACTCCGTTGATTTTTAACGGAGACAAGGAAAGACTGGTAATACATGCCAGAAATATTTTAAAAGAAAGGCATATTGACTATTTCATTTTTGGGCACAGGCATATACCGGTTGATTATCTGTTAAATGACCATAGCCGGCTGATTAATCTGGGAGACATGTTTAATCATTTCAGCTATGCATTTTTTGATGGTGATGATGTTAAATTATTGAATATTAGTTAGTTAATAAAATGAAGAATTTTTAAAAACAGCGATGATGTTTTTTCAAAAAGCTATATATTTGCAGGTTCACAATGATATATCAGAAAAACAATCAAATTATGGAGCAAGACATCAAAGAGTTATATTTTGACCAGCGGTTATGGATTAATCGCATCAGATTTTACAAGGAACAGCTGGTCATTTTGCAAAACAATCTTGATAAAATGGTTAAATATTATTCCCACCCTGAACTTATGGCAGAGGTTGAGCAATACCAAAACAAAATTATTGTATATCAGGATCTTGCCGACAGACTGATTAAGGAGTATAAAGAGCTTAGAAATCAGGTGCAGGAATTTGACGGGAATGAAATATCCTCTTTCAACAGGCAGCATATTGATGCCATCAACAAAGAGATTAACACCAAAGCTAAAAATTTTATCAGTTTCTTTGAAATGATGAAAGACGATTTTCTTGAGTTTTATACCTCACACCACTTGTCAGAAAATCATGTCATAAATAATTAAAAACCAGTGACTTATTTTTAAAGAAGTTGGTTATTTTTTCTCCAGTTTTTTAACAAATGATTCAAGTATTGCCGGAGGAATAGGGCCAACGATTTCAGTATTTAGTTTTTCTTCCAGTGATTTCATGAAATCAGGATTTGTAACACCCTCCCTGATTTTCGAAATGGTATAGGATGGCTTGCTGATGCTTAATGCATTTTCATCAAGGGTCGGAACCTGAATATAATTTCCGAGGTACTGATAAAGATCGAGCATTAATCCTGCATCGCTGACCGTATTTTTAAACGTTCCGGTCGCTAAAACCTTTACCATAAGAATAGGGGTCAGGTCAACAGCATTTATATCTTTGATGACATTCGTGGTCGAATAAATCTCCTTTTTGTTTTCTGTCAGGCGGAAATTGCCTGTCGGGAATGAAATATCACCGTCAAGTAGTTGGGCAAGCGGGTCAAGTTGCTCTGTTTCAGTTTCATAGACAATGATGCTGTCGGTACGCGTGGCTTCTTTGATAAAATATAAGTGGAACTCTGCATTATCTGTTTTGGTAAAGTTACGGTAAAAGATGTCCATCAGTTGTTTTTGCTCAAACTCTTTGCAGGAAGTAAAAATAGAATAATAATCCTTGACCGAAGGAACTGCTGAAATTTTTCTGGTGTTGACAATACGCCAGGTCAGATACATGAAATTTTTATCTCCAAAAAAATCAAAAATCTTTGTATAGGGTGGAAATACGGTTTCAACATAAGGAACATCCGGATTTTCAGGAACTTTAACGACAATATCTCCTTTACGGCTGGTAAACGGAAAAGTAGCCGTTTTCAGGATGGCATCGCTGACTTCATAGTTCTTTGATTCAGAGACAGTGAAATCAATGGGTACGGAAGGGGTCAGAAGGTAAACTTCATTTTTTGCCTCTGTAACCACATTGTATAAAATGAAATATCCGGTCAGCCTGACATCTCCTATCGATTGATAGGGACCGACATTATTTACTGTGGACAGTCCCTGTGCAATATTGATGAAGGTGTTTGAAGGCGTGATGAGGTTTATTTTTTCAAAAGTAATTGTCATTTTTTCTGTCATCGTTGAAGTATTGTACCTGAGTACTTCGGTGCGTCCGCCTCCTTCGACCAAACCAAAAATGACATAAAGTTTGCGTTTGGGAACATCTTTCAGCGAAATGGAAACATTTTTCCCGGGTTTAATTTTCCTGCCAACGGAAACAATTCCAAGAGCTTCTTTCTGGGCAACCAGTTCATCATCGCTCAGATAGTTGCTTTTCATTGAAATAATTCCTGCAAAAACTTCAATGCTCTTGATATTTTCGTTAATGATTTTTAACCCGACATCTTTGGCTGTTAATCCACCTGTCAGAAAAATGAACAGTGAGATGGCCACTAAACTTTTCATAATTATACTTTTTTTGATTTCAGATTAAGCAAAAATTTTAACTTTTTTAAAAATTTTGCGTTTTTTTTCTTTCTGAAAGATAGGGATAATTAAATAATAAATTTTATTGCTGATTATTTTTTTCAAAATAATCACGATAAGCCTCTATCCAGGTGAAAATATATTTTCCTAAAACGTCAAACTCAATATTGACAATAGTTCCCGGACGAATAAACTGAAAATCTGTTACCTGATAGGTAAATGGTATGATAGCAACTGTAAACTCACCTTTCTGATTATCAACATTAAAAGCTGTCAGGCTGACGCCATCCACACAGACAGATCCTTTTTCGACAAGTAAATGATTTTTCCCGGGCTGAAATTTAAATCGATAATACCAGCTTCCATCAGCCTCCTGAAAATCAATGCATTCGGCTGTTGTATCAACATGTCCCTGTACAATATGGCCATCAAAACGGCTATCCATCCGCAGACTTCTTTCCAGATTGACATAATCGCCCGGTTTTAACCTGCCAAGATTGGTTTTATTAAGGGTTTCTTCCACTGCCGTTATCTGATAACAATCGTCATATACTTTTTCAATGGTCAGACAAACTCCGTTGTGTGATACACTCTGATCAACATGAAGCTCCTTTAAAATCCCGGTTTCAATAAAAAATGTAAGGTTGGTGCCTTTTTTTTCAATTCGGGTTACTTTTCCCATGGTTTCAACAATGCCACTGAACATAACTTATCTGTTTATATTTACGGTGCCTTTGAGAACTACCTCCCTGTTACCCTGGCGAAGCAGTTGAAAGACGGTGCAAACATAATAATAAGTTCCGGGAGAGCAATCAATTCCGGTCATCATATCCTTACCATTCCAGTTGATGGCGGGGTCTGAGGTTTGAAAAACAAGCTGTCCCCAGCGGTTAAAGACTTTCAGATCTATCTTGGCTACATGCATGCTCCCTTGTAAAGGCTTCATCAAATCGTTGATGCCATCTCCGTTGGGAGTAAAGATGTTGGGTAATTCATATTGCGGACAGTTTTCCACACAAACGGGATTGGAAAAGCTACTTTCATTGCCAAAAGAGTCCACTGCAGTAATCATGTAGCATCCTGCCAGGGAATAACTCAATTCGGGGCGATTGTCGTTGAAGCTACGCAATGAAGGATTCTGAAGCTCAGTAATCAGTTCAAATCTGTCTTCAGAAAGCTTTGAATAATAAATTTTAAAAGAATAGATTTCATTCGAACAAAGGGTATCTTCAAAATACCAATCCAGCTGGTTTCTTAATTCAGGACAAACAGCACGTGCTTTCAGTTTCGGAGCACAGGGGGGGATGGAATCGGCAGGTTCGGCACAAACTTCCTGCGACCAGTTGAGCAAGGGGAACACAAAACCTTCGCCAGCGGTATAATAACCATAAGACTTGATTTTGTAACAATATGATTTTCCGTTTATTAAGCCTGTGTCAATATATTCATGTTTTTTCGAGACTCCGATGGAATCAAACTGAAGGCTGATGTCATTCTTTCTGTAAATGACATAATACTCATTATACCACGGAACAGCTTCCGACCAGATAAGATAATTTTTTCGGTGGGAAGGTTTAATTTCCAGAAACACAGAAGAAGCGGGCTGAGATTTTCCCAAAAGATAGCTGTTTCCGTTGTCGGTGCCGTAAAATTCAATCTGGTAGCTGAAATAGTTATTTCGTGTGTCCTGAAGCGTGTCATAGATAAGAGTGTCTTTTAATCCGTAAAAAGTCGCAGAATTAAAGACTTTGTAAGCCTGAAATGGATTGCCATTAATGGATTTTAACACGACATTTTTGTAAGGTCCTTTATAAAGATTCGTATCCAGCTCTGTTGGTTTCGACCAGTCCATCCATACGATTCCTGAACTTTCACTTGTTTTGTCAATTGAGACATGGGTGATAACAGGCAAGTCTTTTTGCTGGCGGGCACAAACTTCATTGGAAGCATATCCTTCGACCAGTTCAAAATTTCCTTCTGTCAGATATTTGGCGGTAACCCTGTAGCAATAGGTCATACCCGAAACCAGCCCTTTACCATTGTTGTTATCGAAAAAGTTAAGACTGTCGGGGTGGTTGACCGAGGCAATACGTTCAAAACCGGTATAGTCCGGGATTCCGGTTTCGCAGCGGGAGGTGTCCCAAAATGACGAGTCTGCCTTCCGGTAAATATAATATCCCCTGACATTGTTACAGACATCAGGCTTTTCCCATGTCAGCCGGATGCCTTTGATGGTGTTGCCGGCAGTAAGATTTTTTGGTGCCGGCCCTACTACTTTGATGAAAAAATGTTCGAGATCGGCAAGGGGTATAAGTGGATGATCATCAACCACTTTAACGACCACAGAGTAAGGCTCTTTGCGGATGTGCTGGCAGGTGGGTGTCCATGTAAAAGTGGCCACAACATCTTTCGTTCCGGTGGCGGGTGATGGATTAAGTACCGAAACAGGCGGACTCACGGCAAATGGCCCTCCTATAGCTGTCATTTCTAATTTTTGGTAAATGTCAGGATCATGAGCTGCCAAAGGAATCTGTAAAGTTAGAGTTTTTCCTGCCTCAATACAGGTATCGCTTATGGGATCAATATATGGCGGATTGTTGATGCCTTTCTCAACAATTATCTGCATATCCCTGATCATATAGCCAATGCGCTCCTTGTTCCGGAATTCCTCAATCAAAATGGCAATGTTGAAAATGCCTATGGTATCAGGATAATCCCAGCGGATGTCTCCTGTATAGCGGTTTAAGGTGAACCCGTTTTTTGCATACGGTAAATAGTAACCGTCCACATTTTTTCCTACTGCCTGCTTGGGAGGAATGAAGGTGAAAACAAGACTGTCGCCATCCGGATCATAAGCGCCCGGATTGTGTTTGTAAACTTTTTTTACCTCGGCATAGTCAATGGGAGGAAGAAGAAGGACAGGTGAGCGGTTGGTACCCTTGAATTTATCTATTTTGAGCATGGTTTCCACATAAAAAGGCGTGAAAACACTGTATTGCATGTTTTTAATGCCATCAATCCGGTTGGGGTCGTAAAACTGAATGATATAGGTCCCCGGGCCGGGATAAATATGGACTGTCCGGTAAGTATTGTAAAAGGTAAAATTACCAAGATACAACCTTGTTTCAAGCTTGACATTTTCCTTGGTGTTGTCGCCAAAATAAATATCTATGTCGTCACGGTTGGCCGGACTTGTTGATTCGGTGTAATAAACTACTGTGATTTCATATTTGTATTCATCGGGTTTTCCTATTTGCTTGTAAATAATTTCCCCTGCACGTGCATGAGTAGCATATAGATTTTGACCGCAAAAGGTCAGCATCAGGATGCCCGATATGGCGAATAAAAATACTCTCATGCTTTTTTTAATTACTCAAAATTAACTGTTTTTTTTGATTTTTAACAAGTAATGACGTTCTTATGTTCGTACAAGTTGTTTTCAGTATGTTTATTTTTCCAAACATCTTGCCATGGATCATTTCCGGTATGAAATAAAAATATACATCAGTCGTCAAATCAGATGTTTTTTTCTCCTCTGAGGATGCGAAAACGTTTTCTCGCCTCAACAATATAAACAGAATCAGGATATTCTGTTATCAGCTTTTCATAAAGCTCTTTGGCTTTTTCAGGACTTTTCAGTTTTTCTTCATATATTCTGGCTGCCTCAAAAAGAGATACATCTGCCAGAATTCCGTAACGGTAATCCGTAAAAATTTTCTGATAAAACTCTATAGCTTTTTGATAATCAGATTTTTTGGCTTCAATCTGGGCTTTGGCAAACCAGGCATCATCAATCAGTTCGTGACCCTGAAAGCCAGAAATGATTGAGTCGAAAACGGCAGAGGCGCTGTCGAGCTGATTTTTAAACATGAAAAAATCGCCACGGGCATACATCTTTAAGGGGACTTCATTGCTGTCGATACCTAACACATCCTGAATCAGCAAGGAAAGCCGCAAAGCATCGTTAGAAATTAACTCTGAGGTAGAAGCTTTCAAAACTTCCAACTGATCGGTTGCCCACTCAAAATCACCCATAAAGAAGGAAAGCCTTGCATTGCGAAACTTGGCTTCATGTCCGATGGGGTGATCGCGATACATGTTATAAACCTGTAAATACAGCAAAATTGCGTCATAAACATTCCCATTCAGCACCTGATAATCTGCCAGTGCCATTTTCATGTACGCTTGTGTGGTTTTGGTAATCTGCGGTACCTTCAGGTATTTTTCCAGTAAATCAATGGCTTCTTTTGTCTTGCCAAGATAAACCGCTTTTATTTCCGCCAGTCTCAGAATTACCTTTTCAGATATGTCTGGAAAACGGTAAAATTCCCTGTTTAAAAAATCGGTATATAAACTTTCAACTTCAGTAAGATCAGCAACTGAAGGTTTTTGATTGGAAGTGATTTTCAGGTACCTGACTTCAATCAATCCGAATTTTGCATGGTAGTAATACGGAGTGGCTTCACCTTTTGAAAGGATATAATTGTAAATTTCATCCGCCACTTCATAGTCCTGATTGCTCATACAAAGCTCTGCCAGCTGAACCAGGCGTGTATTGTTGTCTTTTAAACGTTTATCAAGGGCTTTAACCTGAATAAATGCATTTTTAAAATCTTTTCGCTGAACAAAAAGCCAGACCAGCAAATCAATCAGATCCGGATTAAACGCTGATGATTGTATTTCTGTAATCAGTAATTCGCTGAGCAAATGATAGGCAGAATCTCCGGCTACCACGTCCTGAAGCTTGTTTTCAATAATTTCTGATTCTTCCGGATTGACTTTCAGTAAGTTGATGTACTCCTGAAACATCGGTGTCAGCTGTCCGGTTTTTTGATATAAATCGGCAAGGGGATAACTGAAAATAGCATTGTTGTTGAAAATTTTCCTTGCTTTCTGATAAACCTCAATGGCATAGGCATATTCTTTTCTCAGAATCAATGCATTGGCAAGAAGTGCAATTTTTTGATTATCAGGTTTTAAGGATGAAATCAGGTCGGTATATATCTTGACTTTCTTTTTGGAATCGCCAGCAAGTCCGTAGATATAGCCTAAATCAACCTGATAGGAAGGATTTTCAGGAAATTTTTTAATCTGTTTTTTCGCCACAGCTTCTGCCTGTTTATAATCTTTCAGATTGAGCAGGCAGTTCAGGTAATAGTCGTAATAGAATTGAGAGGAGGAATTGCTGAAATATAATTGTTCAAATAAATCAAGGGCTTTATCGAATTCTCCGTTATTGTAATATTGAATGGCAAGCTGTTCATTGACCGGCTGTGTAAAAGCTGAAAATCCCTGTAAAATCAATATCAAGGCAAACAATCTGAATTTCATGCTATTTTGTTTTTCTGATGGTATTGGCAATAATTTCGAGCCTTCTGACCAAAGGAGCTTTATCCATGCCCGGAGCATACACAAATCCGTCAAAAACAATCAGTTGCTTATTTTGGGTATCTTTTAAAACAAACATGATAAATGGACCGCCCATCCAGTCTCCGATGGTTTCCCACAATCCGGTAATTTTTAACCCCCTGAATCCGTTAACATTGACGAGTTCGCTGACAGGAGGATAAATCGACTGTGCCACAGCTACATAAGAGCCTTTATTGGGGCCATGAACCAGTTGCCGGCTGACCTTGTCCCTTAGTTCCAACAAGTCCGTTTCGTTCAGGTCTTCCTGATATGGCAGTGAATAAATCATGAAATCTGATGAAAAGGATTCGTTTTTTAACCTGTACCAAAGCAAAGCATCAATGCCATTTTCTTTCAGAACTTTTTCCTGATTTCCTTTCAGCCGCTGATAGATATTCAGATATCCGGAAGGAACACTGAAAGAGACATTGAAAGCCTTAAAAACATTATTGTTTTGGGTAGAATTGCTCCCTTTTGCATAAACCAGCCTTTTGGTACGAATCTTTTCAAATTTGTCGTAAAAAACGAGGAGGGAAGAAGCATTTCCGGCAATTGCACGGGTCAGCATTTCTTCATTTGCAGCCGAAATAACCGTTATTGCCTGCGGATATGCCCACTTGTGATTGTATTGCCTGACAACAGTTGAATCATTATTAATAGCTGCAACTTCCGGGAAATGTTGATGAATAAACACTTTCATGGCAGAATCATGTTGCCGGTCAACCAGAAAAAGCATGGATAAATTCTTCTTCCTGACCTCATTCAGTCCACTTACCGATAACTGAACCGGAAAAATAAAACATTCCCGCTGGGGTAATCCATAGATATATTTGCAGAAAAAGCTGTCGCAATATCCGGTAATGACCGGATTGTTGTTGTTTTCAGATACCACATAGAGCATATACTCTTCCCCGAGTGCAAAGGGTTTGTTTTTTTCGGTGATCATCCTGTCGTCAAATTCATCACCTGAAGTTTTAATGTCTTTGCGGCATGAGCCAAATGACAATATTAACCCAATGCCGATTAAAAAGAAATATTTTTTCATGATATGCCTGATAGTGAAAAACACCAACAATCTGCAAGAATCAAACCACTGAAAGCCGTTAAATTTTGGTAATTTTGCAGCGAAAATGAATATATGTTTAATCCTTTTAACGAAGATACAATAGCTGCCATTTCGACCCCACCAGGCAAAAGTGCAATCGGCATTATCAGGCTGAGTGGAAAAGATGCCTTTAAAATCACAGCTTCAGTGTTTAAAGGTAAAGACCCGGCTGAATGTGAAAGCCATACCATACATTTCGGGCATGTTGTCAACAGTGAAAATCAATTGATAGATGAGGTACTTGTCAGCGTATTCAAGGCTCCGAAATCCTATACGGGGGAAGACGTCATTGAAATCAGCTGCCACGGCTCAACATATATTTTATCTGAAATCATGAAACTCCTTTGCAGTAAAGGTGCACGCCCTGCCAGGCCGGGTGAATTTACCCTCCGGGCATTTATCCATAAAAAAATTGACCTGGCCAAAGCCGAGGGTATTGCCGATATGATTGATTCTGAGTCAAAAGCTGCCCATCAGCTAGCGGTTCAGCATATCAGGGGCGGCTTCTCGGAAAAAATCAACAACCTCAGGGGCGAGCTTTTGAATATCCTGACACTTTTTGAACTTGAACTTGATTTTGCAGAGGAAGATGTCGAATTTGCTACCAACAGCCAGTTGCTGGAAATTGTTGACAGGGTTGAAAAAGAGGTTAATTTTCTCTGTAATTCCTTTCATCTTGGAAATGTGTTGAAAAAGGGGGTGTCGGTGGTGATAGCAGGACGCCCGAATGCGGGAAAATCGACTTTGCTCAATGCCCTCCTCAATGAAGAAAGGGCAATTATCAGCGAAATACCCGGAACTACCCGCGATTTTATTGAAGATGTCATCAACATCAACGGAATAGATTTCCGCTTTATTGATACTGCCGGTATAACAAAAACCTCCGACTGGATTGAACAAAAAGGCATTGAAAAAACCTATGAAAAGATTGAAACGGCTGATCTGCTGATTTATCTTTTTGATATAAATGCCCTCTCGCCTGAGGAACTGCTCGAAGACCTGAAAAACATTGGCCAGACCGAACGCCTCATCGTAACAGGCAATAAAACCGATAAAACGGATGAAGAAAAAGTAAAGGAAATCAGTGAATTATTAAGAGAGCATAATTTTACTTCCGTATTTATTTCCTCTAAATTTCATCACCATCTCGATGAACTGAAAAATATCCTTCAACAAAAGCTGAATCCTGAGAAATATGCCGGAGAAGTTACTATCGTGTCAAATGTCAGGCATTATCACCTGCTGAAAGAAATCAATGAAAATATTTCAGAGGTCAGGCAGCAAATTGCATCAGGCATTTCAAAGGATCTGATAGCCCTGAACCTGCGAACCATTACCAACCTGATGGGCGAAATCACCGGACAAATCACGACAGAAGAAGTCCTTGAGAACGTGTTCAGCAGGTTTTGTATAGGGAAGTAA